>JACCDS010133272.1_pt1 | contig 16652 bp, 14 predicted proteins | sample 7446441 | NCBI WGS metagenome assembly JACCDS01 (sample SAMN15323445, study PRJNA562643) | freshwater metagenome | isolation source: river surface water | place: USA:Blue River Watershed | collected 2017-08-17
ACCTCGCGAGTGGCTGTGCGTTCTCCCAACGGCTTGGTGAGCTTCTCGATGAATTCTTCCGGTGAGCGCGCGACCAGACCGGTCCGATTGCGGCGTCTGATGGTGTCGAGCGCGCAGATGTCGGCTGATGCGCGCTCTTCGGCGGAGGTGCGCGTCCACAGTGAGATGGCGACGAACAGGATGACATTGGTGACCAGCGAGCCTGCCACGATCTCGCGCGTGTTGACGTCGCTGAAGGCCAGGAGATTGGTGCCCGTGAGAACCGGCAGCATCAGGAAGGCGAACCAGATCAGCACCCCGACTCCCAGCCCCGCCAGGAAGCCTTTCTTGTTGCCTCGCGGCCAGTACAGCAAGGCGATGATGCTTGGCAGGAACTGCAGACTCGCGATGTAGGAGACGTTGCCGATCGCCCGCACACTCAGCTTGTCCTCCGGCAGGTAATAGAAGATGAAGCCGATCCAGATCAACGCGGTGATCAGCGCGCGGCGTTTCCACAGCAGCCAGCGGTAGATGTCGTTGCGGGCCGATGGTTGATAGACCGGCAGGATCAAGTGATTGAGGCACATGTTGGAAAGCGCCAGAGTGATCACGATGATCAGGCCGCTGGCGGCGGACAGTCCCCCCAGGAACCCGATCAGGGTCATCAGCTCGGAGCCATAATCCACTCCCAGGCTGACCGGATAGAACTCCAGCGGTGCGGTGGAACCGATCTTGAGTCCCGCCCACAGGATAGGCAGCACGGGCGCGCTCAACAACAGGAAGTACAGCGGCAGAGCCCAGCTGGCAAGGGTCAATGCCTTCGGGTCGTTGTTCTCGTTGAAGATCATGTAGAACATGTGCGGACTGGCAACGGCAGCCGTGAAGAACAGCAGCGCGGTCACATGGAAGGAGCCCGGCGCATCCGGTTGCTTGATGCTGGCAAGCAGCTCGGGCTGAGTCTGCAGCCAGGCATCCACTTCCGCAAACCCACCGAAGCCCTGGTATATGGCGAACAGACCGAGGGTCAGCAGGGCGAGCAGCTTCACCACGGAGTCGAAGGCGATGGCCATGACCAGGCCTTCGTGTTTTTCCCGTCCCGCGCCCCGGCCGGTGCCGAAGAAGATCGCGAACAGGGTAATCAGCGAGCAGAAGACCACTGCCAGCGTGGTCTGGGAGGTGTCCGGCGCCAGCAGGGCGACGCTGTTCGCCACCGCCTGGATCTGCAGCGAGAGCAGGGGAATCACGCCCATCAGCAGGACGAGAGTGGTGATGGTGCCTGCAGCCGGGCTGCGATAGCGGAATGCCAGCAGGTCGGCAAGCGAGCTCAGTTGATAGCTCTTGGTGATCTCCAGAATCGGTCGCAACATCAGTGGCGAGAACAGGAAGGCGAGGGAGATGCCGATGAACGGTGCCAGGTATCCGAAGCCGTCGCGGAAGGCGTTGGCAGTGGCGGCGTAATAGGACCACACGCTCGCGAACACCCCGAGCGCCAGAACATAGACCACAGGGTGACGGACGATGCGCTGAGGAATCCAGCCGCGATCTGTCGCCAGTGCGATCACGAACAGCATGGCCATGTAGGCCAGACCAAGGATGAACAGACTGCTCAGCTCAAAGGTCATCGGAGTTCTGTTCCCTGTGACAGAGCGCGGCAATCAGTATGACGAGCAGACCGACGATGAACGGACGATACCAGGCACCCTGAGGCTGGCTGACCCAGTCGACACTGGTCAGGAACAGCAGGTAACTGAACATCAGCAACAGAAGAATGGAGCGGGAGATGTACACGGGGAATCCTGGGTGATCGTCGGTGTCAGGAGTGACTTTCGAGCCGGATATTAGCCAACTTGGGGACAGCCTGTATATCCCAGTGATGGATTGCCCAGGTGAGGATTTCGTCCACACTCGCCCTGGCGAGCGCGGGCTCGGGGGCTTGCCCCAGAAAGCGCAGCGCCTGCACCAGGGCCGCGCTGCAGTTGTCCAGCGGCAGGGCCTGCGCAAAGTGCTGTTTGCTGAGCTTCTGCCCCAGCTCGTTCACGGCGACTGGAACGTGCGCGTAGCGGGGGGTGGGGAGTCCCAGCAGGCCCTGCAGGAAAATCTGGCGGGCAGTGGAGTCGAGCAGGTCGGAACCGCGCACGATGTCCGTGACGCCCTGCCACGCATCGTCAACCACCACGGCCAGCTGATAGGCGAACAGGCCATCCTTGCGCCGCAGGATGACGTCGCCGCACTCCTGCTGCAGGCGCTGGGACTGCGGGCCCTGGATGGCGTCGATGAAGTCCACCTGCACATCATCGACGCGCAGACGAATGGCATTGCCTGCATCCGCAAGCCCCAGTGTGCGGCAACGCCCCTCATAGACGCCGCCTTCGGCCTGGATCTGCTGGCGTGAACAACGGCAGGCGAACAGCCTGCCCTGATGCTTCAGGTTGGCGAGGGCTTCGGCATAGGCGTCGAGGCGAGTGCTTTGATACAGCACCGGGCCGTCCCAGTGCAGGCCGTGACACTCCAGCGCACGCAGTATCTGATCGGCAGCTTCAGGCGGCTCGCGGGCAGGGTCGAGGTCTTCCATGCGAAGGAGCCAGCGGCCATGCCGGTGGCGGGCGTCGAGATAACTGGCGGTGGCGGCGACCAGCGACCCGAAATGCAGGGGGCCGCTGGGAGAGGGGGCAAAGCGACCGATGCTGTCGGCGTTTTTGCTCATGGTGCAGGCGAGGTGTCAGCGTAGATGGAGGGCCTCAGGCACCCCACTGCTTTTCCTTGATCTCGTCGAGCGTCTTGCAGTCGATGCACTTGTTGGCGGTGGGGCGGGCCTCCAGCCGACGAATGCCGATTTCGATGCCACAGGCTTCACAGTAGCCGTAATCGTCCTGGGCGATTTTCTCCAGTGTGGAGTCGATCTTCTTGATCAGCTTGCGCTCGCGGTCGCGGGTGCGCAGTTCCAGACTGAATTCCTCTTCCTGTGTGGCACGGTCCGCAGGGTCGGGGTAGTTCGCCGCTTCATCCTGCATGTGGTGCACGGTGCGATCCACTTCTTCCATCAGCTGATTGCGCCAGTTGTTGAGGATGGCCTTGAAGTGCTCCTTCTGGTTGTCGTTCATGTACTCCTCCCCCTTCTTTTCCTTGTAAGGGGTGAAGTTCTTCAGAACCGGTGCGGAAGCAGGGGCTTTTTTGTCAGACATGGTTCGCTACGCCTCTTCGCCCCAAGGGGGCTTGTCCAGATTTAACGCTCACGAGCAGACGTCACATGACGTGGACACTCGCATGTCAAGGGCATCAGAAAGGCCGGTAAGCTACCAGATTAATTCTGGCGGCGCCACCGCCAGGACGGCGGCTGGCAGGGCTCGCGGAAGCAGGGTCGAGAGGCCGGGTTTCGCCGCCTCTGTGGCCTGTGCCTATAATGACGGCCTTCAAACACAGACTGCCCTGCAAGCATAGTACACAGGAGTTGACGTGCCAGATTTCCGCCGCCCCGCCCCGCTGCAAGCCGCCGATCGGCTGCAGGGCATCAATCCCTTTCGTGTGATGACCGTTCTGGAGCGCGCCAAGGCGCTGGAGCGTCAGGGTCGCAACATCATCCATCTGGAAGTCGGCGAACCGGATTTCGTCACTGCCGAACCCCTTGTGGAAGCAGGTTGCGCGGCACTGGCCAGTGGCCACACGGCCTACACGCCGGCGGCTGGCCTGCCACAGCTGCGCGAAGCGATTTCCGGGCATTACCTCGCTCGGCATGGCCTGCAGATTCCCGCACACCGCATTTTCGTCACGCCCGGTGCCAGCGGCGCCTTGAGCCTGCTCGCCCAGATGCTTCTCAATCCGGGCGACGCCGTGCTGATGACGGATCCTGGTTATCCGTGCAACCGGAACTATGTGCGCCTCGCGGGGGCTGAGGCGATTCTGGTGCCGGTCACCGCCGGGGACAACTACCAGCTGACGCCCCGGCTGCTAACGCAGCACGCCACGGCAGCATGTCGCAGTGTCTGGCTGGCCTCGCCGTCGAACCCCACGGGGACAGTGCTCGATCTTCCGGCCTTGCAAGGCATTCATGCCTGGTGCAGAACCCAGGGCTGTCATTTGCTGGTGGACGAGATCTACCACGGCCTGGACTATGTCGGTGGCCTGCCGAGCGCCCTGCAGCTGGGCGACGATGTCCTCGTGGTGAACAGCTTCTCGAAGTATTTCGGCATGACCGGCTGGCGGCTGGGCTGGTTCGTGGTGCCCGAGTCACTCGTCGGCGTCAGCAATATTCTGGCGCAGAACCTGTTCATCGCCGCCTCGTCTGTGGCTCAGTACGCCGCCCTGCGTGCTTTCGATGTCGACACTCAGGCGATCTTCGAAGCGCGTCGTCGCGAATTCGCCACGCGGCGTGACTTTCTCACCCGTGTGCTGCGCGAACTGGGCTTTCGCGTGCCTGTCACGCCACAGGGGGCGTTCTATGTGTATGCGGGCATCGAGGCGTTCAGTGATGACAGCGAACAGTTCTGTCGCATCCTGCTGGAGGACTTTGGCGTGGCAACCACGCCGGGCACCGACTTTGGCGAGTTCGAAAGCCGGCTGCATGTTCGTTTTGCTTTCACGACTGGCATGAGAGAGCTCGAACAGGCTGCCGAGCGCCTGCGCGCCGCTGTCGAACGTGGCGCATTCAAGGTATGAGGTTCAGCGCGCCTCTTGGCGAGGCCATACTCATCCGGCGCTACAAACGTTTCCTTGCCGACGTTCGATTGCCTGACGGGCGCGAGATCACCCTGCATTGTCCCAACACCGGCGCGATGCTCGGCTGTGCAGAGCCTGACAGCCGTGTCTGGTATTTCTTCTCGGACAACTCTGCCCGCAAATATCCAGGCACCTGGGAGCTGGTCGAGACGGCCGGTGGGCATCTGGCCTGCATCAACACGATGCGCGCCAATGCCCTGGTGGAAGAGGCGCTGCAGCAAGGGCGCATCGCAGCGCTTTCAGGTTATGGCGAGCGGCGACGCGAAGTGGCGATCGGTGGGGAAGGCAGCCGCCTCGATTTCGTGTTGAGTGGACATGCCGAGCGCCCAGACGAGCGCTGCCACGTGGAGGTGAAGAGTGTGACGCTGGCGCTGCCGGATGGCAGTGGCGCATTTCCGGATGCGGTCACCATGCGGGGCACCCGGCACCTGCGTGAACTGCTTGCATTGCGTGAGCAGGGCCAGCGTGCGGTGTTGCTCTTCTGCGTGCAGCACACCGGCATTGCCTGCGTGCGCCCGGCGGCACACATCGATCCGCTCTACGCGGACACACTTCGGCAGGCAGTGGCGGGCGGGGTGGAGGTGCTCGCCTGGCGTTCGGCGATCGATGTGCAGGGCATGCACCTGCGGGACTGTGTTCCTGTCGAGCTCGAATCGGTGTGACTCAGAGCCGACCCAGTGTGCTCACGTCTGCTTCCTCCACCATCATGAAGCCATTGCCCAGCACGAAGGGAATGGCCTTCAGCCGCTTGCCCTTGCAGGGACCCAATATGCACTGACCGTTCTCGATCAGGAAGAGCGCACCGTGCGTGGAGCACTGGATCAGTGCGCCATCGCTGTCCAGGAACTGGTCTTCCTGCCATTCCAGCGGCGTGCCAAGGTGCGGACAGTAGTTGTAGTAAAGATGCAGGCGGCCGTCTTTCTTCACCGCGAAGAGATACTTGTTCAGCACCTCGAAGCCTTTGGAACAACCTTCCTCGATGTCGTCGATGTGACACAGCGTGATCATCGTCTGTCTCCGCAATGTCTCAGGCCAGCGCCTGGCTGAAGTCTGCCAGCAGGTCATCGATGTTCTCGATGCCGACGGCCAGGCGAATCATGGAATCCGGAATGCCCATCGAGGCACGACGGGCGGCGCCCATCTCGAAGAAGATCGTGTGCGCGACGGGAATCGCGAGCGTGCGGGTGTCGCCCAGATTGCTGGACGACACCACGTACTGCAGGCGATTGAGGAAATCGAAGCAGTCGATCTCGTCGATCAGCTCGATGCTCATCAGCGCGCCGAAGTGGCGGAACAACTTCGCTGCGCGCGCATGTTGCGGATGACTAGGCAGCCCCGGATAGTTGACCTTGCGCACGCGCGGATGGGCTTCGCAGAACTGTGCCAGGGCCAGCGCATTGCTGCAGGCGCGCTCGACTCGCAGCGACAGGGTCTCGGAGCCCAGTGCGAGGGTGTGCGCGGCCTCGGGCGAGAGGGTGGCGCCGAAATCCCGCAGACCTTTCTTTTTCAGCTGTGTCATGCCCCAGGTTGTGGAAGGCCCGGTCTTGTAGTTGTCGTAAAGATGCGGGTAGTCCTTCCAGTCGTAGAGGCCGGTGTCTGTCACTGCGCCCCCGAGTGCATCGCCATGGCCGCCAAAGGACTTCGACAGCGAGTTGATGATGAAGCTGGCGCCGACCTCGCGGGGATTGAACAGGCAAGGGGTGGTGATGGTGTTGTCCACGACGAAGACGAGACCGTGCTCGCGGCACAGGGCGCCGATGCCCTCGAGATCCGCAATCTGCGTGACCGGATTGGCAATGGTCTCGACGAACACCATGCGGGTGTTGGGACGCAGGGCCGCGCGCACCGCCTCACTGTCCGTGGCATCGACGAAACTGACCTCCACCCCGAAGTTGATGAAGGTGTGGAACAGACTGTTGGTGTTGCCGAACAGGAAGGCGCTGGAGATCACATGGTCGCCCTGACGCAGCAAGGAGAACAGTATCGAACCGATGGCGGCCATGCCGGTCGCGAAGGCGACAGTGCCCTGACCTCCCTCCATCCGGGTCACGCGGTTCTGCAGGGCATTCACTGTCGGGTTCTGCTGGCGACCGTAGTTGTAGCCGGACTTGCGGCCCTGGAACACGGCGGCAAGATCCCGCGCGTCCTCGTACTCGAACGCGATCGAGGTATGAACAGCCTTGTGCAGACTGCCGTGCTCGGGCTTGTCACTGCGGTCGGAGTGCAGATTGACGGTATCGAAATGGGCGGGTTTGTCCTGGGTGCTCATGGTGCTTGATTCCTGGCCTGCGTGAGTCGAAAGCGGTGCTGCGGTTGGGTTGCGCGGCGCCGGTGACCGGGCCGGCAGTATACAGGAGCGAGAATTGGGCGAATACCGCAGTCAAGGCTGGCTGAAGACGGGAAGTGCGGCCAGTTGCGCGTTGATGGCGGCAAGTCGCTCCAGATATGCCGCGCTGTTGCGGTCCTGGAATTGCTCCAGGAAATCCTCTTCGCTGAGACCGGCATTGTCGCGCGACACCACGGGCATGTAGTCGGATTCCGCCGAGGAGAGCGCCAGCACTGCCTGCAGTCGGCGTGCCGATGCGGCGTTCAATGTGGCGGCATTGCCCAGTGCGACGCCAGCCATGTTGGCCGTCAGATCGCTGAAGCTGAAACCAGAACGGTAGCGCGCATCGTGGGCCTCCTTGCTGGTGGCCAGCAGGCTGGCCACGTCCGGGCCGACGCTGGCCGTCATGGCTGCGGAGCTGATGAAGTGCTGGGCCAGATCGCTGCGCCGTTGCAGCGTCACCTGGGGGCGGCGTGAGCCGGCATCTGATGCTTCGTCGGCATTGATGTGGAGCGAAAGCGCCTGCAGCACCGAGCGGTTCTCCACGGCAGGATCAGCCCCTGCGGCGCTCTGTGCCTGTGCCTCTCGAAACAGCGCAGGCAGCAGGTCGCCCAGCGCGATCGAGCGGGTCTCTGCCGGCACTGCGGCAAGCAGAGCCGAGAGGGTCTCGCGATAGTGCTCGATGCGGGCCTTGTCATCGGCGCTGAGCAGCAGTTGCTCAGCCTGGTGCTGCACGCTTGCCATCAACTGCGGTTCCCAGTTCAGGGTGAAACGCGCCATGGGCGATGAGAACTCGACATCCCGGATGCTGTCGCGCAGCGGCCGCAAAGTCTCGTAATTCACGTAGCTGCTGGCAAGCCAGCGCTCTGCGGCTCCGGTCAGCAGACGCATGGCCGGAGCCGGCACGGGAATGCGGCCGATCCAGAGCGTCCCCGGTACGGCGAGCCCGTCGACCGCAGCGACTTCGATGTGCAGATTGAGAAAGAGCGCGGGCCCCGACCAGGGCACCGGGACGCTGAGATCAAGCGTGGCATTCTGGCGCCCGACACTGACCCGGGCAGCCGCGCTGTGCAGAGCGGGAATGTTCTGCAGCGCAAAGGCTGCCAGCAGATTCAACTCGCTTTCATCCAGCTGCAGTTGCAGTTCGCCTGCGCGCCCCACGCGTGCCGGGGCTCTGTCGACGAGCATGTCCTCGATGGCGGTGATGGCCACGCCATCCACTGTTGGATTGCTCGGCACGGATGGCCGGACTTGCAGGCCCAGCACCAGCACGGCTATCAGCAGGATGACAGGTAGCACCAGCAGCAGGAGAGCCGGTCGAAGAATGCCTTGCGCGCGAGAAGTAGTCATGACTGCGCAGCGTGATGCTGACAAATACCTGAATTGTCTATATAAAGCACAGAGATTCCGGTGGGCGCGACGGCCCTCGGCGTGGATCTGACTACAGAACAGGGAACTTGACGGTACTATCCTGGAGTGATTATGGTGCCGTCAAGTTCTTCATTTCCCGGCATTCTCCACAGTCTGGCAAGGACATTCGCGATGACAGGCCTCCGAAAAATTCACTGCCTCATCCCTACCAATCGCCTCTTGATCATGGGCGTGTTGCTGACTTCCCTGGCAGCCTGCACCTCAAGCAACCAGCCGGTGGTGGACCAGACGGCGGTGCTGGAAGCGCAGCGCGCGGCAGACGAAGCCGAAGCGAGACGGCTTGCCGAGGAACGTGCGCGCAATGAGGCTGCCGAAGCCGAGCGGCTGCGGCAGGAGGCGCTGGCCCAGGCCGAGGCTGCGCGAGCGCAGGAGCAGGCCCGGTTGGCGCGTGAGGCGCAGGAGCGGGAAGCCCTGGCCGCCGCCCAGCGCCGCGACGCGCAGGCGCGGGAGCAGGCGCAGCGCGATCGGATTGCCGCACTGGAGGCTCAGATTGCCGAATTGCGCGACAGCACTTCCCGCGTCAATGCCGCCAATGAACGACTCGAACAGGCCGTCGCCGCTGCGGAACAACTGCTGGAGGCGCTCAATGCCGAACAATTGAAATATGGCAATACCGATGCGGCGGGTCAGCCCGTCGACCCGCTCGACAAGGAGCGGATAGCCGAGCTGGAAGAGCGCAAGGACAGCCTCAAGCAGGAAGCTCAGGCGCTCGTGACCCCATGAGTGCGGACCTCGTCGACATCAGTGAAGCGCTGGAGAAGCGGCGCTTCCTGCAGCAGGAAGAGCGTATGGCCAGGATGCGAGAGGCGTTTCGCGCCGCTCGCACGGGCACCGTGACCACCCCGCCCGGAAAGGGCAAAGGCAAGTCAAAGGGGCGTGGTCGATCCCGCTGAAAGCGCGCAACGTTCCGCGTCTCACACATCATCTGCAAGGCCCGCCCACCTCGGCGCGGCATCCTCCCGATACCCATCTCTGCAGGTCCTGAAGCCTTGATTTTCGGCGCTTTTCGGGCACTTTCCCCGGCTTTGTTTGTGCAGGTTGATATGCTACAGTGCCGCTCGCTTCATCCAACAAAAACAAGACGAGGAGTTACCGCAAGATGCCAGGCATGACAATTACAATTTCGACATTGCTATCTTTATTCGGACTTGGCGTAGCCTATTTCTATATGCGCCAGGTAATGAGTGTGCCGCTTGACCTCGGACTTGAGGGTGAGCAGAAGTCCCGCCTCAAATTCATTCACGGTGCGATTGCTCAGGGCGCCATGGCCTTCCTGAAGCAGGAGTACAAGTTCCTCAGCATTTTCATGCTTGTGTTTGCCGCCATCATTGCGGTGCTGATCGACGACAACCACACCCCTGACACCCGGGAAGGTTTCTACACTGCCGTCGCTTTCCTGCTGGGCGGCGTGATCTCCATCGCCTCCGGCTACATCGGCATGATGATCGCGACTCAAGGCAATGCCCGCACCACGGTGTCCGCCAAGGACAACATCGGCGACGCCTTCAAGGTGGCGCTGAACTCCGGTGCGGTCATGGGATTCGCTCTGGTGAGTCTGGCCGTTCTCGGTCTGGTGATTGTCTATGTGGTCATGAAGGCCTGGCTCCCTGCTGACCTGCCGAATCATGTGCTGATGGAAATCATCGCCGGTTTCGGCCTGGGTGGCTCCACCATCGCGCTGTTCGCCCGTGTCGGCGGCGGTATCTTCACCAAGGCAGCCGATGTCGGCGCCGATCTGGTGGGCAAGGTCGAGAAGGGCATCCCGGAAGACGACCCGCGCAACCCGGCGGTGATCGCCGACAACGTCGGTGACAACGTGGGCGATGTGGCTGGCATGGGGGCTGACCTCTTTGGCTCCTGCGCCGAGAGCACCTGCGCCGCGATGGTCATCAGTGCCGTCGTTTTCGCCGGCAACATCGATGCTCTGCTGTACCCCATCCTGATCAGCGCCGTGGGCATCCCCATCAGTCTGCTGACCATGTTCTTCGTCAAGGTGAAGACGGAGGACGATGTGTCTCCCGCATTGATGAAGCTGTTGATCATCTCCAGTGCCCTGATGGCAGTGGCCATGTTCTTCGTGACCCGCGCCTTCGTGCCGGCCGACTTCGAGATTCGCGGTGAGGCTTACACCAGCATGGGCATCTACTGGTGCTTCCTGTCCGGTCTGGTAGCCGGTCTGGTCGTGGGCCTGCTGACGGGCTACTACACCTCCGGCGCGTTCAAGCCAGTGCAGGAAGTGGCGAAGTCGTGCGAGACGGGTGCCGCGACCAACATCATTTACGGCCTGGCGCTGGGCTACAAGTCCACCGTACTGCCTTACATCGCGATCGCCATCGCCATCTATGTGAGCTGGGAACTGGGCGGCATGTACGGCGTGGCCATCGGCTCGCTGGGTATGCTCGGCACGCTGGCCATCGCGTTGACCATCGATGCCTACGGTCCCGTGTCCGACAATGCCGGCGGCATTGCCGAGATGGCGGGTCTGCCGAAGGAAGTGCGTCGTCGCACCGACATCCTGGACGCTGCCGGCAACACCACTGCAGCCATCGGCAAGGGCTTTGCCATCGGTGCCGCGATCCTGACCTCTCTGGCACTGTTCGCCGCCTTCCTGACCAGCGCCGACACACTGATGCGCGAAGAGAACCCGGGCTATGACCTGCTGGCGTCCATCAATCTGCTGGACCCGGTGGTGTTCGTGAGTCTCTTCATGGGCGCCGTGCTGCCCTTCCTGTTCACCGCGATGACCATGAAGTCCGTGGGCAAGGCCGCATTCGACATGATCGAGGAAGTGCGTCGCCAGTTCAAAGTCATCCCGGGCCTGATGGAAGGCACGGGTGAGCCCGATTACGCCCAGTGCGTGGCGATCTCCACGAAGGCTGCGCTGCGCGAGATGATCGCTCCCGGCGTGCTGATCATGGGCTCTCCGCTCGTGGTGGGTTTCCTCTTCGGGGTGCCCGCGGTGGCGGGCATGCTGGCAGGATCTCTGGTTGCCGGCGGTGTGTTGGCCATCTCCTCCTCCAACAGTGGGGGTGCATGGGACAACGCCAAGAAATACATCGAGGCGGGCAATCACGGTGGCAAGGGTTCCGAGAATCACAAGGCAGCCGTGGTGGGTGACACCGTCGGCGATCCGCTGAAGGATACTTCCGGCCCCTCACTGAACATCCTGATCAAGCTCTCAGCCATTCTGTCGCTGGTGTTCGCACCGTTCTTCGTGCAGTACGGTGGCATCCTGATCGGCGGTTGAGACTTGCTGAAGTGAACGAAAGGGCCGCACCGCGGCCCTTTTTTTTGCCTGTGAGGCGGCGTCAGCTGTCAGGGAGGAGGGCGACGTTCGAAGTGATAGAGCAGCCATTCCTCAGTGATCCACTGCTCCTGAGTCGAGCTGTCCAGCCAGTGCAGCGTCACACCGCGAATGCACTGGAAGATGCGGAATGATTGCGAGTCTTCGATGATGAGGCCGCGCACGGAAGGGTGCAGCGGGTAATTGGAGATCTCCATCAACTTCCATTCGTCACGCAGGCTGTCGGCCACGCACTGATCGTCGGAGACAAGATCGACATAGGTGGTCTCGACCTCCGCCCACCCGGCGGCAGGGATACCCAGCGCGAGACTCAAGACGGGTTGGTCGCCGGATGACTGCGCCAGTGTGAGGGATTCGAGTTGCAGGGAGCGCGAGCCACTGTTCTGCGCGACGATGCGCAGCCCTGCGTCACTGAGCCCGCTCCAGACACCGGAGTAGATCGCGAAGCGCACGTCCGGCAAAGGCTTGTCCGCCATGCCGTTGCCAGAGGGTCCCTGCGCGCAGGCCAGCATAGGCACCAGCAGGAGCGGGCCGAAGCTGAGGACTGGAGAAAGGTGCCGGGTCACTGTCTATCCTTGCGCGAAGATCGCTCTGGCTTCAGAGGCACGAGAAGCGTAGCGCAGGCACGCAAGGTTTGCCACGCTGCCTTGTCGGGGTGTTCAAGCCGCAGGCATCCGGTGATAATGCCAGCGCGCTGCAGGTCGCGCTGCAATGAATTCCGGCATTCAAGAAGGCGAGTGGAACGTGGAAAATCTGCAAGGTGTCCGACATATCATTTGCGTGGCCTCGGGCAAGGGGGGCGTGGGCAAGTCCACGACTTCAGTCAATCTGGCCGTTGCCCTGAGTCGACTCGGTGCGCGTGTGGGGCTGCTGGATGCCGACATTTACGGCCCGAGTCAGCCATTGATGCTGGGCGTGCCTGCGGGCACTCGCCCGCGACTCGTCGACAGAAAATTCATGGAGCCGGTTTCTGCTCACGGAATCGTCTCCAATTCCATTGGTTATCTGGTGGAGCCCCAGACCGCCATGGCATGGCGAGCCCCGATGATCGTCGGCGCCTTCAATCAGATGCTCAAGGACACGCTGTGGGGCGAGCTCGACTATCTCATCGTCGACATGCCGCCCGGGACAGGAGATATCCAGCTCAGTCTGGCACAGCAGGTACCTGTGACCGGCGCCGTGATCGTGACGACGCCCCAGGATGTGGCACTGCTGGATGCCCGCAAGGGCATGGAAATGTTCCGCAAGGTGCAGGTGCCGCTGCTGGGTGTGGTCGAGAACATGGCCACCCATGTATGCTCGCGCTGTGGGCATGAAGAGGCGATTTTCGGAACGGGCGGTGGTGAAACCCTGTCGCGTGATTATGGCACCGAGCTGCTGGGCTCTTTGCCGCTCGAGCTGGCGATTCGTGAGCACACCGACCAGGGCACGCCGATCGTGCAGGCGCAACCAGACGGTGCGATCGCTCGCGCCTATCTGGCGCTGGCCACACGCCTGCGCGACAAGGTGCAGGCTCAAGAGGCAGTGCCAGCCAAGGCCCCTGCCATCCACATCACAGACGATTGAACCAAGGCTGCGGCAAGGGGAAGGAAGTTGGACGCGATCAATGCAATGCTGGTCAGGCTTGACGGACTGCTCGCGGGCTCCGCGTGGTTTCCCTACTTGCTGCTGTTCACGGGGCTGTTCTTCACGCTCTATCTGAAGTTCCCGCAGGTCCGCTACTTCTCGCATGCCATCAAGGTTGCGCGTGGTCAGTACGATCGCGAAGGAGCGCCTGGCGATGCGACCCACTGGCAGGCCTTGAGCACTGCGCTGGCCGGAACAGTGGGCACCGGCAATATCGGCGGCGTTGCCTTCGCGCTGTTTCTGGGTGGCCCTGCGGCTTTGTTCTGGATGTGGATGACAGCCTTCCTGGGCATGACCACCAAGTTCGTGGAAGTCACGCTGTCCCACAAGTATCGGGTCAAGACGGCCGATGGCACGATGGCCGGTGGGCCGATGTACTACATGGAGTACGGCCTGAAGTCGCGCTGGCTGGCGATCCTGTTTGCCATCGCCGCCGTGCTCACCTCGTTCGGCATCGGCAATTTCCCCCAGATCAACAGCATCGCCGCCGGTCTCGAAGGTTCGTTCAACATCAGCCCGCTGGTGTCAGGCAGCATCCTGACAGTCATTCTGGGGCTGGTGGTGGTGGGCGGCATTCACCGCATCGCCCAGGTGGCGTCGAAGCTGGTGCCGACCATGTCGCTGATCTACATCGCCGGTGCCCTCGCCGTGATACTGCCGAACCTCGGCAACGTAGGGCCCGCCTTCGCGTCAATCTTTTCCGATGTCTTCACGGGCACGGCCGCGACCGGCGGCTTTCTCGGCGCCAGCATCGCCTACGCCTTCAACCGTGGTGTGAACCGCGGTCTCTTTTCCAACGAGGCGGGTCTGGGCTCCTCTTCGATTGCACACTCAGCAGCGCGCACGGATGAGCCGGCCGACGAGGGCATGGTGGCCCTGCTGGAGCCCTTCATCGACACGATCGTCATCTGCACGCTCACCGGGCTGGTGATCCTGTCTTCGGGGGTGTGGACGCAGAAGCACGAGAATGTGTTTGCGCGGGCCGATCTGGAGATTGTCGCCGGTGTCTACTCCGACCAGGACGCCGCTCAGCGCGAGCAACTCTTCCTGCACTTGAATCGCCAGCCCTCGCAGGTGACGGCCTACAGCGGCACGCTGCAGATCAGCGCGGGGGTGCTGCAGAACCAGGCGCAGGTGACCATTCTGCACGCCCGTTCAGTGGCGGAGGACGTGCGTTTCTACAAGGAGGGTGAGCCGGCGAATGGAGAATTCGTGGTGACAGCGGGTCGACCGGATGATCTTGCGCTGCAGCTGGAAGGACGCTCCCTGCTGCACTCGGTGCCGCTGACCTCGAAGGCCTTCGCCTCGGGCTGGTTCGGCGACGGCGGCCAGCATGTGGTGTCCATCGGCTTGCTTCTGTTCGCCTTCACCACCGCTATTGCCTGGTCGTATTACGGCGACCGCGCAGTGACCTATCTGTTCGGGCCTGCCGGTGTGTTGCCGTATCGACTGGTCTATATCGCCGGCTTCTTCCTGGCAGCACAGGCAGACACGACGCTGATCTGGAACCTGTCTGCTGTGACACTGTTCTTCATGGCCATGCCCAACCTGATCGGTATCCTGCTGTTGCGCAAGGACATGAAGAACACAGTGGACAGCTACTGGCAACGCATCAAGGGACGCCGCTGACTTACACGTGTTCGCCCGGCAGGCGGATGTTGTGCACGATTTCCTGCACTTCCTGCGGCGGTGCCGGCGTGAAGCGGCACACCACCAGCGCCACCACCAGATTCACCAGCGTACCCATGGTGCCTATGCCTTCCGGCGAAATGCCGAACCACCAGTGTTCTGCGGTGCTCAATTCAGGGCTGATGAACTTGAAGTAGATGATGTAGGCCGCCGTGAAGGTGAAGCCTGACAGCATGCCTGCGACAGCTCCCTGACGGTTCATGCGGCTGTAGAAAATCCCCAGCACAATCGCCGGGAAGAAGGATGCCGCCGCCAGACCAAAGGCGAAGGCCACCACTTCCGCCACGAAGCCCGGCGGATAGATGCCGAAATACCCCGCCACCAGCACGGCCAGGAAAATCGCCACCCTTGCATAGTTCAGTTCCTGCTTTTCCGTGATGTGAGGCGCCAGGCTGCGCTTCATCAGGTCATGCGAGATCGAGGTCGAGATCACCAGCAACAGACCGGCCGCTGTCGACAGCGCTGCAGCCAGAGCACCGGCAGCCACCAGCGCCACTACCCAGTTCGGCAGTTGGGCGATTTCCGGGTTGGCCAGGACCATGATGTCGCGGTTCACGGTCAGCTCATTGGCGGCGGCATCTCCGACGTATTGAATGCGCCCGTCACCATTCTTGTCGTTGAAGCTCAGCAGTCCGGTGCGCTCCCAGGTGGTGAACCAGCCGGGCATGGTCGTGTACTCGGCATTGTTGACCGTGTTCATCAGATTGGTCTTGGAAAACGCGGCGATGGCCGGTGCCGTGGTGTAGAGCACGGCGATGAACACCAGTGCATAGCCCGCAGAGATTCTGGCTGCTCGCACACTGGGCACGGTGAAGAAGCGAATGATCACATGAGGCAGGCCAGCCGTGCCGAACATCAGGGCTGCGGTAATGAAAAACACATCCTGCGTGCTTTTCTGACCCGTCGTGTAGGTCCCGAAACCGAGTGTCTCGCTGAGGCCGTCGAGTCGGTCGAGCAGATAGCCACCGCCGTACTCCGGAGTCAGCTCCGAGCCGAAGCCCAGTTGTGGAATGGGATTCCCCGTCATCATCAGCGAAATGAAGATGGCCGGCACCATGTAGGCAAAGATCAGGACGCAATACTGGGCGACCTGGGTGTAGGTGATGCCCTTCATGCCGCCGAGCACCGCGTAGAAGAACACGATCGCCATGCCGATGATCACGCCGGTGGTGATGTCCACTTCGAGAAAGCGGGAGAAGACGATGCCGGCACCCTGCATCTGGCCGCAGACGTAAACGAATGACACGACAATCGCGCAGAACACCGCGGCGAGGCGTGCACTCTGGGAGTAGTAGCGATCCCCGATGAAGGCCGGCACGGTGAACTTGCCAAACTTGCGCAGATAGGGGGCAAGCAGCAGCGCAAGCAGGACATAGCCGCCCGTCCAGCCCATCAAGTAGTAGGTGCCATCCCGCCCCAGAAAGGAGATCAATCCGGCCATGGAGATGAAGGAGGCTGCCGACATCCAGTCGGCTGCGGTGGCCATGCCATTGACCACCGGCTTGACGCCGCCACCGGCGACATAGAAATCATGTGTGGAACCTGCCTTGGACCACAAGGCGATGACAATATAGAGGCCGAAGC
>JACCDS011232231.1_pt1 | contig 16651 bp, 16 predicted proteins | sample 7446441 | NCBI WGS metagenome assembly JACCDS01 (sample SAMN15323445, study PRJNA562643) | freshwater metagenome | isolation source: river surface water | place: USA:Blue River Watershed | collected 2017-08-17
CGAAGCAAAAACCTCGGTGATTTCATTTAATATTGACGGGATTCATCCGTATGATATTGGAACTATTGTGGATAAATTAGGCATTGCAGTTCGTACGGGACACCACTGCGCCCAACCAATCATGAATTTCTTTGAAATTCCGGGAACTATTCGTGCTTCGTTTGCTTTTTATAATACCAAAGAAGAAATTGACGTTATGGTGGAGGCGGTAAAGAAAGCTAAAATGATGCTGTCTTAAAACTGACTTAGAAATGAAAAAAGGGATTGTTTTGTTGTTGAGTATTTTGGTTTTTGCAGGATGTTCTGGGCAAAAAAAAGCAAGAGACAGCACAATAAAAATCGAATACAAAGCCTATTCGAGAGGTTTTTATCAAGTGGTTACAATAGAAAATCAAATGGTTTTTATAACCAAAACCAGAGATGAAAAACCAGTTGCCTTTAAAATACCAATTGCGGATTGGAAAAGTTTAAATATGGCCATTCAGGAGTTAGATTTAGAATCACTATCGCAATTGAAAGCACCAACGGAAAAACGACTATTTGACGGAGCAGCGATTGCTAATTTGAAAATAACAAAACAAGGAAAAACATACGAATCCCAAAGTTTTGATCATGGGTATCCACCCGCAGAAACAGAAAAAATAGTGAATAAAATACTTTCTTTTGTAAAGTAAAAAAGTAAAATTTGAGTATGACAATAAAAGAAATACAAGATGAAATTGTAGAGGAGTTCTCGATGTTTGATGACTGGATGCAACGGTACGAATACATCATTGAATTGGGTAAAAACTTACCCTTAATCAAAGAAGAGTTCAAAACGGAAGAGAACATCATCAAAGGTTGTCAATCCAAGGTATGGTTGCAAGGCGAACAAAAAGGAGATACAGTAGTTTTTACAGCAGATAGCGATGCAATATTAACTAAAGGAATTATTGCTATTTTAATTCGGGTTTTTTCCAATCAAAAACCAGCGGATATATTGGAAGCCGATATGGATTTTATAGATCAGATTGGATTAAAAGAACATTTGTCGCCAACTCGTGCTAATGGACTCGTTTCAATGATTAAGAACATAAAAATGTATGCTTTGGCATTTAATTCAAAAAAATAAAATAGTATGACACAAGAAATAGACACTAATGAATTAGGAGAAGCGATTGTAAAAAAATTAAAAACGATTTACGATCCTGAGATTCCGGTTGACATCTATGAATTAGGATTGATTTATGACGTAATGGTGAATACCGATTACGAAGTAAAAATCTTAATGACATTAACCTCCCCTAACTGTCCTGTGGCAGAGAGTTTGCCAAGAGAAGTGGAAGAAAAAGTAAAGTCAATTGAAAACGTTAAATCGGCTGATGTAGAAATTACGTTTGACCCGCCGTGGAGCAAAGATTTGATGAGTGAAGAAGCCAAATTAGAGTTGGGAATGCTGTAAAATGGAAGACAAAATTATCAATAAAGTAGCGCAAAGTTCCTTGGTAGTATTTGATTTAGAAGATTACTATCCTGATGAGCATGTGGTTGATTTAGACGTTTCGCAGTGGTTAGCGGAAGGATTTATTTTGAGAGAAGCGGACTTTAGATTGCAATTAAAAAAACATGACTGGTCTAATTTTCAAGATAAATACGTGGCTATGTATTGTTCCACCGATGCGATTTTACCTGCCTGGACATTTGCTTTAGTGGCGGTTCATTTAGCGCCATTTGCTTTAAAAACCATTCATGGCAATAAGGAATTAGCCATAATTGAATGGTATCAAGACATTTTAAACAAACTCGATTACACCGATTATTTTGAAAACCCAGTTATTTTGAAAGGATGTTCCAAAAAAGCAGTTCCGAATCAAGTGTATACCTTGGCAATTCAGAAATTAATTAAAGTTTCGAAAAGCGTTATGTTTGGCGAAGCGTGTTCAGCAGTTCCTTTATACAAATCAGCGAAAAAGGAACAATAAAACACTTTTATTTTTGTATCTTACTGATTCCAAATACCCATTTATGAAAAAGAAAATCTTTTCAGTACTAGTATTTTGTTTTTTTGTTGCCGTTCAGGCGCAAGAAATCACCAATGATACTCTCGAACATTGGACCAAAAAAGGCACCATTTCTTTACTGTTCAATCAGTCGTCTTTTAATAAAGAATGGCAGGCCGGAGGGAGTTCTAATTATGCAGGAAATTTTGCTTTGAATTATGATATTAATTATAAAAAAGACAAGGTAGTTTGGGACAATAAATTTATTGTAGCGTATGGTCTAACAAAAATTAAAGATGCGCCTAGAATCTCTAAAACCGATGACCGATTAGAGTTGAATTCACTTTGGGGTAAAAAAGCGGAAGGCGATTGGTATTACTCTGCCTTTTTTAATTTTAAAACTCAAATGGATGCAGGTTATAATGCAGATGGGATTCGTTTATCTCATTTCTTTTCGCCTGCGTATTTTCAACTTGGACCTGGAATGTTGTGGAAAAAAAGCAACAATTTTAGTGTTAATTTAGCACCGGCAACAATGAAGTTAATTGTTGTAGATCCCTATTTTACTGCTACAACTTCCTCTTTCGGAGTCTTGCAAGGCAATCCATCCCGACTAGAGTTTGGAGCGAGTATTTCGGGCTATTATAAATTCAATTTGATCACTAATGTGTCTATTGAAAACCGCATTAATTTATATTCCAATTATTTGGATCACCCCCAAAATGTTGACGTTGATTATCAAATGAATGTGTATATGAAAATCAATCAATTTCTTTCGGCAAATATTGCATTACAAACCATTTATGATGATAATTCCATTCAGGCATTACAAACGAGAGAAGTCTTTGGTCTAGGAATTAATTACGGATTTTAATTTTAATAAAAAACCCTCTTGATTCAAGAGGGTTTTGTTTTTATTCTTCTTTTTCGATAGCGTCTTTATAATCAGGATACAAGAATTTATTGTACGGAAAACGGGTAATGTGTATTTGTCGTACCGCTTCGTACACGCGTTCTCTAAACTCTTCGAAGTTCTCTTTTTGGGTAGCCGAAATAAACAAGGCGTTTTGTTCTCCCACACGATTCATCCAAGTCGATTTCCACTCGTTAAGTGTGTAATGGCGCGTGGTTCTTTCGGTCATTAAATCATCTTCGTCAATGGTCAAATGTTGATAGGAATCAATTTTATTGAATACCATAATCACAGGTTTGTCATTGGCTTTGATGTCTTGTAAAATTTGGTTTACCGCCACAATATGATCTTCAAAATCAGGATGAGAAATATCCACCACGTGCAACAATAAATCGGCTTCACGAACCTCATCAAGGGTACTCTTGAACGAATCCACTAATTGCGTAGGCAATTTTCGGATGAACCCTACGGTATCCGAAAGTAAAAATGGCAAGTTTTTGATTACTACTTTACGAACGGTAGTATCTAAAGTGGCAAATAATTTGTTTTCCACAAACACTTCACTTTTCCCAACAGCGTTCATCAAAGTGGATTTCCCCACGTTAGTATAGCCTACCAAAGCTACACGCACCATCGCGCCACGGTTGCTTCGCTGAACACCCATTTGTTTGTCAATCGTTTTGATTTTATCTTTCAAAAGGGAAATTCGGTCACGAACAATACGTCTGTCCGTTTCAATTTCCGTTTCTCCAGGGCCACGCATCCCGATACCTCCTTTTTGACGTTCCAAGTGCGTCCAAAGGCCAGACAAACGAGGTAATAAATAAATACATTGTGCCAATTCCACTTGAGTTCTAGCGTAGGAAGTTTCGGCTCGTTGAGCAAAAATGTCTAAAATTAAATTGGTGCGGTCTAGAATTTTACAATCAATAATTCTAGAAATATTTTTTTGTTGTGAAGGGGTTAATTCGTCGTCAAAAATTACGGTTGAAATTTCATTTTCTTTGACATACAGATTGATTTCGTCTATTTTACCAGTCCCTAAAAAAGTTTTAGGATTTGGCTTGTCCATTTTTTGCCAAAAGCGTTTCACCACCTGTCCTCCAGCGGTAAAAGTCAAAAACTCCAATTCGTCCAAATATTCCGTTAGTTTTTCCTCGGATTGATTCTGAGTAACAATACCTACGATGGCGGTTTTTTCGAAATTTAATACTTCTTTTTCTAGCATAACATTGAATAAGCTACAAATTTAATCATTTGCTTTTACTTATTCCGATAAATCTGAATTGCTATGATTTTCAAATGAAACAAATATTTGAGATGCTTAGGCGCTTAGCTGTTGTATTTTGGATCATAATCCACCATCCATTCAATGCCGTATTTGTCTCTAAACATCCCGAAATAAGACCCCCAAGGACTATCACCTATAGGCATTTCAACCGTTCCATCTTTTGAAAGTCCGTTGAAAAGTTGGTCTGCCTCTTCTTTGCTTTCGGCACTAATTGCAATTTTGCTTCTATTCTCGTTTTCATTGGTCTTTCCCAATATTTCAGGAACATCATTTCCCATTAAAACAGAGGTGCCAATAGGCAAGGCTATGTGCATAATTTTGTTGGCTTCATGTTCGGCAACAGGAAATTCAGGACTTGATAATGCCGAGAAACGCATGACCATGGCGAATTCTCCTCCAAAAACGGATTTGTAAAAAGTAAAGGCTTCTTCGGCATTGCCATTGAAGTTGATGTGAGGATTTATTTTTGCCATGTTTTAGTGTTTTAGAGGTTTAACATTAATAGAATCGATAAAGCCACACTTGAAAGTTTCTTGTTCTATGTTTAATTTTTTACTCATCCAGTCATAATCTGTTGTTTTGTTATAATCTGTTTTCCCATATTTGAGATAAATAGTTGTTTTAACGTCTCCATTTACAATAAATCTTTTTTTGAAGGGCTTACATTTCATCCCATAAATCATCATAACAATTTTATTATCTACAATGTCATTTTGATTTAAAGATAGAATTTCAACCCCATTAAATCGGTACAACATTTTGCTTTTATTCTTTTATTTCCCGAAAAAACCTCAGTAAAAGCACCAATTAATGTATCCTTGGTGTTTTTTTCAACTGCTAGATAACGGAAAACAATATCTTTTTTTGAATCAATGTTTTGTCCAACGGCATTTACCGTAATAATTAAAATCAAAAGAGATATTATTGTTTTCATTGTTTTCATTTGTTTTTATGTTTAGTTGTGTATTTCAAAAATATAAAAATGACGCTGTATTTCATTACTTCTCCCCATAAATCTGAACATCGTCAATTTGAAAAGCGCCGTCCAAGGTGATTGTTTTCCCTGAACCCTTGTATCTAAAGGCAATATTGACCTTTCCTTTGTAGGAAGACAAATCAATGCCGCCCGAACCCACAAATTGATACCAAGGGGTTGCTTGAGTGGGTAAATTTGCCTTTAATGGAATCCAAGTTGCTGACGAAATGTTCACACCATCAAAATTATTCGAAATAAAGACGTCTAAAGCATTCAAAGACGAATCGATGTCTAAATGCTGCTGCGCTGCGCGAAAAGTTAAAATTTCGCCTGTATGGGTGTCTAAATCGATTTTAGGAGAGATTAACCAACCCACATTCGAAGCGACTTTGGTACCGCTAATAGCATATTCGGCACAACCATTTCCAGAATAAACCGAGCCTTTCCAATATAAACTCCCTTTTTGAACGATATTCGACCAACCCGCCAAGTTAATGTTGGTATTGGCAACTACAGTTTCAAAATTCTCTACAAAAAAGGGTGTATTGCGTTTGCCGGCAAGAGAAACGTCCTTTTCAGAACGCGCCACTAATTGATAATCGGTGCCGAATTTGGTTAAAATACCTTTCACTTTTCCACTGCCCGAAGGCACAATTCCTGAAGCAAAATCAGCATAACTGCTGGTTCTAAAAAACAGTTTGTTTCCAAATTTATCTTCCAAATTCCAATTGGTGCCACCACCAACATCGTTACTGCTTTCGTAGAAATGCCTCCCAGTCGCTTCTGCCGAAAACTGGACGTCAGACAATTCGACCAATGTATTAAGATATTTATCGTTCAGCACTTCACTAAGCGCAATCGACTTGGTTAAAACGGTTTCGCTCACTGTAGTGCAAGAAGCATTAAGTACTTTTTTATACTCGTTTTGCGAAAGTCGTCCTACACCTCCTTCGTTAAACGAATTGACAAAAATGTTTCCAATGCGTAAACCGCCATAAAAAACATCAGTGTATTGATCCTTGAGTTTTAAGTAGACTTTGTTGCCCAATCGAAAATCGATGTAGGTGTTGCTCACATCAACGGGAATACTGAAACCAATGGCGGGTTGTGTGGCTGTTGCCAAAGTTTGAAACGAAATGCTTTTGAAAAAGTTGCCATGTTCATCAGACGAAACCACATAGGCTTCGATAATATCGTCAAATTTATACTGAGCCACAATGGCATCGGCAGAGGCACGCACGTCCTCCACAGTTCGATTCACAGTCCAATTGGGTTGGGTGCATTCTAGCGAAGGGATAGCGACTTCGTCTTTGACACAATTTACTGTTATTAAAGCTATTGTAAAACAAAACACACGAATTAAAATTTGGAATTTCATAGTAATTTGGGATTTATAAGTTAATAGAAAGGCTCACAAAATAGGTTCTTCCGTAGCCGTAGAAATATTTGTTCCCAAAGTTGGGTGTGCCGCTCGAAACATCTTGATCGCGTTGCCTAAAGTTGGCATTTCGCGCTTGTTCATAACCACCCGTTTTGAAGGTGGTGTCCAACAAATTGCTGATGCTACAAAATAAATTCAGGTTCTTTTTGAAAACGCGCCACGATTTTCCACCAACTAGATTCAATAACAAAACGGGCGCTAATTCTTCCTGTTTAAGGAGTTCTCGGCCTCGTTCTTCGGTAGCTTCTGGAAAAGGGAAACCACTGGCCGGGTTGATAAAAAAGATGGAAGTTCGAGCAATAGGGGAGATGTCGATATAGTTTTTGGCCAAATAATTCAGATTAGCACTCAACCACCAATATTTTGGATTTCGATATTCCAATCCAAAAGAATACGCTTGTTGAGGTGTTCCTGCTTGTTTGTAATTTTTTAGTAAAGCGGAACCAAAATTAAAAACCGGATTCGTGTTTTCAACAGAAGCTTTGGCGTCATTGGTAATGGTTACGTTGGGGTTGCTTGAATAGGTATATTCGCCAAAACCCGCTGCTAAAGTGGTTTTCAAGGTGGGGTCGATTTGGTACTCAAAACTCCATTCAGTTCCCCAATTATTTTTGTCTAAATGAGTTAAAGTTTGGCTCACAAAGGCATTGGTGCTGCTGTTGCCTGCGCCGTTGTCAAAAATTCCTTCGGCATAGAAAAAAGAAGTTTCAGTCGTGTTTTTGATCTGGCTAAAATAGCTTGTGAAACGCATTTTTAGTTTGGGCGAACGATAGACATAACTCGCATCTAAACTGCTGTTATTCTCGCTTTCAATTCCGTCCACAACGGAATTATTGAGACGTGAATTTGGAAAAACGGCTTTCAAATTAGGTGCTTTGGATGCGTGAGAACCATTGAAAAGCAGCAATTGCTTCCCCGACAATTTCCAAGTCAGTCCCCCCTTGAAACCAAAATTTTCAAAATGTAGAATCGGGCTTTCGCCAAAAGAATTGGTTGGGTAAATCCCGTTTTTGTACAATCCTTCTCGTTGGTAAGTGGAACTTGAAAACTCTTGCGCCAAATACAAATCGACTTTTTTATAATTGAACTGAAATTGAGTAAACCCATTAAAACGGGTCGCCAACAAATGGTAATTATAGCCATAAGCATCGCCCACTTTTACTTGCCTATTAGGATGGTTTAAATCGGATTGTGCTTGATCGCCTTTGTAAAATGCGTCAATATCCTCAAAATACAATCCACCGAGTAAATCCAAGACATTCTGATAATTATGGGAATGTAATCTATTAATAGAAGCCCCTGCATTGAAACGAATATTTTCGGTTAGTTCTGTATTCAAAAGTGCATTGAAAGCCAAAGTCTTGTCATCCGTTCGGTCTTCGTAAAGTATGTATTTACTCTGTGCAGGTTCATACCCGATAATTTTTCCATTGGCATCCAAAATAGCGTTTTGATTGGCTTGATATAATGCATTCCAGTCGATTTGTCGTTGTCCCAAAAATAGGGTTTTACTGTGCTCTGCATTCGCCAAATCAGGCGTAAAAGCACCCGAAAACTCCCCCTCATCTTTGGCGTATAGCGAACTAAAGTAACTGGGCATTTTTCGGTAATAAGAGGGATCGGGGCTGTTGGCGTGTTGGTAGTCAATGTTACTATTGCTAATTTTTCCAAATTGATATAAAGCGCCCAAGTTGAGCTTGGTTTTTGCATTGATTTGAAAATAATCGTTCAGCATTAGCGTGGGTTCTTCAATGGTTTTGACTCTGGAATTGCGTTGTTGTCCGTTTTGAAAACCCCAATACGAATTGTATTTTGTAGAGGTTAATGCGGTGACTTCATCGGTATTGGGTGAGTTTTTACCACGAGAATTAGGCGTGAAAAATGCTGTGAAGTTGAGTGAATTCCGATTAGTAAGTTTCTTTTCGATACTGGTAAAAATGGAATTGGCATCATAGGTTGTGCCTTCAAAATACCCTTCGTTAGCATAGCGTTTTCCTTCAGAAACAACAAACCCCCATCCTTTCTCATTCATTCCCGAAGCATAAGTGACCATCGTCCGACCGCGATAATTGGCATTGGTTCCCGAGAAGGAAATCCAACTTCCTTTTCGATAGGCTGAAGCTTGAGTGTTGATTTCTTGCGCTCCTAAAATTCCACCAAAAGCATAGTCGGAAGGGCTGGTGCCAATCGAGTTTTCTTGATTGCGCAATACATCGTTGATGCCGCCCCAATCGCCCCATTGCGGTCTGCTATCGTATACTTTGTTCAGACTTATTCCATTAAACATCAGCTTAGCATATTGGTTGTCTAATCCCCGTATTCTGAAACGCGCTTGTCCCCAATTGAAAGCTGCCGCTTGCTGAAAAGCATCTTTGGACGCTTGTAATAAGCCGGAAGTATTTTCGGAACCGCTGTTTTCTTCTCCTAAATCAGAGTCTAAAATCGAGATTGCGTCTGAACGCTCGTTAGTTTCATCGTCTACTTCCAGTGGAATTGTGCCTAAGTCAAGGGTCTTTTCTTTGGCAATATGAACGGGAATCAGCTTGTCTTTGTAGTCTTGACTGTGAAATTGTAACAGTTGATCGCCTTGAAGTGTTGTTTTAAAAAGTAATTTTCCATCAGCCGAACTGAGCTGCATTTCGTTGGTATTTTGAATACTAACAACAACTGACACTAATGGTTTTTGTGATTTTGAATCGATGATTTTTCCCAAAATAACAGTTTCTTTTTGGGCAAACAGCAAGGAAATTTGAAATAGAAATAGCAGACTTGGGTAGCTGGCTTTCATAGAATTTGGGATTAAAATGAAAAAGGGCATTCTCAACACAACAAGGGGTGTATTGTTTTGAAAAGGAAATACTAAAAGGGTTGTTTTTGGAAAAGAATTGGCAGTGTGGTATCGAGTCCCAATTCTAAAGCTAAAAGTAGTAAAAAAATGTATCGATTATTTTTTTCGGCAAGTTTTTTTACGCTAAATCACAAGGGACTAATTTTTTTGCCACAGATTACACTGATTCAACGGATTTTTTAACCCATTAAGTAATTAAGCGAAGTAAGGTTTTTCTAATTTCTCAAATTTTCTTAATCTGTATTCCAAAGCTTGGCTCGTGATTTATTCTTTAACCATATAAGATATATAAGTAAATATAAGAAGGCGCCCTTTGCGGTTAAATTTTTTGCCGCGGATTTCACAGATTCTACGGATTTTTAAAACCAATAAGACATTTAATTGGTATAAGATTTCTTGAATTTCTCAAATTTCCCCAATCTGTGTTTGCTCTCGCACTTCGAAATTATTCTGCTGTTTTGATTTTTGACACCATAAACGAAATGAAAACTCCAAATATTCCAATAAAAGCAAAAGAAAATTGTAAGCCAAAAGCTTCGGCGATGTAGCCAATAATAGGCGGCCCCATCAAGAAACCTAGAAAACTAACACTTGAAACTGCTGTCAAAGCTTCTCCTGTTGGAATTTCAGGATGTTTTCCGGCAATGCTGTATAAAGTAGGAATGATAGTCGAAACTCCTAATCCCACAAACATAAATGCAATGGTACACGGAATTAAATAAGGAAAAAAGACGGCCGTAAAAAGACCAGTTGAAATGACTACACCACTAATTTGCATGACTCTTTTTCGTCCAAATTTTTGAATGAAACGATCGCCTAAAAACCGCCCACTTGCCATCATAATCATAAACGAAGTGTAGCCTAAAATCACCAAGGGTCCAGGCGCTTTTACCACATCTTTGAAATACACTCCGCTCCAATCAAACATAACTCCTTCGCTTGCCATACAACAAAAGCCAATGATACCTAGCCACAACAACATTTTGTCTGGTTTTCTGAATCCTTTTTCTTTTTTGGGCTGCGGTTTTTCCACGGCTTTGATGAGGTATTTGATATTGAATGAAATCAGAGATAAAACAAAAACACCTACAATCGCGAAGTGCTGTAATGGAGTTAGTTTCAGTGCTAACATTCCCAATCCTACAAAAGCACCTGTAAAACCTGCCAAACTCCACATACCGTGGAAAGAGGACATGATGGTTCTTTTGAATAGTCCTTCGGTATAAACCCCTTGCGTATTTACAGAAATGTTGGATAGATTTCCAAAAACCCCAAAAAAGAACAATCCCAAAGCTAGCATCCAAGGATTGGAAGCCAAACCCAGGTTGGTTAAACTAATGGCGTACATAATTATGGCAAAAAGAAGGGTGCGGTGACTTCCAAAACGAGTGACTAGCTTACCCGAAAAAGGCATCATTATCAATTGACCTACAGGAACCGCAAACAATATAGACCCTAAAGTGGCTTCGCTGAGGTGTAAAGTGGTTTTGATGTCTGGAATACGACTTGCCCAAGAGGCAAAACACAATCCCATCCCAAAATAGAATGACCCCACTCCTAACCGAATACGATTCAAGTAAGAAGCTTTGGCTTCACGGTAGCTTTTTTTATATTTCCCCTTGCCTTTGAATCGGCCTAAAAAGTTTAAATCTATCAAAATGAAGTCTTTAGGTTTTTGTATTGCAAAAATACAAAAACAGACCATTCGAAAGTGATAAATCTCTTATGGCAATGAATTACAACGTTATTGTTTATAATTTTTGCCACTAAGGCGCAAAGGCACAAAATTTTTAAACCATTAAGAGATTAAGGCAATTAAGATTTTACGAATTTCTGAAATTGCATTCTATTTCCAAATCCGTACATCGTATATCGCACCTCGTAAATCGTATATCTAAACTATCGTTATTGCTTTTTGCTGCGCATTACTTTCAAGGGCAGCTTCGATAATTTGCATTACGTTAGTGCCTTCTTGTGCGGTTACAGGTTCGGGTTTATTTTCTAGTATCGAATGGTATACACCATCAAAAAAGTCGTAATAATTACCCTGAAGTGTTGGTACTTTTTCTCGAATAATGGCGCCATTGATTTCAGTGTGTAAAAGACCTTCTTTCTCTTTAGGTTCTGTTCCCCAACTAGTTAAATTAGGTTTTTTACCCAATTTTAATTCGTCTTCTTGAACATCGCCACGAGGTTTTAAGAACGAACCTTTTTTGCCATGCAGCACAAAAGAAGGATTCGCTTCCCGAACAAAAAATCCAGCTTTCAAACGCACTCTTTTATCTGAATAGAATAGTAAAATATCAATGTAATCGTCCACGATGGAATGTTCGCGCGTGATACGAATGTCAGCAAAAACGCTCTTTGGCATTCCAAATAAACATAAAGCTTGATCAATCAAATGCGGTCCTAAATCCTTTAGGATTCCGGCACCAGCATTCGCTGTTTCTTTGTGAGTTTTCGGACTCAAAAGAGGATTGTAACGATCAAAATGGAATTCCGCTTCCACGATTTCGCCCAAGGCATTATCTACCAGTATTTTTTGAACCGTTTTAAAGTCACTATCCCATCTTCTATTTTGGAATACGGCTAGTTTTAGTCCTTTGGCTTTTGCCAAATCGGTTAATTCTTTGGCTTCGGCAATGGTAGTGGTAAAGGCTTTTTCGACCAAAGCATGTTTACCTGCCAGTAACACTTGTTTGGCATAGTCAAAATGCGTTCCCACAGGGGTATTCACCACAATTAGTTCAGCATCTGAATTCAAAACGGCTTCCAAACTTGGAAAACTAGTTACAGTTGGATAATCTTCTTGGATTAATTTTTTGCTTCTTTCCCAAGAGCCTAATAGTTTAAACCCAGGGTGAAGGTCTAAAAAAGGAGCGTGAAAGACTTTTCCAGACATGCCGTAAGAAAGTAAGGCGGTTTTGATTTGTTGCATGATGCTGTTTTTTTGATGCGTATGCAAAGTAAAGTTTTTTTTCTTTGCCACTAAGATGCAAAGGCGCAAAGTTTTTGAACCGTTAAGAAATTAAGTTAATTAAGATTTTCCCAATTTCTCTAATCTACGTTCCAAATCGTACCTCGTATATCGTACCTCGCACATTAATTAACAAACTTTTAGCAGCCTACGATTTTTAAAGTATTTGTTATACAAAAGAAAACCCTATTTTTGTGCATCAAAATACGAATTAAAACTACAACATGGATATTGTTATCAAGCTAGCTCAATTTTTATTGAGTTTATCATTACTAATTATTTTGCACGAATTAGGACATTTTATACCTGCCAAATTATTCAAAACGAGGGTAGAGAAATTCTACTTGTTTTTTGATTTGAAGTATTCGCTTTTGAAAAAGAAAATTGGCGAAACCGAGTATGGAATTGGATGGTTGCCTCTAGGTGGTTATGTGAAAATTTCGGGGATGATTGACGAAAGTATGGACAAGGAACAAATGGCTTTGCCTGCCCAACCTTGGGAGTTTCGTTCGAAACCAGCTTGGCAGCGCTTGATTATTATGTTAGGCGGTGTAACGGTCAATTTTATTTTGGCTTTTGTTATTTATATTGGGATGGCATTTGCCTATGGTGATATGTTTGTAGCAACGGCTGATTTAAAAGACGGATTGTTAATTGAGAACCCTGTGATGCAAAAAGCGGGTTTTAAAACCGGAGATAAAATCCTTGCGATTGACGGAGAAAAAGTAACAAAATTTGACAACCAAATCAATGCCAACATTGTAATGGCAAAACACGTTTTAATTGAACGTAACGGAGATTCACAAACGATTACAATGCCAATTCAATTTGTAGACGAATTGTCTAAACAGGCTAAATCGCCTTTGGTTTCTCTTCGTATTCCATTTGTTGTAGGAGGAGTTGATGACGACTCAAAAAACAAGGATTTACAACCTAAAGATATTGTGTTGCGTTTGAATGAAGAACCAGCAAAATACGTTGACCAAGCAAAAGCTATCTTGGAAAAAAATAAAGGCAAGCTAATTGTAGCGGGTATTTTGAGAAATGACAAAGAAATGCAAGTGCCTGTTCAAGTGGATGCTGACGGAAAATTAGGAGTTCATTTAGCTGGCTTGGATTTGGAATCGTTAGAAAAATTAGGCTATTACAAAGTAAGTAAACAAGAGTATGGTTTTGTAGAATCGTTCCCAGTGGGGATTCAAAAAGGAGCGGATCAATTAGTAGGTTACGGCAAGCAATTGAAAATGATTTTCAATCCAGAAACGAAGGCGTACAAACAAGTAGGAGGCTTTGCTGCTATTTTTAATATTTTTCCAAACACATGGAGTTGGGAAGTGTTTTGGAACATTACAGCATTGTTATCTATTATGCTTGGGGTAATGAACTTATTGCCTATTCCAGCTTTAGATGGTGGACACGTAATCTTCTTGTTATACGAAATCATTAGCGGTAAGAAACCGAGTGATAAATTCTTAGAGAATGCTCAAATGGTTGGTTTTGTTTTACTTATCAGTTTGTTGTTATTTGCTAACGGAAATGATATTTACAAAGCGATTGTAGGCAAGTAAAAAAAATTAAAAATTTAAGGTAAATTATTTGCGAAAAACAAATTTAGCCCTATATTTGCACCGCTTTAAAAGTGAAATATACTTTACTTCTTAACATAGCTGATTAGCGCATTTGACTGTTAATCAGAGTCCCGATAGCTATCGGGATTAGTTCAAGAAAACAAAGTTTATTTGTAATAAAAATAAAATTTATTGAAGTTTTTACTTTAAGTAACTACAACAAACTTCATTTAAAATACGGTAACCTTTAGGTTATTCCTCCTTAGCTCAGCTGGTTAGAGCATCTGACTGTTAATCAGAGGGTCCTTGGTTCGAGCCCAAGAGGGGGAGCAAAAGTCCAGCAGCAATGCTGGACTTTTTTGTTTTTAGTACGATGGATAATAGTGTTTACATTCTGTATTCTCAAAAACTGGGTAAATATTATATTGGATTTACCCAAAACCTTGATTTGCGTATAGATTTTCATCAAAATGATATCCAAATAAAAAAATTCACCTACAAAGCTGATGATTGGAAATTGATTTTCACCATTGAATGTAAATCAAAAAGGCAAGGTTTGTCTATTGAGAAGCATATAAAATCAATGAAAAGCAGAGTTTACATTCAAAATTTGATAAAATATCCCGAAATGACAACGAAACTTTTAGAAAAATATAGCGACACATCTGATTGTTAACCATAGTCCCGATAGCTATCGGGATTGGTTCGAGCAAAGTAAAACCCGACACGAAAGTGTTGGGTTTTTTGTTTTTACAGGTCAAACAATTATTCATTTCTATATTTTGCTTTCATGTATATTTTTTAGTTACGGAAGAGCAAAATAACCCTTTAGGGTATTTAGATAATTTAATTTTTATTTCCTGATGGTCACCTACTCAAACATACTATTATAATTGCCTATTTCAAATAAAAGAGTAGCAAAAAGCAGAAAGCCTCTAAATTACTTGAGAGGCTTTCTAAAATCAACATTAGATCTTTTTCGCATCAATAAAATCAGTTGGATTCATGCCCGTTTTTTCTTTGAAGGCATTATAAAAACTAGCTCTAGTTTTAAAACCCGATTGTTGCGCAATACCTTCGATAGTAAATGATTCTTTTAGATTTCCTGATAATAATTCGACAGCATAATTAATACGTAGATCTGATTTAAGTGTAGAAAATTTGGTTTGCATAATGTCATTGATGCAATAAGACACATGATTTTGTGGCACCTGCATAGCTAAAGCAATATCGCTGATTGAAAAATCAGGATTAATGAACGGTTTTTCTTTGATGAGATATTTTTTTATGTTCTCAGACAAATCAAAAAAAGGATCTTCTTCAACATTAACCGTTTTTTTTGCGTCTATAGTAGGGAGTTGTTTTTCGTCTCTTGTTTTTTGAAGGTTACCCGTAGCGATGCGCTTAGGGAAACCATACAAAATATTAGGAAATAAAAGCAAAGAGAATGACATAATACAATAAGCTACTCCGGATAAAATATAAGATGAATAGGAATTAATTAAGCCGACACTTGGTTTAATATGTATTGAGTTGTAGGTAATAATTAAGAATTCGACAACAATAAAGAACAAACTAACAATCAACACAATAAGCCAACGAAGACTAATTAACAATTGTTTTTTTGGAATATTACGATCAAAAGTTGTACTAGAAAACCGTTTCCAAATTAAATACATACAGTATAAAATATAACAAAGAAGCAACACTGGTCGAATGACAAAACTAACTTTGGTATCATAAAAATAATTAATCTGAATTTTTAAAAGAGCGTCAATGTTATCAATAATTTGAGTTGCAATTTGAAGTTTTTCAGAAAAAGGCTGTAGGATATAAGGAATGATACCAATAAAGTGAATAATTGCAGGTATAAAATGAATGAAGTCTTTTTTTTTCAATGAATAGGTATCGTCTAGAGTACCTCGTATATAAAAATATAAAAAGGGACCTAACAATAACATTAATGGAGTAAAATGATTGTAAAAAATAGCCAACCAGAATGGAGATTTGCCATACATTACAAAATAATGTGCTATACCATAAATAGAAGAACTGATTAAAAACAGAGAAAGGTAGGCTGCATTCTTATTAATTTTCCAATTGTTAAATAATAGAATCAGCGATAATAGAATCGTAAATAAGGAAACGTATAACAGCATCGATGCGGGGGTATATAGACAAATATAGGAATTTAGTTTAAAAAAATTGTCAATAAAATATTTTTTTAAGACAAAACGAAGCAATTAAGATGTTCGTCATTGAGAGGAGCAACTCGAGGTAATCCGTCCCTTGTTTGTTATTCCAAGTTCAAAATGTTGAATATTGAACAACGAATGTTGAAATAAAACAACACACTCCTAACCCCTCTGGAGAGGGGGACGTCTAGCTTTCGAAAAACGCATACAATCTAAAATCTAAAATCTAGAATCGTTAATCAGCAATCGGCAATCAATCTTTTTTTGCCACAGATTCTACGGATTATTTAACCATATAAGGCATATAAGTAAATATAAGATTGCGTCCTTTGCGCTTGCTTTGCGCTCTTTGCGGTTAAATTTTTTACCACAGATTCTAAGGATTTTCTTTAAACCATTAAGAAATTAAGAGTATTAAGTTTCTGTCAATGCGAGGAGGCACGACGGTGCCATCTTTTTTTGC
>JACCDS010009117.1_pt1 | contig 16647 bp, 11 predicted proteins | sample 7446441 | NCBI WGS metagenome assembly JACCDS01 (sample SAMN15323445, study PRJNA562643) | freshwater metagenome | isolation source: river surface water | place: USA:Blue River Watershed | collected 2017-08-17
AAGATATTTCAATTATGATGAAGACTGCTCAAGAAGTACGCGCCGGCCAGGTCATTATGGTCGACAACGAGCCGATGGTTGTTCAGAAAGCTGAATTCAACAAATCAGGCCGTAACTCCGCTGTTGTAAAAATGAAGCTGAAAGGTCTGCTGTCTGGCCAGGGTACAGAAACTGTATACCGCGCGGACGACAAATTTGAACAAGTTCTGCTGGAAACTAAAGAAGTAACTTATTCTTACTTCGCTGATCCAATGTACGTGTTCATGGATGCTGAATACAACCAATACGAAATCGAAGCCGACAACATGACAGATGCGCTGAAGTATCTGATGCCAGAAATGGCCTGTTCAGTTGTATTCTACGGCGAACGTGCAATCTCTGTTGACCTGCCAACTATCGTAGTTCGTGAAGTGACTTACACTGAACCTGCTGCCCGTGGCGACACTTCAGGTAAAGTCATGAAGCTGGCAAAACTGGAAACTGGTTTTGAAATTCAGGTTCCAGCTTTCGTTGAGATCGGCGACAAAATCGAAATCGACACCCGTACTGACGAGTACCGCAGCCGCGCCAAGTAATTGGCTTCTGCTAAAAAATAACCGCCTTCTGGCGGTTTTTTTTTGCACAGTCCATCCCCCTTGGGTTATCGCCATACGTGAATCATTCGCCTGCCTCAGACTGAATGAGGGTTTAGTAAAGCTCTGATCGTCAAGTCATGGCCGCGAGCCCGGATCTGACTAAGTAGCAATAACGCGCAGCCGTAAGCATCCTCCAGCGCATTGTGCGCCTGGACCTGTGGCAGGCCATGGCGCAGCAGACATTGGTTCAGGCTCAGCGCGCTGTTATTCACTACCTGGCCCTGACGCTGCAGGCGTTGTTGCTCAAGGGCCAGCGTATCAGCAAATCGCAGTGCCGGACTTTGTTGGTACTGACGTTTAAACGCCTGCTGCAAAAAACGGCTTTCAATGGCACTGTGATGACAGACCAGTACCCGGCCCGCAGCGGCTTGTAAAAACTCGCGTAAAAATTCACTTTCGCTGATGCCACCAGCCAAATCGGCCTGATGCAAGCCGTGGATCACGGCACTCTGACCGAGGGTTCTGGCCTCGTCAGTTGCCGGTCGCAGTGTGCTGTAAAAGCTGTCAGACAAATCAAGCTGCAACTGATTGATGCAGACCCAACCCGCACTGACAATATGATGTTGTTTAGCGTCAAGACCACTGGTTTCCAGATCGAGCACCAAAAAATGCGCCTGGCGTGCCAGCAGTTGACCTGAAACCGTCTGTAGTCCAGGAAATGCCGGACCGCGGCGTAGCGCGTTCAGTCGCTGTAACCAGGTACGAAATAACATTCTTATAGCTCCCGGCAATAACGCTGTGCCACGATTTGCTGGTGCTGACTGATCACCGCAAAGGCGTCTTTGAGCTGATGACGTTGCAGCACATTCAATTGGGCCGGGTCCTGCAAATTTGTCATTGATCCGCCTTGTTGCAGCGCGGCATATTGCAGGTGCCAGCGCAGCTGATGTAACAATTCAAATGCTGCGGTTAAATCCCGCGCTTCGCTGGCGCTGAGCACCTGTAATGTGACCAAGGCGTCGAGCCGGGCCGGCGTCTGTACAGCAGAAACGCCATGCGCCAGCGCATGGACTCTGACAACATCATGAATAAGCGCAATGCCGCGTTTTTTTAAGTCCAATCCCCGGCGTTTGGCGCCGTCCTGCTCGAGGATAAAGTGCTTAAAAAAACCTAGTGGCGGTTGATGGCTCAGCGCATTTTTTGCCAGTTGCCAGATAAACAGCTGCTGGTTACTCATCGCCAGAATATCTGACTGCAGTGCGTTAAACAGTGCCTGACTGCCTGCGACCACACGGGCATCAAAATAGATACTGCTGTCGAGCAACGCCTGTGGTGTGGGGGTTTGGATCATGCCGGCAAAACGGCTTGACCAGCCTGACAGACTGAGCCGTAGTTTCGGATTGGTCGCCATCACCAATCCCGGGCACAGTACCTGACCAGAGCTGGCCAAACCGTCACAGACAAAGCTAGCCAGCGCACTGAAGTAGCGTTCAACATCACCGACCGGTTCTTTTTCCAGTAACAGCGCATTGTCCTGATCGGCACTGAGTAACATGTCTTGTCGTGCTTGCGAGCCAAAACACAACCAGCTGAATGCACATGGGGCAGGGCCCAGCTGTTGCAGCGCTAACTTCAGCCAGCTCTGCGCCAGCGCGTCATACAAAGTGGTCAGGATCTGACTGATTTCGCGGGACGGCAGTTGTTGTTGTCCCAATTGCCTGCACAGTTGTGTGATGGATGCCTGGCAGGCACTCAGCCCTGCGCTATCATGCTGGCGGTGAATATGGCTGATTAAAAACAGTGGGTGTTCCTGCGTACTGCGCACCAAGTCGCTGGTCGTCAGCACCCCGATGACGCTACCTGCTCGTTCGACCGGTAGGTGGTGAATATTATGCTGGCTCATCAGCTGCAGGGCTTCAAAACTAAAGGCGTCGGCGGCAATGCGGTAAGGATTTCGCGTCATTACCTGCTCGACTGGTGTGTGCGCTGGCAGGCCGGTGGCCAGCACTTTAGTGCGTAGATCGCGGTCGGTCAGAATACCGCAAAGCTGATTATCAGCCATGACCAAAACAGACGATATGCGCTGCTGCGTCATCAATATCGCCGCCTGCTGGATCGTGGCATCACCTTGAATGCTGTAAACCTGTCGGGCACACAGATCAGCAACACGCTGATGGTCGGTAGCACTTTGTTGATGTAAATGCAGTGCCCGGCCAAGCAAGCGCTGAAAATACAACGCAAAGTTTTTGAATTGATGTTGATATTGTTCAAACACCGCTTGCGGGATCAGGTAAACCAACCCATCTTCCTGACAATGCAGTTGTTCGGCGACATCCTGTTGCGTTAACAACTGGCGATAACCCCAGCAATCACCGCTTTGCAGTGGATAGAGTTGCTGTTGTTGTTGCATCAGAAACAAGCCGGTACGCACTAATATCAGCTGGTGGCTGAACGGTAGCTGTTCGGATTGCACGGCATAATAGATCTTGATTTGTTGGCTTAGCGCGCTGAGATCGGCCGCCGGCAATTCGGCAAAAGGGGGAACTTGCGTTAAAAACTGCACCACTTCCTGAATTTGCATCACAAGCTCCTGCATGAAAAAGGTCAGCGCCGTGACGCTGACCTGATACTGCGGTGTCCGGTTATCTTAGTGAAAGTTTAGTGGGCAGATGCCGCACCAGCACCTTTCGGGAACCGGATAGATTCAACAATTTCCTGCACTTCAACTGGGACTTCTTTGGTGAATCTGCTCACCACAAAGGCCACAATGAAATTGACCAGCATACCAACGGTACCGATACCTTCCGGTGAAATACCGAGGAACCAGTTGGCCGGAATATTGGCCGCCATCGGGGTGATAAAGATACCTTTGAAGTAGACGATATAGCCGATGGTAAACACCATGCCCGCTAACATACCGGCGATCGCCCCTTCTTTGTTCATTTTCTTATAGAAAATGCCAAGGATAATGGCCGGGAAGAAGCTGGCAGCAGCGAGGCCGAAGGCAAACGCAACCACTTCTGCGACAAAGCCTGGCGGATTAATACCCAGATAGCCTGCAACCATGATGGCTACGGCTGCCGCGCTACGCGCATATCGCAGTTCCATTTTGTCGGAAATGTTCGGCATCAGATTTCGCTTCAGTAAATCGTGCGAAATTGACGTCGAAATCACCAGTAACAGGCCTGCGGCAGTGGATAATGCAGCAGCAATAGCGCCTGCAGCAACCAGAGCAATCACCCAGTTTGGTAACTGTGCAATTTCCGGATTTGCTAATACCATGATGTCGCGGTCAATGGTCATTTCATTGCGCTCATCGCCAGCGTAAAACATCCGTCCATCACCGTTTTTTTCTTCATGTTTGATCAAACCAGTTTTTTTCCCGTTTTTCACCCATTGCGGTGCTTCGCTGATCAATGTGCCCTGATGATCCGGACCATTTAATGTGTTGATCATGTTGTAGCGGGCAAACGCGCCAATTGATGGTGCTGTGGTATACAGAATCATGATGAAAATTAATGCCCAGCCAGCAGAAATACGCGCATCTTTAACGCGTGGCACCGTGAAGAAACGTACGATTACATGCGGTAAACCGGCAGTGCCGACCATCAGCGCAGCCGTGATGGCGAACACATCGATCATGGACTTAGTCCCATCGGTATAAAGCGCAAAACCTAAGTCGGTCGACAATCCGTCCAGTTTATCGAGCAGATAAGTATCAGTACCTTCGATGGTGCTACCAAAGCCAAGTTGTGGAATTGGGTTGCCTGTGATCATCAGCGAGATAAAGATTGCCGGAACCAGATAGGCAAAAATCAGCACACAATATTGAGCGACCTGGGTGTAAGTAATGCCTTTCATACCACCGAGCACTGCGTAGAAAAATACTACCGCCATGCCAACGACAACGCCGGTTTCAATATCTACTTCCAGGAAGCGGCTGAACACAACGCCAACACCACGCATCTGGCCTGCAACATAGACAAACGACACCAGGATCGCGCAGACCACAGCAACAGTGCGTGCGGTTTGTGAGTAATAACGATCACCGATAAAATCCGGCACCGTGAACTTGCCGAATTTACGCAGATAGGGCGCAAGACATAACGCCAGCAGCACATAACCACCGGTCCAGCCCATCAGATAGACAGAGCCGTCGTAACCCATAAAGGAAATTAAACCGGCCATCGAAATGAAGGATGCAGCAGACATCCAGTCGGCAGCAGTTGCCATACCGTTGGCTAATGGTGATACTCCGCCGCCGGCGACGTAAAATTCGTGAGTGGAGCCGGCACGGGCCCAGATCGCAATACCTATGTACAGCAGGAAGGTCGCGCCGACAATAATATAAGTGAGAGTCTGTAAATCCATGGCGCGCCCCTTAATCTTCTTGGACGTTGTATTTCTGGTCTAACTGATTCATCTTCACGACGTAGACGAAAATCAGCAGCACAAAAACGTAAATTGAACCTTGTTGCGCGAACCAGAATCCGAGCTTAAAGCCGAAAAACTGGACTGCGTTCAGCGCGTCAACAAATAAAATGCCGGCACCGAATGAAACTGCAAACCAGATCGCCAGCAGTTTCAGCATCAGACTGACATTTTCACGCCAATAGGCACTGGCTTGTTCAGAGCTGTGAAACGCCATAAAGTCTCTCCTCGTTGTGTTTTGTTTATTGTTATAACCTGTTGTGAGCTGGCAAATGCCGCTGGTTACACAATAGCCGCTGCTGGCAAAACGCCTAGCCCGACTTTAGTCGAAGTGGTTGACAGGTATCAGGTTTTGCCTGCTGATGTGATTGACAGTCTGGCCGATTTATCAAAGACTGAGCAGCAACAACAGACGGATGTGTGCTGGCCGCACAGGTTGTAACTAATTGAAATAAAAAGAGGAGTGTCGGGTGGCTACAGGTTGGATCATCTTGCTGGCAGTCGCGTATATCGGCGGACTATTTGCCATCGCGAATTGGGCTGACCAGTCGCGGCATGATTCATTACTACAAAAGTATGGGGGGGCGATCTACAGTCTGGCGCTGGCGGTTTATTGTACTTCCTGGACTTATTATGGTGCTGTGGGGTCTGCAGTCAGTTCAGGCTGGGATTATCTGCCAATTTATCTGGGGCCGGTGCTGTTGTACTTATTCGGTCATCGTTTATTGCGCAAGCTGCTGTTTGTCGCCAAAAAACACAATGTGACCTCACTCACTGACTTTATCAGTGCCCGTTATGGCAAACGGCAAGCGATTGCAGCGCTGACTGCATTATTGTGCTTGGTGGTGGTGGTGCCCTATATCGCGTTGCAACTTAAAGCGGTAACCAGCTCCTATCAGGTATTAATTGGTGGTTCAGCTGATGCCACAGGACCGGTGTGGCAGGATTCGGCATTGTGGAGCGCGGCGACGATGGCGTTGTTTGCCATTTTGTTTGGCACCCGTAAGCTCCACCTGACTGAGCAAAATCGTGGCGTGATGGCGGCCATCGCTTTTGAATCTGTGATTAAACTGGCTGCACTGTTGTTGTTGGCCGGTGCAGTACTGTACTGGCTGATCCCGGCCCCTACATTGTTGTTACAACAGTTCCAGCAACACAGTGCCAGCCAACAATCAGCTGAAGCCTTTAGTGTACTGAGTTTTTTTACTAAAACCTTACTTGCTGTCTGTGCGGTATTTTTATTACCGCGCCAGTTTCATGTCACTTTTGTCGAAAATACTGCTGCGACGCATTTGCATCAGGCCAGACGCTGGTTTGTGCTGTATCTGGTGTTGGTGACGTTGGTGGTCGTGCCCATCGCGATGGCCGGTGTATCTTTATTTCCGACACAGCTGGCGCATGCCGACAGCTTTGTGTTGTTGATTCCGGCCAGCCAGGGCTGGGATATCCTCAGCGCGTTTGTGTTCATCGGTGGATTCTCGGCAGCAACTTCGATGATTGTAATTGCCACCCTGGCGCTTGGCACCATGATCAGTAATGACGTGGTGATGCCTGCCATTTTAAGACGCCGGCAGATGCAGCCACATACCGGCGACTACAGCAGATTAATTCTGCGTGTACGCCGGCTGATGATCCTCGTCGTGATGGCTTTATCCTGGGGTTATTATCGTTGGTTTGCGCGCAGCTACGAGTTGGCAGAAACCGGTCTTTTGGCATTTGCGCTGATCATACAGCTGGCGCCGGCAGTGCTTGGTGGTTTGTACTGGCGGCGGGGTCATGCCTGGGGCGTTTATGCCGGCGTGTCGGTCGGATTTGTGTTGTGGTTTTATTGCCTGATGCTGCCGCAGCTGGTCAATGCCGGCGTGCTGGCAGAGCCATTGCTGCAGCAGGGGGCTTTTGGCCTGCAATGGCTCAGACCCACCGCATTATTCGGCGTTCAGTTGGACCCGCTCAGTCACGGTGTGTATTGGTCCCTAGGGTTAAATACGCTGGCCTATGTCGTGGTATCACTATTACACAAAGCCGATTTAAATGACCGGCTACAAGCCGTGGCTTTTGTCAAACCTAACCTGCCACTGCCGGATGATGGTAAATCCTTAAAACGAACCGCGCTGCGCTCTGCCGATATGCTGACGTTGCTGGAGCGTTTTGTCGGTAGCAACCGGGTGCAGGAAGCTCTGGACGAATTTGCCCAGCGCAATGGCTACAGACCCTCCGCAGACGATGTGTTGCAACCGCAGTTAGTACGCCATGTCGAACGTGAGCTGGCCGGGGTGATTGGCTCATCCAGTGCCGCAGCGATGGTCAATGCGGTGTTGGAAGGTCGATCTTTTGCTTTCGAAGACGTCGTCACGATGTTTGATGACACGCGCGAAGCCATTCAGTTTTCGCGCAAGATCCTGTTCTCGACGCTGGAAAACCTTAGTCAGGGCGTCAGTGTGGTGGACCGTGATCTGCAATTAGTCGCCTGGAACAAAAAGTATCTGGAAATGTTTGAATATCCGGCCGGTATGATCCGGGTAGGCCGTGCTGTGGCCGATATTGTGCGCTTTAATGCGGAGCGTGGTTTATGCGGCGAAGGTGCTGCCGATGAACATGTCGCTAAGCGGATCAGTCACTTGCAAAATGGCACCGCCCACGTGTTCCAGCGCGTACGGCCGGACGGTTCCGTCATCGAAATTCGCGGTAATCCAATACCTGGCGGGGGTTTTGTTACCAGCTTTACCGATATCACCGAGCACGTCAAAGCGGTGCAGGCGCTGGCTGCCGCCAAGGAGCATTTGGAAATGCGGGTGTCAGAACGCACGGCGCAAATCAGCCAGATGAATGCGGATCTGCTGGCGGAGGTGGACCTGCGTCGCACCACCGAGTTGCAGCTACTGCAGGCAAAAGCGGAAGCTGAAGCTGCCAATGCCTCAAAAACCCGCTTTTTGGCACTGGCCAGTCATGACATTTTGCAGCCGCTCAACGCAGCGCGATTGTTTTCGGCCGCGCTGATTGATCAGGGGTTGAATGATAAAGGCCGGCAAATGCTGGGGCAGTTGGATAATTCATTAAAGGCAACAGAAGAGCTGATGGCGACCTTGCTGGATATCGCCAGGTTGGACGAAGGCAAACTGGAGTTTCCGGTAGGACCGGTCGATTTGCGCGCGATGCTGCTGCAGCTGGCTGATGAAAGTCAGCTGTTGGCGCAGCAGAAGCAGTTACAGTTGCATGTCCGGCCAGGTCATTTTCAGGTGAGTAGTCATCCCACTTATTTACGGCGGATCATTCAGAACATATTGAGTAACGCGATCAAATATACTCAAAGCGGCAAAGTGTTGATGGGTTGTCGCCGGCGGGGCGCGCAGGTCTGGATCGAAATTTGGGATACCGGCCCTGGTTTATCTGAGATGGACCAGCAACAGATTTTTGTCGACTTTTTCCGTGTGCAGGCAACCGCTCGTGGCCAGCAAGGTGTTGGTCTTGGCCTTGGCGTGGTGCAGCGCATGGCCAGAAGCCTTGGCCATCCGCTGCAGGTGCATTCCGTACCGGGCCAAGGTAGTTGTTTTCGGGTCGCAGTCCCGTTACTGACCAGTCATTTACCTGCGGTGTTGACCAGTAATGCTGAAAGTACAGCGACACCGGCTGTTGCCATCAGTGCCGGATTGCAAATCCTGTGTGTCGATGATGACCATAGCAATCTTGCGGCGCTCAGCGTGTTATTAACGCAATGGCAACTCGGTTCTATTGCCTGTGAAGACAATGGTCAAACCGCGCTGCAGCGCAACGAGCCGGTAGATATCTTGATCGCTGATTATCAATTAGGCGAGCCGCCTGATGGGCTGCAGCTGTTTATCGCATTAAAACAACGTTGGCCGAAGCTGCGTGGTGTTTTAGTCTCGGCAGCGCCGGATCCGACACTGCCGGCTCAGGCCAAGGCGGCCGGCATGGTGTTTTTAGCCAAACCGATCAAAGCAGCTGCCTTGCGTGCGGCATTAAATTCACTGAAACTGCACAGCCCTGAATGACGCAGGGAGATACAACAAGGAGATTTGCATGCGTGCCGAACTGGAAAGCCGGTTTTTTTTGCTGATGTTGGTTGTAGTGACGCTAGCCTTCGGCTGGGTGCTGGAACCATTATGGGGCGCAGTATTTTGGGCCTGTGCACTCAGTGTGATTTTTTATCCGCTGCAACAATGGTTATTGCTGCACGTGTCAGCCCGGCGTGGCCGAATGGCGCTAGTGACACTGCTGTGTTCAGTGCTGGTGGTGGTCTTACCGCTGTTGGCTATCGGTGCGTCATTTGTGCAGGAAGGCATCAGTTTCTACGACCGTTTGCAAAGCGGTGAAGTGGATCCGGCAAAAATGATTGATGCGGTGAAATCAGCGTTTCCGGCCGTGGTTTCAACCCTGCATGATTTCGGCATCAATACGGATAACCTGCAGCAAAAATTAAGCGATTTTGCGATGACCACCAGCAAGGTTCTGGCCAGTGAAATGCTGGCAATAGGCCAGAATGCCGCCGGCCTGTTTCTGAATATTGCATTGATGTTGTATCTGGCATTTTTTCTGTTGCGTGACGGTCCTAAATTGCTGCATTTGCTGGTTGAAGCGTTGCCACTTGGCGACGAACGCGAACATCTGTTATTCGCTAAATTTGCCGAAGTAACCCGCGCCACAGTTAAAGGCAATCTGGTCGTGGCGCTGGTACAGGGCACCCTCGGCGGCATCATTTTTTATCTGTTAGATATTCCGGCTCCAGTACTTTGGGGCGTCATGATGACTTTTTTAAGCCTGTTGCCAGCCATTGGCGCGGCGTTGGTCTGGTTGCCGGTCGCACTTTATCTGTATGCAACCGGACAATGGCAGCAGGCCACCGTGTTGGTGGTTTATGGCGCTACAGTGATCGGTCTGGCAGATAACATGCTGCGGCCATTATTAGTCGGACGCGATACTAAGCTGCCGGATTATGTGGTGTTGTTCTCCACTATTGGTGGCATCAGTCTGTTTGGGATTAACGGATTTGTGTTGGGGCCACTGGTCGCAGCGCTGTTTATGGTGTTCTGGCAAATTTTTATGACCGAATTTAACCAACGATCATCATCCTGAGTGCCGGTTCTAGTGCCGGAACTTTGATAGAAACCGCACGGGCCAGCTGAGTGTGGCATGCGCCGTGACAGGCCACCGTTCAATAGTTGTTACAGTTGTGGCGATCGGTCTGCCGGTGCGGAGTGCGGGCGAACCGCTGCAGCCGTCGACAAGTGGAATTTTGTCGTTCTTAGCTTGCAATGAACAAAAATTATCTGACTATACTCAGCGGTAACTATCGCTGAAAATCATGTACAAGGACGAAGTCAGTGGAAAATCTTGAGCAGTTAGAACACTTTGTCAATATAGGCTTGGCTCTGGCCCGCCAAACAGACCGTACCGTTCTGCTCGAACAAATTCTGCAAAGCGCACAACACATCAGTCAGGCTGATGGGGGCACTATCTACCGCCTGACCAGTGACAACTGTCTTGAGTTCGCCACTTTATTCAATCGCAGTCTGGGCCTACACCAAGGCGGCAGTTCAGGGCAGAGTCCGGCACTGGCACCAATTCCGTTATATACCGCAGGAAAACCGAATGACAGTGCTGTCGTGGCGCTGGCTGCCGTACAAAAACAACCGATCGTCATTGATGACGTGTATCTGAGCCCACTGGTCAATCAACAAAAAGCCCGTGAATTCGACCAGCAGCTTGGCTATCGCACGCAATCGATGCTAACAGTCCCACTGCTTGATCATCAGGGTGATGTAACCGGGGTACTGCAATTAGTTAACTGCCTTGATAGTGCTGGTCAGGTGCAGGCATTTTCAGCGGAGACCCAACGATTGGTGATCGCATTGTCGTCGATGGCGGCGATGGTGCTGACCAATAAACAACTGGTGTTGGATCTGGAAGAACTGTTTGGTGCGCTCAGCAGGCTACTGGCTAAAGCCATTGATGAAAAATCACCTTATACCGGTGGTCATTGCCGGCGAGTGCCGGCGATCACGATGCTGTTAGCACAAGCTTGTACTGAAACGCGCGAAGGTCCGCTGGCTGAGTTTGTCATGAGCGAGGCGGACGTACATGAATTATCGGTCGCGGCCTGGTTACATGATTGCGGCAAAATCGCCACGCCGGAATATGTGATGGACAAAGCTACCAAGTTACATGGGCTACATGACAACATCGCCTTAGTGGAAACCCGTTTTGAAATTGCCAAACGCGACATATTACTGGATCAGTCGCTGGATCAAACCAGCCGTGAAGAGATGTTGGATCAACTGCGGGTTGATTTGAAATTTTTGCAACACAGCAATATCGGCGGCGAATTTATGTCGTGGGAACTGCAAAAGCGGGTGCGGGATATCGCTGCCCGGTATCATATTGTCATTGCAGGTGTGGAGCAGTCGGTGCTGACGCCGGCGGAAGTCAGCAACTTATGTATAGAGCGTGGCACGCTGAATCCGGAAGAACGACGCGTCATTAATCGACATATTGATATCACTATCGAAATGCTGGAATCGTTGCCATTCCCAAAACATTTACGCAATGTGCCGGAATATGCCGGTGGCCATCATGAAAAAATGGATGGGACCGGTTATCCCCGCGGACTAAAAAAAGAGCAAATGTCAGTGCAGGCCAGAATTATGGCGATTGCCGATATTTTTGAAGCCTTGACAGCTTCTGACCGTCCTTACAAAAAGGCGAAAACTCTATCTGAGTCTTTGCGGATCCTTGGTTTTATGGCAAAAGAACAGCACATTGACGCAGATTTATTCCGCATTTTTGTCGAACAAAAGGTTTATCTGACGTTTGCCCATGAATTTCTGGCCGCTGAGCAAATTGACGAAGTCGACCACAGGGCCATCCCCGGTTTGTCTTAACCGGGGTGTCGGGACAAATCACGATCTGCCGGAGTTTCCAGCTGCAAGCGCTGCGCCTGAATCACGACTTGGGTGCGGTTGGTAACGCCTAGTTTGCGGAAAATAGCCGTCATATGCGCTTTGACCGTGGCTTCGGAAATGTGTAAATCATAGGCGATTTGTTTATTCAGCCAGCCTTCGGTCAGGTAGTACAACACTTTATATTGTTGTTGGGTCAGTTGCGCGACCCGGGAAGCCAAGTCCGAATCATCATGCTGCTGCGGATCCGCTTTAAACAAGTGCCGATATTTTTCCGGTAACCATAACTCACCGTTCAGTACGGCATTTAGTGCATTGCCAATTTCCAGCGGATGAGCGGATTTGGGGATATAAGCCGATGCACCAAAGTTCATCACCCGGCGGATCACATCAAGGTCATCACTGGCCGAGATCACCACAATTGGCATCGTTGGAAAAGTCTTGCGCAATTGGATTAAACCAAGAAAACCGCAGTTCCCCGGCATGTGTAAGTCCAATAACAATAGATCGGCGTCCGGATGTTGTTCTAAGGCCTGTACAGTTGCATCAAAACAATCGGTTTCGATAGTCGCTTCAACCGTGATGATATGACCAATCGCGTTGATTAGCGCATTGCGAAATAGTGGGTGGTCGTCAGCGACAATTAATTTAGTCATCAGGTGCCCTCGGACAGCGAAGATAAATATCCAGTACCAGCTTAACCAGTCTGTGCAGGTCTGTCCATGGTAAACAGAGGCCATAATCCCTTACAGATTATGGCCTTACCTGTATGCTATTTGTTGAGGCGATTATTGATCAGGTGTTCGACTACGGACGGATCTGCCAACGTTGAGATATCTCCCAGTGAATCATGTTCATTGGCGGCAATTTTTCGCAGAATACGGCGCATAATCTTGCCCGAACGGGTTTTTGGCAGACCCGGCGCCCACTGGATCAGATCTGGCGAGGCAATCGGTGAAATCTCCCTGCGTACCCAATCCCGCACGGCTTTGGTCAGTTCATCGCTTGGCTCTACACCGACGCGAGGGGCGATAAACACATAAATACCCTGGCCTTTGAGGTCATGCGGGTAACCCACCACAGCAGCTTCGGCAATAGCTTCATGCGCCACCAGACAACTTTCGATTTCGGCCGTTCCGAGACGGTGACCTGAGACGTTTAATACGTCATCGACGCGACCTGTCAGCCAGTAATAGCCGTCATCATCACGCTTGGCACCATCACCAGTGAAGTACATACCTTTATATGTCGAGAAATACGTTTGTTCGAATCGTTCATGGTCACCATAGACAGAACGCATCTGACCTGGCCAGCTATCCAGCAGCACCAGATTACCTTCACAGGTACCTTCAAGCAGATTACCTTCGTTATCGACAATAGCCGGCTGTACACCAAAAAATGGGCGAGTCGCAGAACCTGGTTTTAATGCGGTTGCACCAGGTAAAGGTGTGATCAATACACCACCGGTTTCAGTTTGCCACCAAGTGTCGACGATCGGGCAGCGGCCTTTACCGACATTGTCATGGTACCAATGCCAGGCTTCAGGATTGATTGGTTCGCCCACGCTACCCAGTACTTTCAGTGACGTCAGGCTGCTGCCGTCCACAGGCGCAGTGCCATGTGCCATCAGTGCACGAATAGCTGTTGGCGCAGTGTAGAGAATATTGACCTGATACTTATCGACAATTTGGGCGATACGTTTGACGCTTGGATAGGTTGGCACCCCTTCAAACATCACGCTGGTCGCGCCGTTTGCCAGAGGACCATACACTATATATGTGTGGCCGGTGACCCAGCCGACATCAGCGGCACACCAATAGATGTCACCCGGATGGTAATCAAACACATATTGATGGGTCATCGATGCCCAAACCATGTAGCCGCCGGTGGTATGTAACACACCTTTTGGTTTACCGGTGGAGCCTGAGGTATAGAGGATAAACAGCGGATCTTCAGCGTTCATCGCTTCCGGTTCGCAGTGCTTCGGCTGCGCTGCCAGTAACTCGTGATACCAGACGTCGCGGCCCGGATGTTCGTCAATGTTCTGGCCGACGTGTTTCACAACGATGACATGTTTAACCGGATTGGCTTTACCTAAGTGCGCGATGGCCTGGTCGGTATTATCTTTCAGCGCCGTCATGCGCGCGCCGCGTAACGCCTGATCGGCAGTAATGACCAGTTTCGAATCACAATCAACAATACGGCTACCTAAAGCATCCGGCGAAAAACCAGCGAAAACGACAGAGTGAATAGCGCCAATCCGGGCGCAAGCTAATAGCGCAACCGCCGCCTGTGGGATCATTGGCAGATATACAGTGACGCGATCGCCTTTACCAACGCCAAGCGCACGCATGCCGTTCGCCAGCTGGCAGACCTCGTCGTACAGATCCTGATAGGTCACAGCTTTTTGTACACCGGGTTCGTCACCCTCCCAGTAATAGGCCACTTGATTGGCCTTTTCCGGCAGATGACGATCCAGACAGTTGTAGCTGGCGTTCAGGGTACCGTCACTGAACCAGTTCACATGGACTTCGCCGAGCGCAAAGCTGGTATCTTTGACTTGAGTGAAAGGCTTGAACCAATCAATACGTTTACCGTGCTCAGCCCAGAATGCCGTTGGGTTATCCAGCGAGGCCCGGTACATTTGCAGATAAGTGTCGTTGTCCGCCCAGGTCCGCTCTTTGGCCGATGCCGGGACCGGATATACAGATTGATGTGTCATGGTTCGTCTTCCCCGTGTGGCGCTTTGCGCCTGATGTTCTTTGATGATCCAGTTCTACCGAAACTACCCGTCAGGGCAAATTAGACATTAGTCTAGAAGTACCCTCGCTTACGACTAATGGCTAATTGAGCAATTTGTGTCCGTCTACCAGATTTGCAGTGGCATTAAAACCACAACAGATCAACAGACAAGGTAGCGGAGTACAACTATGCAACAAAATCTGCCCACACAAGGTCACACCAGCCGGCTTACTATCACGCGGACAGCCATGGCTGTTGCATTATGCATGGCGGCATACAGCCAAAGCGCAGTCGCAGGTTTCAAAGTCGGTGATACGACCGAAATCAATATCGGCGGGTATCTCAAACTGGATGCGCTGTGGACTGATACTTCAGACGGTCAAATCGCTACGGGGATTGGGCGCGAGTTTTATGTCCCGAGCCTGACCCCCGTCGGTAGTGCCGGTGAGTCAGCGACTTGGGACATGCATGCACGGCAATCCCGCTTCTTTATCAGCAGTGAGACCATGCTGGAAAATGGTAAAAAAGTTACCGGACGCTTTGAATTTGACATGATGGCTACGACGGGAACTGGTGATCAGCGTGTTAGCAACGGGTATGCGCCGGAGATCCGCCATGCATTCCTCAGTTACGACGGCTGGTTGTTTGGCCAGACCTGGACCACCTTTATGGATACCAATGCGCTGCCTGATAGTCTGGACTTTGTCGGAACCACAGATGGGACTGTGTTCGTGCGCCAGGCACAGGTGCGTTACACCACGGGCGGTTGGCAGTTTGCGGTAGAAAATCCTGAAACGACAGTGACCCCAAATGGCGGCGGCAGTCGCATCGTGACTGATGACAATTCTTTACCCGACCTGGTAGTGCGTTATAACCATACCGCAGACTGGGGCGGGTTAACGGTATCAGCTTTAAGCCGGCAGCTCTCGATGCAACAAGGCTTGGTTGACGATTCCGTGCAGGGGTATGGGTTATCGTTTAGCGGCAAAATCAATGTGTCAAAAACTGATGATATCCGTTTCGCTGTCACCTACGGCGACGGACTGGGCCGTTACCTTAGTCTGAACACCGGTAATGATGCGGTATTGACGAAGGCAGGGGCTTTAGAAGCAATTAGCAGTATCGGCTACACGCTGGCCTATAAGCATTCATGGAATGACAAGTTACGGTCGAGTTTCTTCTATTCCGCCCAGCAGATTGATAATCCGGTTGATCTGACCGGTCTTGCGCAAACTGAAAGCACATCAAGCTATAGCGCTAACCTGATTTATCAACTGGCTAGTAAAGTATCGGTTGGAGTAGAAGTACGTCATGCAACGCGGGTTCTCGAATCTGATTTAGATGGCGACCTGAACCGGATCCAGTTCTCAGCGAAATACGATTTCTAAGATACGGTTGATATCTACAGATCTATAAAGAAAGCTGCGCCGTACAGATCCGGGTGATTAACAGGAGGTCTGTATGGCGCATCGGTTAGAACACCTGAACTTTCAGGACGTCGTGATTGATAAGTTAACGGTTCACTCATTTGAAATGGGTGTTTATCTGGCTGAAGTCGATTTTGATGGGCGTAATGGCTACATCATTGGTGAGAACAATAAACCGCGACCGTTCTATAGCGTGAGCCAGGTAAAGCAGCAACTGTCGTCCGCTACTATAAAGGAAGCGTTTTTAGTACATGAATCAGCCTATGACGAAATGATTGGTCAGGGCGATAAAGTCGATAATCGGTTAATCGTTCCTATATAGGCTGCTTTATTGCCTGCTAACGGGGCTTAATCGCATGAAGAATAAACGGATCGTCTGAAAAATCGGCGAACGGTTCGTTTTTCTCTATTTTTCTGCGTGAACTGCTTGCACGAGATTTAAAACGACCTATAATGCGCGCCATGCCGACGGGGTGAAGCGAAACGCGAAACGCCGGGTGAGTTTGAAAAGTGAAAAATAGTCGATAAAAAGACGCTTGACACGAATTAAAAACTGAC
>JACCDS010197185.1_pt1 | contig 16646 bp, 13 predicted proteins | sample 7446441 | NCBI WGS metagenome assembly JACCDS01 (sample SAMN15323445, study PRJNA562643) | freshwater metagenome | isolation source: river surface water | place: USA:Blue River Watershed | collected 2017-08-17
CCACTGGAAGATCACCACGTATTAATTTCTAGAGCCAAATGGTCCATCGAATTCCCTGCTAATTTTATGTTGATCGCCAGCATGAATCCCTGCCCCTGCGGCTACTTTAACCATCCAACCAAAGACTGCACCTGTGGCCAGGAAGTCGTCAAGCGCTACTTGAATAAAATTTCAGGGCCTTTACTTGATCGCATCGACTTACATATAGAAGTAAGTCCCGTCGCCTTCGAAGACATACGATCACCTGAAAAAGCGGAATCCAGCGAGCTAATTAGATTAAGAGTCATTGAAGCACGAGAAATGCAGCAATTGCGATTTATAGATTGCCCCAGAGTACATGCGAATGCGGGGATGACGAGCCAACAAGTCGGCGAATTTTGTACACTCAGCCCCGAGGTGGAACAATTACTCCAGCATGCGATGAACCGCTTAAGGTTGTCGGCACGCGCCTACGAACGCATACTTAAAGTTGCGCGAACTATTGCAGATTTAGCAGGTGAGCAAGCAATCAATCAACGGCACATGGCGGAAGCTATCACCTATCGAAATTTAGATAGAGAAAATTGGGCAGGATAATGTATTTTTGAGAAAAAAATAAGATGACGCGACTGCTACTACTCGTAGGTTTTTTATTGATTAATGCCACCTTAAGTTTTGGCCAAAATCCATCCTTCAAAACATGGGAAGCACCCGAAGCTATTTTTCAGCGCGCTGCGAAAGAGAAAAAACCAATTCTTTTGGAGGCATTTCTGCCTACGTGCCCACATTGTTTGGCTTATGACAAAACATTGCGCAGTCCCGTAATTAAAAATTACTTAGATAAAAACTTTCTTGCCTATCAGGTAGACCTATCTAAACGGGAGAATGGATTGTTTTTGCGCCAACATAAAATCTTCATTCCTTCAACTCCATCCTTCATCATTTTGTCTCCGGAGGGGAAGACCTGGCATGTGGAAATCATGGGCGAAGAGCTGAATTCAGTGCCAGGAATTTTAAAGACACTCCAAATTGCGACGGATCCAAAGCTACGCGATGCAGCGAAATTAGTTCGTTACCAACAAGGCGAACGCCAACCGGACCTTTTATTGTCAACAGCATTTTACACGCGGGTTACGATGGACACGACGCAGAACATGGCCATTGTCAATGACTATGCAAAAGCAGAGGCTCCTGAAAACTATGGATCCGAACTTAATTTTTTGTTGATTCAAAAAGCGATGCTAGATTCTGATAATCCCATTTTTAATTATTTCATCAATCATCTACCCTCTTATTATGCCAAATATGATTCGGCAATGGTGAAACAAATGGCGGAGAATACCTTAATGTCGAGCATTTTTGCTAGCCGAGCACGAAAATACAGCCCTGAACGCATCCAATCCATCAAGAAAGATTTGTCGGCATTAGGTATCCCTGAAAAACAAATTGCCATGCGATTTATCGTTTTAGAGGTATTAATTGACCTAGATCATGCGGATATGGCAAATGCTGTAGCTCGAATTAATAAGTTCTATGAGGGCAAACCGATCCCGGAAAAAGAAAAGGCATTTTGGTGTAAACAACTGACCCGCAAAGGCGACGCTTTGAGCCCATGTCCCTTACCCTAAATCGTTTTGTAAATTCCCTTAAAAAACATTAATTTCAATCACTTAATTAATACCCGTAATCCTCTTCTATGAAAAAAATATTACTTCTCTTCCTTTCATGTTCGATCGGAATACTAGCATCAAGCTCAATTCCATTAGGTGGAGAGGAATCTTTGGAATCCGTCTTCAAACGTATTAAAGAGGAGGTAGACCAGAATTCAAAAGCATACACAACATTAGGAGAAGCCTGCAAAAAAATCGGACACCGATTAACAGGAAGTGCAAACGGTAAAAAAGCGGAGGAATTTGCGTTTCAATTATTCAAAAGCTACGGATTTCGTGATACTAAATATGAAGGTTTTCAAGTAGAAGCCTGGGCGCGTGATACGGTAACTTTATCCGTTGCTCCTCCCAAATCAGATGACTTTAGAGAAATTAAAGTAGTCTCATTGGCCTTAACGCCGGTTGAGGCTAATATCACAGGAACCATGATCGACTGTGGCAATGGACTAGATGCCGATTTTGCTGCTAAAAAAGACTTGATAAAAGGGAAAGTTGTCCTAGCTAATATTGGCTTACTTAATGCTGAACCAGGTACGCGGAATTTGCACCGATCAGAAAAAACAGCCTTAGCCATTCAATACGGGGCGATTGGTGTCATATTTGTCAATACCGTAAAAGGTGAAGTTTTGCTAACAGGAACAGCATCAGTAACAGGAAATCTGATTTCGATTCCAGCGGTTTGTATCTCTCTGGAAAGTGGTACTGAATTACGTAAATGGCTTGTGGAGCAACCGGGATTATTGAGCATGATCGAGATGCATAATGTAAGCCAACCGATCAAAGCTCGTAACGTGGTAGCAACTTTAAAGGGTGAAAGCAGCAAACTACGTCATGAAAAAATAGTCATTGGTGGTCACTTGGATTCGTGGGATTTAGCCACAGGTGCCATAGATAACGGCATCGGTTCTTTCTCTGTCATTGATATTGCTCGTACCTTCAAAGCCCTTGGATTGAAAAGCAAACGCACCATCGAATTTGTTGCTTTCATGGGCGAAGAAGAGGGATTATTAGGATCTAAAGCATACATTGAACGTGCTAAGCGTACAGGGGAATTAGATGAAATCGTCTACATGATTAATCTGGACATGGTTAACAATGTATATGGATTCAATGCGGGTGGCCGCGATGAAATGCTTCCAATCTTGAAGGAAATTGGCGATAAAATAAAATCGATTGATGCAAAATTTGGCAATGAGATTCACAACTCAGCGGGACTACATTCCGATCATCAAGTATTTTTAATGGAAGGAATTCCGGCAGCAGACCCTTTGGGAAAATTGACGCGTTCTGTATTAGATTGCTACCATGCGAATTGCGATTCTTTTGATTTAGTGAATAAATCTGAAATGGAGAACAATGTTAAATATACATCCATGTTACTCTATGCATTGGGAAATGCCCAATCGATTCCTGCCAAAAAACTAGATTTCTATTCAACACGTGATTTTTTCATCAAGCAGAACCTACGCCGCGAGCTAGAATTAGGCAATGAATGGCGTTGGGGGAATAACTAAAAAAATGTATTTTTACACTTTATTGACCTTTTGTTAGCACACATGAATTCTTCGAATCCATCTTTTTTTGATCACGACATGGAAATGATTCCTGAAAACTCGTTTAAATCTATCATCAAAGTTATCGGTATCGGTGGTGGCGGCTCTAATGCCGTTAAGCACATGAAAGAGATGGACATCAAAGGTGCAGACCTGGTTATTTGCAATACCGATTCGCAAGCTTTGGCTTCCAATCCGGTTCAAACGAAGATTAAATTAGGCCAACAAGGTCTTGGTGCGGGAACGGATCCGGAAGTTGGCCGTCAAGCCGCATTAGAGTCGCGCGAAAAAATTCAACAAGTCTTATCGAATGATACGCAGATGGTGTTTATCACCGCGGGAATGGGTGGCGGAACAGGAACGGGTGCAGCACCTGTTATTGCTGAAATCGCTCGAGAGAAAAATTTATTGACTGTTGCCGTTGTCACAGCTCCATACAAATGGGAAGGAAGAGATAAAATCCACTTTGCCATGGCCGGAGTTGACAAACTAAAAAGCTTTTGCGATACGGTCATCGTAGTCATGAACGACAAGTTAGCCGAACATTACGAAAACCTACCCATGTCAGATGCTTTCTCTAAAGCTGATGATGTATTGGCCAAAGCCGTCAAATCTGTCGTTGACGTAATTTCAAAACCAGGTGATATAAATACGGACTTCATGGATGTGAAGAAGGTATTGACCAATGCAGGAAAAGCGATGATGAGTTCTTCGTATGGTGAAGGTGAAAATCGGGCAGGAGATGCTATTGAAGAGGCATTGAAATCACCATTATTGAATTCTCAAGAAATCAAAGGTGCTAAGCGCATCTTGGTAACGGTTTCGACATGTAGCAAACGTCCTTTATTGATGAAGGAACAAAATACCATTATCAATTACTTGAATGAGCGTATATACGCCCAAGCGGACATGGTGAAGTTTGGCTATTCGACAGACAATGATCTAAATGAAAGCTTATATCTAACAGTAATTGCCGCAGGTTTTGAGCATGAAGAAGATGGCTTTAATGATTACTTCAAAGGAAATAAATCCAAGCCTTACGCTCAAGGAGAATTTGAAACTCAAGAATTAATTCCAGGAAATCCGATCACGCTGGAGTCTGAAAATTTAACAGAGGACGAGCGTTTCAATCAAATGGTCTCACAATATGCCAATGGGGGAATTTCAGAAATGGAATTTAATGTGCCTACCTTCAAGCGAAATCATTCTGAACTAATTTCCTTAGAAACGATCCGCCAAGAGGATTGGGTCGTGACAGATTTATTCGAAAACTAATTCAAACGAATTTGCTGAATAGCTTGGCGGATGATTTCCTCACTCGCCAACGCTACCTCAAATTCCGAAATTTCTGAAACGCCGCCCATCGAAATTCCAGGCCTGCGATATTCCATTAATGAATTACGAACAGTTCTTGCACTTAAGTGAATAGCATTGACGCCAATTTGCTTGAAAAAAGTGCAGTTTTGAGGGTTGACCCCACTGCCAGCCATTAGTTGAATGCGTCCATCTGCCCGCTCTACCATTTCTGCCAGCGCTTCTATCCCATCCATCGCTTTGTCTTTTTGACCTGAACTTAGGATGCGTATAAATCCCAATTGGATTAAGCCTTCCATAACTTCTATCGGATTACGCGCCACATCAATCGCTCGATGACAAGTCAGATCTACTCCCATGGCCACCCGCTTCACCTCCTTTAAAAAATCAATATCTAAATCGCCATTAGGTAATAATGCACCCAGCACTAAACCATGAACACCGGCAGCCACTAAATCGGCGGCTTCAGCAAGCATGGTTTGTTTCTCCGTCGCATCATAACAAAAATCACCACCCCGAGGTCGAAGCATCGCATGGACCTCCAGCGTCGTATCCGCTAATACACGTTTCACTAATCCTGTGGAAGGAGTTGTCCCGCCTTCATAAGGCGATGCACAAAGTTCAACGCGATCTGCGCCTGCTCGATCAGCCGCCAAACAAGAAAAGAGAGAATAAGCACAAACTTCAATGGCAATTTCTTGATTATTTTTCATAAAAACAGGCGATTAAACGTCATATATGCGTCTTTTTGAGATTTATTCAAAATTTAAAAAATAAATCTTTTATAAATATATTTTTATTTTACTTTTGCACACAGATCAATTTGAAATACTAAAATTACAAATCATATGTATTGGACACTAGAACTTGCCTCCTATTTAGAAGATGCGCCTTGGCCAGCATCTAAAGATGAATTAATTGACTTCGCGATCCGTACAGGATCTCCTTTAGAAGTGGTTGAAAACTTACAAGAGTTAGAAGACGACGGACAACCTTTCGAAAGCATCGAAGAAATTTGGCCAGACTATCCAACGAAAGATGACTTTTTCTTCAACGAAGACGAATATTAATTAAGAGGCGAAAGCCTCTTTTTTGTTGGCCCTAATCTCCGCCGCCAACCGTTCGTTGCGCAATCCAATCCCCCACCGACGCATCAAAGTATCATCCCAACACGTCGCCATTTCATGCTCCTTTTGATAAGCTAGCTCTCCAGCCACATAGGGTAATTCTGGATGCAAGCGAGTCAGATCTAAGGCCAACAATTCAAATGCTTGTGAACCGTACGTTGACCATAAATGAACTTGAATATCCGATGGCAAATTTCCTGCTTCAGACATAAATCGAGTTTTCTCGTTTTCATGCCCACCTACTAAAATATGATCTTGTGTTCGACAAGGAGTCACAGTTTGGTGTAACACCTCGCGTTCTAATTCATCCATCGTATCAGCAGCCATCACGCGATAAGTTGTCCATTTCCCTCCCATGATGCTCACCAATTTACTTCGACCATCCACTTCCACCTCATGATCACGAACTAAAGACTTGGTATCAGTAGATAAAGTGTGATCTAAGGCCACCTGCAAAAGAGGTCTTTGGCCTACAAACGTAGCGCTGACGTCACTTAAGGATGCCTTTTTCGTTGAGTACCGGTTAAAATAATCTAGTAAATAATCGACCTCTGAGGCTAAAATCTCAGGAGACTCAGTCAATTGATCGGGGTCGTCGGTGGTGCCAACTAACACATAGTCGCGCCAAGGTATGACAAAAATAACACGACCGTCATCTGTTTTGGGGATTAGTAATGCCGTAGTTCCAGGCCAAAAATCGGCAGCTAACACAATGTGTGCTCCCCTACTTACTTTCATTCGGGGCTTTAATTTCGGATTGGCTAAAGCGCGCACATGATCAGTAAATGGCCCAGTGGCATTTACGACAGCTTTAACTGGTATTTGATAGGTTTGCCCGCTGAGGGAATCGGTCCAACAAACTTCCTTAATTTTCAAGCTTTTGGATGAGTGAACAAACGAATTCAGTTCCGCGTAATTGATTACGCAAGCGCCAGCAGCTTCCGCAGCTTGCAATGTTGCAAGCGCATATCTTGCATCGTTAAATTGGCCATCATAATACAAGACACCACCTCGAACGTGCTCCGTGTTCAAATTGGCACATAAACGATGCATTTGGCCTTGATTAAGTCCACGGCTAGGTTTTAAATTGGTATTACCCGCAATCCGATCATACATCCACATACCTATGCGGTAATAGATGCGATCAAACCAAGAATAACAGGGGGTTAACAAGGCTAAGGGATGTGCCAAAAAAGGTGCATTTTGCAATAAAATCTTACGCTCATGAAGCGCCTTGTAAACCATTTTAAATTGCTGCCAATCTAATTTTTTTACGGCTTGTTCCAAATAACGAACACCACCATGGACAAGTTTCGTAGACTTAGAGGATGTTTGTGCGGCAAAATCTCCTTTTTCAATTAATAAAACCCGATAGCCACGCAAAGTGGCATCCAATGCAACACCTGCGCCAGATGCACCCCCACCTATAATACACAAGTCAAATGGAGCATTAAGTTTCTGGAATTGATCTGGGCGATTGAATGCCATAGCTGGGATTTTATCTTCTAAACAAATGATTTAGCCTCATTTACTCACAATTTGGAAAATAAAAAGCAAAAGATTCCACTAATATTGATATAAATGGCAGAGATTTTATAATTTTGCAGTCCTTTAAAAAGAATTTATTAGTCGTATGGCAAAGAAAGAAACAAACGAATCGATTGAAATTATTGAAAGCCCAGAAGCTCTTCAACAAGAGTTAACCAAGGTGACCGGTTTTTTTGACAAAAATAAATCTTCTGTAATTTTAGCAGGCATCGTGGTAATCGGTGCGATTGTTGGCTATTTCGGATTCACTTGGTATCAAAACAATCAAGCGGTCGAAGGAGAAAAGAAATTATACAAAGCGGTTTACGCATTTGAGTCTGATTCATTAGCTTCAGCAGCTAAAGATCTTGCTAAAGTATCTGATGAATTTGGTGGAAATGCGCAAAATTTGGCAGATTTATACCTAGGTATTACTTTAATCAAGCAAGGCAAATATGATCAAGCGATTGAGAAATTGAAAAATTTCGAAAGCGGTGATTTATTAGTACAAGCACGTGCACTTTCACTTGTTGGCGATGCTTACTCAGAGAAAAAATCTTATGCTGATGCGATTGAATTTTACCAAAAAGCTGCGGAGTACAAACCAAACAAGTTTTTCTCACCTGGCTATTTGTTGAAATTAGCGAATGCATACGAGGCAAATAAGCAACTAAAAGAAGCGTTAGCTACGTACACGGAGATCACGGAAAAATATCCTCAATCTTCCGAGTCTATCCCAGCTAAGAAATATAAAGCGCTATTAGAAAGCTCTATCTCCGAATAAGAAATACATTAGATAATGAAATGAAGGGATAAGAGCTTACGCTTTTATCCTTTCTTGTTTTAAGCCCAACGCATGTCTTCAGCATTAAAAAACTTGAGCGATTTTTCTACTGCCAACCTTCCAGATGTCAGTCAAAAACGTTTCGCGATCATTGTATCCGAATGGAATACCGAAGTAACAGGTGCACTTTACACGGGAGCCTACGACACTTTGGTTAAATACGGCACAAAAGAATCGAACATCATCAGTGTTCAGGTACCAGGAAGTTTTGAGCTCAGCCTAGGTGCTCAAAAATTAGCGCAGCGTGAAGACATCGATGCAGTCATTTGCTTAGGTTGTGTGATCCAGGGCGAAACTCGTCACTTTGACTTTATTTGTCAAGCAGTGGCAGATGGAATTACAAACGTCAGTTTGAAATACAATAAACCCGTTATTTTTGGCGTATTAACTCCAAATACCCAAGAGCAAGCCGTGGACCGCGCAGGTGGAAAGCATGGAAATAAAGGAGATGAAGCTGCGATAACAGCGATTAAAATGTTAGCAATAAATTAAGAATATACTACTATGCAAGTTTGGAAATTTGGCGGTACGTCCGTAGGAAAACCCGAAAGAATGCAATCGATTCGTCAACTGATCACAGCGGACGGAAAGCCAAAAATTGTCGTACTATCAGCTCTTTCAGGAAGTACAAATACACTTTTGTCTATTTCAGAATCTCTGATCGCTCAAAATCAAGCTGAGGCTAAAACCAAAGCGAATGAATTGCGCGCTCATTACGACGCATTTTTAACCGAATTATACCAAACCCCAGCTGGCTTAGGTAAAGGACAATCTATCGTTGAAAAAGAGTTCAATTTCATCGATAGTCTCATCGCAACGGTACCTTATACAGTCAAACAAGAAAAGGAGATGGTGGCCTTGGGCGAATTGTTATCCACCCAAATATTTGAAGCCTATTTGCAAGAAGAAGGCATCAATTCAACGCTATTACCTGCATTGGATTTCATGGTTATCGATGAAGATAATGAGCCAATCATGGCCGAAATCGAATCTAAATTAGCTGCCACTATTGCCCCAGTTAAAGACAAACAAATCTTTGTTACGCAGGGATTTATTTGCCGCAACCCAGCAGGTGAAGTGGACAATTTAAAGCGTGGCGGTTCTGACTACACTGCCTCATTAATTGGAGGTGCGATCCAAGCGGATGAAATTCAAATCTGGACTGATATCGATGGCATGCACAATAACGATCCCCGCATCGTTAAAAATACGTTCCCAATCCGAGAATTATCGTTCGCAGAAGCGGCAGAACTGGCCTACTTCGGTGCCAAAATTTTGCACCCAAGTACCATCACACCTGCAAAAATCAAAGGCGTACCTGTTCGTTTGAAAAATACGATGGAACCGAGTGCTTTTGGAACGTTGATTTCAGAAAAGTCAACCGATATTGAAATCAAAGCCATTGCTGCCAAAGATAATATTACAGCGATTTACATTCATTCTACACGGATGTTAAATGCCTATGGTTTCTTAAAACGTGTTTTCGAGATTTTCGAAAAATACAAGACACCTGTGGACATGATCACCACGTCCGAAGTTTCAGTTTCAGTAACAATCGACCAAACAGCCAACCTAGATGCCATCATGCGCGAATTGCGTGAGTTCGCAGAACTAGAAGATCCAGATAAAGACCAAGTCATTATTTGCATCGTGGGTAATTTCTGGGCCGACAAAGAAGGGATCGCAATCAAGGTGTTGGATGCCATCAAAAACATCCCAATTCGAATGATTTCGTACGGTGCTTCTGAGCACAACATTTCACTATTAGTGGATGCCAAACATAAAAATGATGCATTAAATGCATTAAACAACGGACTTTTCTAAACGAACGCCATGTTAACGATCCCATTTATCCGGACAAATACGGACCTTACGATTGCCGGTTTAACGAAAAAGCATGTGAAAGATGCCGCTGAAATCGTGGCACAACTTATTGCCATGGACGATAAGCGGAAAGCTTTACTCCAACAAGCCGAACAAGCACTCGAAAAATCCAATGCCGCCGCAAAGGAAATCGGAGCACTCATGCAATCGGGTCAGAAGGATTTAGCCGAAGGAAAACGGGCAGAAACTGCTGCATTGAAAGGCGAAATTAAAGTCATGGAAGAGGCCGCACGCGTAGCCGAAAAGGAATTGACTGATTTGTTAGTTACTTTACCCAATCTTCCTCATAGCTCTGTTCCAGAAGGAAAAGTGGCAGAAGATAACGAAGTCGTATTAAATTGGGGTTCTATCCCAACCCTACATGCGGCTGCCAAGCCCCATTGGGACTTAATCAAAGACTATGACATCATCGACTTTGACCTAGGAAACAAAATTACAGGTGCTGGATTTCCAGTATATAAAGGGAAAGGTGCACGCTTACAGCGTGCCTTGATCAATTTCTTTTTAGACGAAGCGATCAAAGCGGGCTATTACGAAATCCAACCGCCAATCTTGATCAATGAAGATTCTGGTTTTGGAACGGGCCAATTGCCGGATAAGGAAGGCCAAATGTATGTTACTCAGGCGGAAGGATTATACTTAATCCCAACAGCTGAAGTGCCTATCACCAACTTATACCGCGATGTTATTGTAAATGAGAAGGACTTGCCCATCAAAAATGTAGGACATACACCTTGTTTCCGCCGCGAGGCAGGATCATGGGGAGCCCACGTTCGTGGCTTAAACCGCCTACACCAATTCGACAAAATCGAAATTGTTCAGATACAAAAGCCTGAAAATTCATACGCCGCATTAGAGGAAATGTCTTTACACGTTCAAAGCATTTTGCAAAAATTAGAATTGCCTTACCGCGTTTTACGTCTTTGCGGTGGCGATATGGGATTCACATCTGCACTTACCTATGACATGGAAGTTTGGTCTGCAGCACAAAGCCGCTGGCTTGAAGTAAGTTCCGTATCAAACTTTGAAACCTACCAAGCAAATCGATTGAAATTGCGTACTAAAATTGACGGAAAATCAATCTTATGCCATACCTTAAATGGATCAGCATTAGCATTACCACGCATCGTGGCTGCTATTCTAGAAAATAATCAAACTCCAGAAGGGATAAAGATACCAGACGTTTTAGTGCCGTATACAGGCTATACGCACATTAATTAATTCCTTCGATACTCAATCTAAAGCCCTCGCCGTGCAAATTTACTAATTGTACGCGAGGGTCTTCTTTTAGCATTTTGCGTAATTTAGTCATGTAGACATCCATGCTTCGCGCATTAAAATAAGTATCATCCCCCCAAATCAATTTCAAAGCATAAGACCTACTGACCGGTCGGCCTAAATTCTCGCACAACAATTTCATTAAATCGTTTTCTTTAGGCGTAAACTTTTGCTCCACTCCCAAACGAATTAATTTCATTTTTTGTGGCCAATAGACAAATTCACCTAAGTTAATTTCATCTGCCAAACTTGGAATAACTTTATCCGTTTTCGTGCGTCGTAATACAGCCTCCATTCGAGCAACCAGCACATCCATCGAAAATGGTTTGGTCAAATAATCATCCGCACCAGCTTTGAAACCCTGAAGGGTATCCTCCTCCATGGCTTTCGCCGTTAAGAAAATAATAGGAACATCAAGGTGTGTGGCGCGAATGTCTTTAGCCAGCGAAAACCCGTCTTTCTTCGGCATCATCACGTCTAAAACGCATAAATCAAATGATCCTTTGACGAAATAATCCAAGGCCTCATCTCCATTCTGAGCCCATGTAACTGCATAGCCTTTCTTTTTAAGAAATTCGGCCAACAATAATCCTAGGTTTGGATCGTCTTCCGCGAGTAATATTTCAGTCGTTTGTGCCATAAGGTATCGTTAATTCAAAGGTACTTCCTTCGCCTAATTTACTTGAAACATGCACCTGACCGCCATGGGCCTCCACAATTTTCTTTACATAACTTAAACCTAATCCAAAGCCTTTGACATTGTGAACATTTCCTGTGGGCACCCGATAAAAAGGCTCAAAAACAGACGAAAGCACCTCCTTTTGCATCCCTATCCCCTTGTCACTCACAAAAATGTGTAATCCCTCGTTACCAGAACGAGTCAGTATGTCAACTTGCGGAGCATCAGGACTGTATTTAATGGCATTGTCTAACAAGTTATTCAATACGTTACTCAGATGAACTTCATCCACCGAAACTTGGCTTTGAGTCGCATCCAAATGCAAGTTTAGCGCACCTTGATGTGAAAGTAGTAGCGGTGCGTTCATATCAGCAACTTGTTGAATCAAGGCATGCAAGTCGACCAACTTTTTCTTCAAAACGATTTCTTCACGTTCCATTTGTGCTGTTTGAAGTACCCGCTCGACTTGTTGGCCTAATCGAATATTCTCATCCTTGATAATCCCTAGATACCTCAAAATTGACTCACTTTTAGCAGCTTGTGGCTCCTCTTGAATCAATTGGGTCGCTAACGAAATGGTAGATATCGGAGTCTTAAATTCGTGCGTCATGTTATTGATGAAATCATTTTTGATTTCGGCCAATTTCTTTTGTTTGATGATGGTCATCATCGCGATGTAAAAACAACCGATCATGATGAGTAGCAAAATTCCTGACCCAAGTAAACTAAGGCCCATGGTTTGCCAAATAAATCCATCCGCATCCGCAAAATTGACATGCAAAAATTGACCCGAGGCATGAAGGTCATTCGGAAAAAGAGCAGCCATATACTGTGGAGGTTGCTTTTTAATTCCAACATTAGAAGCAAATATCCAATCCTTGGCTCGCTTAGGTGCCGCAGGTGCAATCCCAAAATGATAGGCTAAATCAATGTGTTTCGCAGCTAACTCCTTGCGCAATAAGCTATCGATGTAATGCGGCTCCACGCGTTGCGGAATCGGACGTTCTTTGAAAAGGTAGTCGGCAAAAACCTCCTTCGCCAAAGCGGTTTTTTGGATGACTTTATCTACTTCCCTTTTTTCAAATTGATTGATTGCGTTACCTATCTCACGCATTTGCTTTTTAGTCAAATCCCCCTTCCGCGGGTTGCGCGGCCGACGCATCCGATTTTTACGCATGGGATTCATTTTACGTGCAGGCATCTCCCCCAGCATATCACTCAATTGCTGGTCCTCCTGCATGCGGCGTTGTAAATCTTCTTCTGGGTCCACATCGACGCGATATTCCTCCGTTATTTCCGCAATTTGTCCGTTGGGAAGAACGAATGATTTCCGCACATACATGATGTCGGATCGCACCTCATTGTGAATAGGACCTAAATTGCTTTTCGGTGCTGCTTCTGGACCAATAAAATTTTCGGCGATGTTACGCTCAGGTGGTGGTGGCGGAGGAATGAATACATTATTTTTACTCGCCGCCAGTTTGGATGATAATGCCTTTAACTTTTGCTGCTGGGTCTCAAAGGAAGAATGTCGTTGCGCGAGCATCACCAATTCCTGCTTTTCTAATTTCCGTACGACTTGCGCTAATCCATCTGCTACATCCGCAGAAAATTGTTCTTTTTTAGTTTCCAACATAAACCCAAGCCAATATGCCTGAAAAGCAATCAGCCCTAGCAATGCGAGGGTCATGAAGCCAATAATCCACCTGATTTTCGATTGGGTCATGGATGACAGAAATTAGAAAGCACAAATTTATCAAAATGCGCCGAGCAAAAAAGTGGCCTTAACACTTCTTAACAATCAACATTACAAAGCATTTTGTAAGTTTGCACCGGATCAAAAACCAAATCAACATGAAATATCTATTCATCACTGCCTTAGCCGCTTGTATTTCAACTGCTGCTTTTGCACAAGACAAAAAAGAAGCCACTGTTAAAATCGTTATCAACGAAAATGGCAAAGAGCGAATTATCGAGAAAAAATTCAGCGACTTAGATCAAGCCGATGCTGAAATCAAAAAATTAAGCGATTCATTAGATATTAATATTTCTGCTTCAGGTGGAAAGAAAAAAATTGTTCGCGTTGACGTGAACAAGAGTCATTCTCGCATGTCAGATCAACCAGGCAAAATTATCATCGAGAATATCGAGGGTAGCCCAGAAGGCGGTCCTGATAAGCGTGTGATTATTCGCCGCGGTGGCCCAGGAATGGCTCCTCAAGCACCAGGTGCCCCTGAAGCTCCAGGTTTTCATGGTAAAGAGTCTGATGTATTTATCTTCCGAGGAGAAGGAGGGCCTGAAGGGACAAACAAAGATTTCGATATTCAATTGGATGGTCCTGGCATGAGACTACGTAAATTAAATCGTATCCATAAAGGAATGTTAGCCAAAGATCAAGGCTCAAAAACAATTCAAGGCTTAAAAGCAACCCCAAACAAACCATTCAACGGCAAAATCAGTGTTAAGTTCAATGCCCCTGAAAAAGGAAATGTGAACATCTCCATTTTAGATGTTAATGGTAAGGAATTAGCCAATGAGCAGATTAAAGATTTTCAAGGTGACTACTTGGGACAAGTTGACATCAAGAAAGCAGGGACTGGCGTTTACTTCATTCGGGTAAGCCAAGGTGCTGATGGTGCGGTACGTAGAATTAAGGTTGATTAGTATAGTTTCCCCAGGCCTGAGGCCTGGGGCTATTTTAAAATCCGTCTAAGATCAAACCCTGAGCTAACGCTCGGGGTTTTTATTTACCCATATTTGCCCAAGCAAAGGCATACATGTCGGCAGTCAATTCGATCAACTTAGCCGTATTACTTGAACCATGGCCACTATTGGTATCAATCCGAATGATGGTAGGCTTTTTACCCGTATTTTTTTCTTGTAAGGTTGCCGCATATTTAAAGGAGTGCGCAGGCACGACGCGATCATCATGATCCGCTGTCGTAATCAATGTTGCCGGATAGGCTTTTGCTTCAATGTTATGTAGGGGAGAATAGCTGTAAAGGATCTTGAATTCTTCAGCATTGTCGCTAGAACCATAATCTGCGATCCAGTTCCAACCGATCGTAAATTTCTGAAAACGCAACATATCCATGACACCTACACCCGGCAATGCAACCCCAAATAATTCAGGGTTTTGATTAATGGCAGCTCCCACTAATAAGCCACCATTTGATCGACCAGAAGCGGCCAAATAAGGTGCAGAGGTATATTTTTGACGAATCAAATACTTGGCCGCATAAATGAAATCATCAAATACATTTTGCTTATTCAGCTTCATGCCCGCTTGATGCCACTTTTCGCCATACTCACTTCCTCCGCGTAAATTAGCTAACACATAGACACCACCTTTTTCTAACCAAGCCATTAGACTTGCCGTAAAACTTGGAGTAGAGCTAATGTTAAACCCACCGTAACCGTGTAATATCGTTGGATTCTTGCCATTCAATGCCAAACCTTTTTTACTCACAATAAACATAGGTACCCGAGTTCCATCCTTGCTGGTATAGAATTTTTGGATGACCTGAAAGTCCTCTGGTTTGAAGGCTAATTTAGGCTTTTGAAATACTTTGCTTGTATTTTGAGCGATCTCATATTTATAAACTGTAGGAGGAAAATTAAATGACGAATACGTAAAGAAGGTGTATTTGTCCTCTTTTTCCCCATAAAAACCACTCACATTACCAAGACCTGGCAATCGAACAGACCCCAAAGCAACGCCATTATAATTGTAAATTAACGTACGAGAAGTGACGTCTTTGGAATAGGTCAAGTATAGGCGACCACCCACGGTAGACGCAAATTGCAAAGGTTCAGGGCGTTCAGGAATTAATGGCTTCCAATTCGACTTTTCAGGCTTTGCTAAATTCACTTCCACTAATTTCTGATTGGGAGCACCATCATTTGTCAATAAAATCAAGCGGTCGCCGTCGTTATCAACGACCGAATAATGCATCTGAGAAGGTTCAGCGATAATTGGACGAAATACATCCCCAACTACATCTGTTCTGATGAACCAAAGTGCATTTCCATCAAGGCCTTTTCCTCGATCACTAATCGTCAAATAGGCGAATTTTTCATCATCCGAAGTGCTTACAGTATGAAAACGCTGGCCATTGCGTTTATCCTCATACACTAAGCGATCTTGCGCTTGCGAAGTCCCAACCGTATGAAACCAAACTTGGTGATTTTCATTTTTCGTACTTAATTCTTTGCCAGCTGCGGGCGCTGGATAGCGTGAATAATAAAAGCCATTCCCCTTCCATGCCACACCACTTACTTTAACCCATTGAATTTCATCGGCTAAATCTTTACCCGTTTCCATATCACGAACGGTAAAGGTTTGCCAATCACTTCCACCTTTACTTAAACCGATACACGCATAGCGACCGTCTTTATTTAAACTAAAAACGGTTAAACGCGTCGTCGCATCTGAAGATAATTTATTTGGATCAAGAACTTCCTCTGGTGAACCATTTAAGCCTTTTTGGCGGTAGAGTACCGACTGGTTTTGAAGTCCAGAGTTTTTGTAAAAGTAAAACCACTCTCCTCGACGAGTAGGTGCTGAAAGCTTTTCGAAATCACTTAATACCTCGATCCGCTTTTTAAATGTTTCGCGTAAAGGCAATTTTTCTAAATAGCCAAAACTGACTTCATTCTGAGCTTTAACCCATGCTTTTGTTTCAACACTGTTATCGTCCTCCAACCAACGGTAGGGGTCTGCCACGGAAACCCCATGATATTGATCTACATGATCTACTTTACGTGTTTTGGGATAGGTCAATTGAGCCA
>JACCDS011646354.1_pt1 | contig 16646 bp, 13 predicted proteins | sample 7446441 | NCBI WGS metagenome assembly JACCDS01 (sample SAMN15323445, study PRJNA562643) | freshwater metagenome | isolation source: river surface water | place: USA:Blue River Watershed | collected 2017-08-17
AAAAAAATGGAAGAATCCAAGCAGGATTTGATCCAGAGAAATTAGCAGCATTTCTTGCCTAAAAAAAGGACCTTTTGTTATCTACAAAAGGTCCTTTTACTATTAAATTTTATAAAATATCCACTTCCCTATTTCTTTCCAAGACATTTTCTTACCGTACATCAGTATTCCTACACGATAAATTCTTGATGAAATCCATGATGTGCCTAAAAAACCTAAAATCAATAAAACCATTGATAAAATTAATTCCCACGTGGGTACACCATAAGGTAGACGAACCATCATATTTATGGGAGAAGTTAATGGAATAATAGAGGCCCAAAAAGCAATGGTACTATCAGGATCCTGAATGGTAAATTGAGCAAATATGAAGGACACGATAATGGGCAATGTAACTGGCAAGGTGAATTGCTGAGCCTCTGCAGCGGTTTCCACAGCTGAGCCAATCGCAGCAAATAAAGAGCTATACAACAAATAACCGAATAAATAAAAGAACAAAAAGGCCCCAATAATCAATGGTATATTGGTTGATTCTGCCACTTCATTGATAATCTTAATGGGATCAAAAGATTCATCATTTTTAACTTCATCAACCTGTTGCTTTGTATCAGCATTCAATTTCGAATTGGCATTTTGAACTATTTTCTCTTTAAAATTATCCCCATAAATTTTCGATGCCAGTCCACTAAAAGCAAAAGTTAAAACGATCCACAATAAAAATTGTGTTAAACCTACTAATCCGACACCAACAATTTTCCCCAACATTAATTGATAAGGTTTCACTGATGAGACAATCACTTCAATAATCCTACTGCTTTTCTCTTCAATTACACCATTCATTACCTGACTTCCATAAACAAATACAGTGAAGTACAATAAAAATCCCAAAATGCCGGCTAAAATCATCACTCCACCACTGTTAGAGCTCTTTTCATCACCTGTATTAGACAAAGTCAATGTACTACCTTCTATATCGACCTGTGTACTTTCATAAACCTTCCCTTCAATTCCTGCATTTTTCATTAAGATTTGACGAACCTTTTCCTGAATTTTATCCTCGATATCACTCTTAAATGTTAAACTTAATGTCTTTTCTGCATACATCATTACACCTTTGGGATTGGTCAACACATCCTTCGGAATAACAACAAGTGCATCATAATTCGTAGCATTCAGTTTCGCTTTATATTGATTCACATCTCCTTTAACTAAATCAAATTGAATAGCTTTAGAATTCAAATCCTCTTTTTGAAAATAGGTACTTTGATCAATCAGTTGCACTTTTTTCAATTCTGCTTCTCTCGTAGCAAGCCATATAGGTATGGCATAAATGGCTGTAATTAACAGGGGTGTTAACAATGAAGCAATCCAAAATGACTTTTTCTGAATCCTAGTGAAATATTCTCGAGAAATAATTAATAAAATTTTGTCCATGGTTAGTTAAATTTATGATTCTACAACTTGTATGAAAATATCGTTGAAGCTTGGAATAATTTCTTGGAATGATTGAACATTTACTTGAGTAATCAACTCCGCTAAAGCAATATTGGTACTCACTTCTGGATTTAATTTAATCCTAACAATTGGCCCCTCTTTTTGTAAGACTGTGAAATTTTTCCAATGCTCAGGAAATTCTCCTTGCACAATGACTTGGTATTCATTCTTTTTAAATTGATTCTGTATTTCATTTTTCTTACCAGTTAAAACTACTTCTGCGTGATTAATCAAGGCTATCCCATCACACAATTCTTCCACAGATTCCATTCGATGGGTAGAAAATAAAATACTAGTTCCATCCTCTTTCAATTGCAAAATCTCATCTTTCAACATATTGGCATTGATTGGATCAAAACCTGAAAATGGCTCATCTAAAATCAATAATTTAGGCCGATGCACAACTGTTGATATAAACTGCGTTTTTTGTTGCATTCCCTTAGAAAGATCTTCAACAGGCTTATTCCACCAATCTTTTATATCTAACTTAATAAACCAATCGCGTAGTCTTGAAACAGCTTCTTCTTTGGTTAAACCTTTCAATCTTGCTAAATAGACCAACTGCTCTCCCACTTTCATTTTTTTATACAATCCCCTTTCTTCGGGCAAATAACCAATTTGCTCGATATGTTTTTGAGACAAGGGTTCTCCATTGAAAAAAACTATCCCTTCGTCTGGTGCTGTGATTTGATTAATAATTCGAATCAAAGAGGTCTTGCCAGCTCCATTGGGCCCTAACAACCCAAATATTTGACCTTCAGGAATATCTAAATTAATTTGATTGAGCGCTAGATGGTTTTCATAGCGTTTACTTACTTTTTGAATGGAGAGTATCATAGATGTTGGTTATTCTTTCAACGAAAATAAACAAAAGAACAACACCTAAGAAATTTTATTGATGAATGGCAGAAAAAGAGGATGTTTTAAGTATTAAGAGAATAGAGAGAAGAAACACTTACCTATTTACCTATCAATCCGTGTCCTTTGTGTTAAAAACGGATGATTAACACGAAGGTACTGATTTTATTTTGAGTGTCAAATTCGAATATCAGGTAATAGATAAAAATTATCAAGAAAAAAGAAAGTACTATCAATTTTCTTTTTTAAGGGGAAATGCGTCCCCCTACCCCCTGCAATTTATGTATTTTGAAGTTCAGTTAACTGATAAATAAGGTTTATCAAAATAAAATCCTTGATAAATTGTAAAAAGAGGGTAAACTGTAGAAGAGTGAAAAGCAAAAAGGTTAAAGGCTCGATTTTTTTGAAACATAATCCCAAATAACAATACCCATACTTACAGAAACATTCAATGAATGCTTAGTTCCAAATTGTGGAATTTCCAAACACAAATTGGAATGTTGTATAAAATCATCATTTACTCCAAATACTTCATTGCCAAAAACAAAGGCATATTTTTGATCCTTCAATGGTTTAAAATCCAATAAAGAGGTGGAATTTTCAACTTGCTCCACAACAACAATTTGATAATCGTTTTGTACAAGTTCAGCAATACAAGATTCTGGATCTGGAAAATACAACCATTCCACAGATTCATCTGCACCTAAAGCTGTTTTAGAGATATCTCTGTGTGGTGGTGTTGCAGTAATGCCACACAAATAGATTTTTTCACAACGGAAAGAGTCACCTGTTCTAAACGCAGAACCTACATTATTCATACTTCGAATATCATCTAATACAATAATGTAGGGGAACTTTTCTACTGTTTTATATCCTTCAACATCGAGCCTATTCAGCTCTTCCATTGATAATTTTTTATTCATATTAAGCAATCCAAGTAAAAGGATAAGCTAACTCAGGCACCTTCACTCGATCTGCCAATTTTTCTAATCGAGCAGGAAGATTAGCGACATAATCTCTTGCCTTTTCTGCGGCATCATTTAATCCTCCTAATTTTTCAATTTCCCATTCTTTAATCAATCCTTGCATGATTGTCACATAATCCATCGTGGTATACACGCCAATTCTTTGTGCTGCATCTGAAAAATGCTCAAACAAAGAACTTTTCTGACCATTGATTTCGCGTAAAAAATGGGCTGGCATAACGATCTTTTTCTTCATCATATCAGCAAATGCCAACATCATTTCAGAAGGGTCTAATTTGAAAATTTCCGTTACAAATTTTCGATATGCTCTAGCATGACGAAGTTCATCCGCTGCAATTTGAGCACACATTTTGGATAAATTAGAATTGCCAAATTGTTTTGCTAGTGTAGCAGTTCTTCGATGCGAAATATTCGTTGCTTGTTCTTGAAAAGAGGTATATACAAAATTTCGATAAGGATCGGCAGAAGTTCCAATATCAAAGCCATCTGCAATTAAGTATTGAGTGGAAATAGCAACTGCACGCATATCAACCTTTCCAGATAAATACAAATAAGTTCCTAATAAATTACCATGTCGGTTTTCTTCTGCTGTCCAACTTCTAATCCATTTGACCCAGCCATTTTCTTGATCCAAATGATTAACAGTTTCCATACCCAACAACCATGACTCATAGGTAGGTAAAGCTTCCTCTGTAATCGTATCCCCTACTAATACTGCCCAATAATCATAAGGCAATTCCCCTGCAGCCTCTTGTAACAATTTAACTTCTTCTAAAAAATTTTCTTTAGTGGAATCAGGTAACATATCTGATGGCTGCCAATTACTATCAATTGGATTCAGATATTCTTTCATGTAGTCGTCCATGTTCTTACCTAGTTCATTCATTACTTCTAAACGACTTGTAGATTGTGACATAATATAGTTTTTAGGTTAACAATTATATTTTGCAAAATGGAATCATTTCAATTCCCAAATTCGCATTTGTTTAATTTCTGTTTCGCCATTGGTGGAGAAAAATTCCACATCCTCCGTTAATCCTTTAGGAAAACGCAAAGAAGTAATGGGAATTGTACCATCCTGAGCTAATACCTCTATCAAGGATTTATCAACAAAAATACGGATGTTTTTTTGCAAACCACTAATAGCAGCAGCTTTATCATAGGAATTGAATCCATTTCCTAGATCCATTCCTGATTTTGTACGGTCAATGAACCAATTCAAATCTATTTCATCAAAACCAATCGACGTTTTTTCACCGACTGAACTAAGCAAATTAATTCCCCATTTATCTGATTTCGAATGGCTTATGATTAAATCAATTACATAGGTTTTATTGGACAAAAACTTAATTCCATTGAGTTTTTTATTCTTTTTAACACTAAAATCTGTTATTTGAAAATCAGGAGCCCTTCGATCCAAATCAGGTTGAAATTTTTGCTTCAATCTTAAACCATCTACCGTAGGCTGTAAACTAACCTTTCTGATCGAAGTCATTTGGCCTTTCCAAGGAAAAGTAGGTTGTTCTTTGGCATATTGCCAACTTAAAGCCCATCCCAACCAAAGATTTTCATTTTTAGGAGCATCATAAAAAGGTACAGCAGCATAAAAATCTTTACCAAAATCTACATACAACTTGGTTTCTTTGGAATTATCATTGACAAACTTCTTCCCGTCAAAATTTCCAATAAAATATTGCATCCCAACAAATTTATTTGTTGGACCTTGGGAGCTTACACTTAATACCCATTTCTTTTCACCCATTTTCCCTTCAATGGGAACTTCCATTAAGGATGGGCACTCCCAAATCATATCAACGTCTCCTTGGCCACCAAAATCGCTTAAATGAGTCCAATTAATTAGATTAGTGGAAGAATAAAATTGAATCGTATATTCTCTAGGTTTAGCGACTGACATGATAAACTGTTTCGTTTTCTCATGCCAAATGATATTGGGATCTCTAAAATCTTTGTATTCAATATTTAACACTGGATTACCTGCATATTTTGTCCATGTCAGTCCCTCATCATTTGAATAGGCTAAATGTTGTTCCTCTTTGGTGTTAGGAAAATCAGCCGTATAAATGGCAATAAATAAGGGCTTTTTAGGATCTCCTAGTCCAGAAACATGATCTTTATCTATGACAACGCAACCAGAAAAGATGTACTCTTTTCCGTTTGGAATTGCAACAGGCAGTTCCTCCCAATGCATCAAATCTTTTGTCCTTGCATGGCCCCATGACATATTACCCCACTCATTCCCTTTCGGATTATGCTGAAAAAACAAATGGTAATATCCATTGTAATACACTAAACCATTCGGGTCATTGGTCCAATTTTTTTGAGGGGAAAAATGAACACTTGGTCTCCAAAACTCCGTTGATTGAGTTGTTTCTTTAGATACTTGAGCAAACGAATGTTGAAAAGAAATGACCGTTAAAGAAATTAACAAAACAACATTACTTAAAAGGTATAAACTTTTTTTCATTTTCAGATATCGATAAATAATAAGCATTTTTGAAATTAGGAGAAAACCAATCTCCTAAATTATAATAAGTGGAATCTCCATTCAAAGGATAAGCAATCGGGTGATGTCTATGTCCAAAAATATAAGAAGTTATTTTCAACTTTTCTTGAAGATGCAACTTCCATTTTTCTCTAACATAGGTTAAAATATAATCTGTATTAGCTTCAAATGGTACAAGCCCTGTAGATATGGCTGTAGTTTTACGAGTATTTGACCACAAATGAGCTAACCTGACACCTAAATCGGGATGCAACCAACGAAAACAAAACTGCGCAATGGAACTGGTAAATACTTTTTTCAAGGCCTTAAAACCATAATCTCCAGGCCCTAATCCATCACCATGACCTACAAAGATAGTTTCTTTGTGATTTTGAAAATGAAGAACAAAGGAAGTAGGTTCTCGATAAATTTTCGCTGAAAATTCTTGTTCAAAATAGTCCCACATCCAAAGATCATGATTACCCACAAAAATATGAATTTCAATTCCTGCATCAGATAGGTCTGCTAATTTACCAATAAACCGAACAAAACCCTTGGGAACAACTTGATCATACTCAAACCAAAAATCAAATAAATCACCCACTAAAAACAAGGCCTTAGCGTCTAATTTAATACTATCTAACCATTGAATAATTTCTTTTTCTCTCCATACACTTTCTTCAACATTGGGGAATCCCAAATGAAAATCAGAAGCAAAATAAACTTTTTTCCCAGCAGGAATAGAAATTTGATGTGTCATAACAAAAAAATGGGTGAGAAAACTCACCCATACAAATTTACAAATTTATGCTAAAGTATCTCCACTTGGCGGAGCATCAGAATCAGTATCTTCTGATTTAGCTTTTGTTTTTCTTTTTGGTTTTACTTTTAAGGCTTCTTCCTTTTCAGCTAAATCACGAACATCCTTTGCATCTTTACGCTTTTTCTCGGTTTCACCTTTAATGAATTCTTGATAAGAAGTTAATTGCTCGAAAGGCCTAGGACCAACCAATTCTTCTAAATCACTTTGAAAAAGAACTTCTTTTTGCAATAATTGCTCTGCCAAAATTGTCAACTTATCTTTCTTATCAGTTAAAAGCTTCTTCGTTCTTTTGTATGCTTCTGCAATAATTTTACGAACCTCCTCGTCAATTTCCCTTGAAGTTTGCTCTGAATAAGGTTTATTAAATTGGTATTCAGAACCTTTTGAATCGTAATAAGAAATATTACCCAGTTTATCATTCATTCCATAGATTGTCACCATAGAATAGGCTAATTTAGTAATGCGCTCTAAGTCATTTTGGGCTCCTGTGGTTATCTTACCAAAAACGATTTCTTCTGCTGCTCTACCTCCCAATGTAACACACATTTCATCCATTAATTGTTCTGTACGATACAGAAATTGCTCTTTAGGTAAATATTGTGCATAACCCAATGCCGCTACACCACGTGGAACGATGGACACCTTCACTAATGGATTAGCATGTTCTAAAAACCAACCTGCAATGGCATGACCTGCCTCATGAAAAGCAACTATTTTCTTCTCTTCAGGTGAAATCAACTTGTTCTTCTTTTCTAATCCACCTATAACACGATCCATTGCTTCCTGAAAATCGGACATATCCACAGCTGTTTTATTCCTTCTAGCAGCAATTAAAGCAGCTTCATTGCAAACATTTGCAATTTCTGCTCCAGCAAATCCAGGTGTTTGTGCAGATAATTCTTTAGGATCAACATCATCAGATAATTTCAAAGGCTTCAAATGCACTTTGAAGATTGCTTCGCGACCTATAATATCTGGTTTATCAATGGAAATTTGACGGTCGAAACGGCCAGGTCTTAAAAGTGCTGGATCCAATACATCAGGTCTATTGGTGGCTGCCATGATGATAATACCAGAATCCGTTGCAAAACCATCCATCTCAACCAATAAGGAATTCAATGTATTTTCTCTCTCGTCATTACCTCCTGGCATTGAGCCTCTTCCTCTTGAACGTCCAACTGCATCAATTTCATCAATAAAAATAATACATGGTGCTTTTTCTTTTGCTTGCTTAAACAAATCACGAACACGTGCAGCACCTACTCCAACGAACATTTCTACAAAATCAGATCCAGATAAGGAGAAAAAAGGAACTCCAGCTTCACCTGCAACGGCTTTTGCCAACAAAGTCTTTCCAGTACCTGGAGGACCTACCAATAAAGCACCTTTGGGAATTTTACCTCCTAAATCAGTGAATTTCTTAGGGAATTTTAAAAATTCAACTATCTCTTGAATTTCTTCTTTCGCCTCATCCAATCCTGCTACATCGTTGAAAGTAACTCTTACCTTCGATTCGCCTTCGATTAGAGTTGCACGACTTCTTCCTATATTGAAAATTTGACCACCAGCTCCACCGCCTGCACCTCCCATGCGGAAGAATAAGAAATAAAAGCTCAAACCCATTAAAATCAAGAAACCCCAAGTACCTAACCAATCCAAAGGCCCCGTTCTTGTTTCTGGATTCGCCATGATTTGCTCGTTTCTAGGAAATGCTTTTTGTCTATCTTCTAAAAATCGCTCAAACCCTTCTTTAGATATTACTTGAAATTCAAAATGAGGACCTTTACTAGATGATGTAACTGATTGTGGAGTATTTTTAAAATATTTAGAAACGAAATTAGGCTTTAATGTCACCTCCACTTCTTTATCGTTCACGATGGTAACAGTTGAAACCTCTTTTTGAAGTAACATCGATTCAAACTGTTTTTGAGAAATCGTTTGCAGCGTTGTTTGCTTAGTCAAGAAAAACATGCTTGCCATTACAATTACTAAACCAACAACCATCCAACTTTGCATTCCATTCGTAGGTTTCTTTGGTAAACGAGGGGGCAATGATGGGCGTTTAGGTCCTTTTGAATTATTTAATTTTGCCATTGAATATTTGATTTGGGCTTAAAACGTTTTTAACAAACATTTTAGTTTCTTCTTTATTGAAAATATTTTAAAATGTTCAAATTTAATCTGGGATAACAGTAAATTTAGCATCACCCCAAAGCTCCTCTAATTTGAAAAATGCGCGTTTATCTTTCAAAAACACATGCACGATCACATCATAATAATCCATTAAAATCCATTCTCTATTAGCTTTACCTTCGATAGAATGCGCATGAATTTTTCCTGATTCCCAGACTTCCTTATCAACTGATTCTGCAATTGCATCGATTTGCGTATCTGATGTACCTGAACAAATCACAAAAAAATCAGTAAAGGCATTATTTACCTCACGTAAATCTAAGACCATGATTTCTTGTGCTTTTTTCTCTTGCATTCCTTTTACTACCCAATTCACAATTTCTTCTGATATCTCTACTTTGGCAGCTTTCTTTGGACTTTTCCCCATAAATTATTTTAATCTAAAATTCGTTTAATTCTCTCTTTAACGAATAAAAATTTATTTTTGTTCTATTAAACCTAAAATTACAAATAAATATTGAACAAATATCAAGCACCAACCGAGTTCATTGGCAAAAAATCAAAATATCTAGAAACTTGTTCTTCTACGAATTTAATTGCCTTAGAAGAGTCTTTGGATAATCTAATGGAGGAAGGTTTTGCATGGATTGCAGGACATCAAACAGCTGGGAGAGGACAAAGAGGGAATACGTGGAAAGCCCAACCCAATGAAAACCTTTTGGTTTCCTATTTATTAAAACCATCCTTTCAATTACTAGAAAATCAATTTTACCTAAGTAAGGCTATTGCCTGTGGGATATTGACAGGACTACAAGATTGGTCAAATAATTCATTGGGAGAATCACTCCCTTTACACATCAAATGGCCCAACGACATTTACTTAGACAATCAAAAATTAGGAGGTATTTTGATTGAAAACAATATTCAATCAGGTAAATGGGCATTTTCAATTGTGGGTCTTGGACTAAATATTAATCAAATGGATTTCGATGATCTTCGTGCTATTTCGATCAAAAAATACATTGGAACGCCTTTTAGATTTGAAATAGAAGAAATTTATCAATTTGTTTCACTGGGGATTGAAAAATATTATCAACTATTTATCAGCCAATCCTTTGAAAAAATTGACTTAAGCTATCATAGGAATCTTTTAAGATACCAAGAATGGAATTCGTATAGAGATGAAAGTAGTGAATTTCTTGGCAAAATAGTACAAATAAATCCACAAGGATTACTATTAATGGAGAGAGAAAATGGGATAAAAACCTATGATTTAAAGGAAATTATATTTATTTTCCCATCCTAAATATAACGCGCTTTCATGATTTCAGAATATAAAAGTCAATTAGAAAACTTCCTACATTGGGCGCAGGAGACACCAAATTCCATATACTTAAAGCAACCCATTGATAACAAATACATCGATTTTACCTTCAAAGAGTCCGAAGATCAAATTAAAAAAATAGCCCATTATTTGCAGGCTCATTTACAAGATGGTCCAAAGCACATAGGTATTTTATCTAAGAACTGTGCACATTGGATTTTATCAGATTTAGCCATTTTAATGGCTGGAGCAGTTTCTGTGCCCTTTTACCCAACCCTATCTGGCGAACAATTACAAGAAGTATTAGTGCATTCTGATTGCCAAATTCTGTTTGTTGGAAAATTAGATAATTGGACAGAAATTAAAAATTTCATTCCTAAAAATATACTAGTTATCTCAACCAATGAAATTAAAGAGGTTGGCATTACGCATTGGGATGATATTTTACTATCAGAGGTTCGTTTAGAAAAAACACCCAACTATCAACAAGAAGATATTGTAACTATCGTATACACCTCCGGTACAACTGGGACACCTAAAGGCGTAATGATACCTTTCAAATCCATTCCTCTAGCGATAAATGCAGCCAAAGAAGTCGCCTATTTATCCATGCCAAATACCCGTTTCATTTCATATTTACCACTATGTCATATCGCTGAACGGAATTTTGTTGAATTTGCTGCAACAGCAGCTGGTGGCACCATTTATTTTGTTGAAAACTTAAACACCTTTAGACTTAATTTATTGGCTGCAAGACCCACTCACTTTTTAGCAGTTCCTCGAATCTGGGCAAAATTCAAAGAAGGAGTTATTGAAAAAATGGGAGGAGAAAAAATCGTTAATTTCTTAATTAATACACCAATTTTGAATCAAATACTCCAAAAAGTAATCAAAAAATCATTGGGTTTAGATAAAACAAAACTACTCATAACCGGAGCTGCACCGATGCCTACAGAATTACTAATTTGGTACAAAAAATTAGGTATGGACATTCAAGAAGCTTATGGAATGACAGAAAATCTTGGAATAAATACATTAATGCCAAGTAAACAAATTAAATTGGGTACCGTTGGAAAGCCATGGAAGCTATGTGAAATACGAATCAATGAAGGCGATAATGAAATTCAAATGTACGGCGAACATATTTCAAAAGGCTACTACAAAGAACCTCAATTAACTGCTGACCTATTTAATGGTAAATGGTTAAAAACAGGAGATATTGGACATATTGATGAGGATGGCTATTTAAAGATTAGTGGAAGAGTAAAAGATATTTTTAAGACCTCTAAAGGAAATTATGTTGCCCCTGCACCCATTGAAAATTATTACAGTCAACATCCTTGGATTGAACAAATATGTGTTGTAGGCATTAACTTACCACAACCAATCGCTCTCATTATACTTAATGCGCTTGGAAAAGAAAACACCCAAGAAGCAATAGCGAATGAACTAGATAAGTTGAGAAAAAGTGTCAATCCAAATTTCAAAAAATACGAATATATCACAAAAATAATTGTATTAAATGAAGAATGGACCATTGAAAATAGTTGCATTACACCTACCTTGAAAATTAGACGGCCCAATATTGAAAAGCGCTATTTAAATCAATTAGAGGGTTGGTCAAACGAGCATGAAAGCATTCTATTCAATTAATCATTCTAATGAATAAATAATTTCATTACCTTGTAGTAATGAGAATGAATTGGGTAACAAAGTTTTTAAAATTCATATTGATTACTTGGGTATTTATATGCCTTAGTCAACTCTTGAATGGCCAAACAATTCAAATCGAAAGTATCTCATTCAAAGGAAATGAAAAAACAAAGCCGTCTGTATTAATTAGAGAATTAGATATTTCGATCAAAGATTCCATTGAAATTGAATCCCTAGAAAAGCGATTAGAGTTCAATCGAAGGAAATTGATGAATACTAATTTATTTATTTGGGTTAAAGTTGACTATCACCAAACAAGTAAAGGTACATTAGAAATCACCTTTGAATTTTTAGAACAATGGTATATTTTAGCATATCCCGTTTTTCAATTGGCGGAAAGAAACCTAACAGATTGGTGGGCTAGAGGTCATAATTTGGACCGAGTGGTGTATGGTGCTCATTTTACGCATAATAATTTCAGAGGGATGTCTGAAAAAATCCAAATAAGGGCAGAAAGTGGATTTACGGAGCGATTAGACTTCAACTACACCAATCCCTATACTGATATCCAAAAAACACTTGGTATAGCTTTAAATCTCAATTATCAAACGACTAAAACACTGGCCTATATTTCAAAAAATGATACTTTAAAATTTATCAATTCAAATATAAATTTGAGGGAAAAGTGGACAGGGGGATTTAGTTTAAGAAAAAGATTCAAGTATTATGATTTTCAAACTTTTGAGATAAAATACAATCATACCATTGTTTCAGACACTATAACTAAACTAAATCCAAAGTATTTACAAGGCAAAACGAATGAACAGAACTATTTTCAACTAGCTTATCAATTTTCTTATGATTTCAGGGACTATGTCGCATACCCATTAAGAGGGAAAAAAATTGATATTGGATTTGTGAAATACGGAATATTAGGTCAAGATCAGGTTAATTATTGGGAAATATTAGCAGCAGCGGCTTATTTCTTTGATTTAAAAAATAAGTTTTATTTAACAAATCAAATAAAAATAAAATACACACAAGAAGAGCAAACTATTCCCTATTCGAATGTAAAAGGATTAGGTTATGGCAATGAATTGGTTAGGGGATACGAATTAAATGTAATAGACGGGGATAGCTATTTTTTATCAAGAAATACATTAAAATTCGAAGTGTTTTCAAAAATATTACCCTTGAGATTCATACCATGGAAACAATTCAACCAACTACCGCTGTCTGTATATCCTACCGCTTTTTTTGATTTTGCCTATGTGAATCAACCTAAAACGATGAATTACCATAGTTCATTAGCCAACAAATGGATATACGGATATGGATTGGGCTTTGATATAGTCACTTACTATAATATTGTTTGCAAGATAAGTTTCCCTGTAATCAATGGCAACAAATCAGGGTTTGTAATCAATTTAGGCAGGGAGTTTTAGAGAAGACTGATTTCCACAAACAAAAACAAAGGCAGGTGGAATATTTCGAATTTCAAAATTGGTATAAACATTCTCAAATATTGATTTAAAAACAGTCCTTTGTGACATGAAATATGAATAATGAATTAAAACAACGTTAGAATTAGCAATCAATTTAAATTGTTTAATAATGTTTAATTCTATCACTTTAGGTAAGATTTTAAATGGAATAGAAGAAACAATATAATCAACATGAGTTATACCAAGATTACTTAAAATTTTAGTTAAATTTTCAGCTGAATCAATGATTAAATGAAAACGATTATCATTTATATCTACAAGGTATTGAATAAAATTAGGATTAATTTCAATTGAAATTAAAATAGAATTTGAATGCATTTTGGAGAGAATTTCACGAGTAATGCATCCATTACCTGGTCCAAGTTCAACAATCACGTTTGCTTTCTCAAAATTAATTTTTGATAAAATTAGTCGAGTTAAAAACTTAGAACTATATGAAATAGCTCCTGATGTTAAATAATTTTTCAATAATATAAAACTCATAACATAATTTAATTCAAATTAATGTATTTATGATATGAATAAATAGGTGAATTTTTTCCTATATATTCATCATAATTTTTAATATAACCATTGGACAAATAAAAATCAATTTGTTCTGGGAAATACCAATTTTTATAATTTTTATTTAGGACAGAACTTACAATACTGGGCAATAAAGTCAAATTATACCCTTCCTTTATTTTAGGTAATAGTCGATAGTCGTTAGATATATATTTGACAAACGTTTCATTAAGCGATGAATTGGATTTTCTGAATTTTTTATATTTATCATTAAAAGTGAAAGTAAGAGGTTGATGATCCCCAAATATTACAATTAAATATGGACGTCCAGTTTTTAAATATATTTTTTGCAATTTATCTCGTATTAAAGATACTGATTTCTCAGTATTTTTAGCTCTATTAAGATAAACATTCATTTCACAATTAATTGATTCATCATTCGTGTCAAAAAATTTATATTGTATAAAAAAATCTTTACAATTTAGATGCGGTGAATGATTTTCTAAACTAACGTATGATTTTAAAAATGGCCCGTTATTTTTCCAAAAAACAAATGATTTAGCTACAAATTCAACGTCAGAAAATTTATCCCATGAAGTTTTTGTAATATTAAGATTTTCAGAATCAATAAATTCATCAAAACCATAATTTTTATAACCATAACTAGCACTATAAAAATTACCTGGAACAGGATAAAATGCTGTCGAACGGTAACCCAAATCTTTTAAAAAATAAATAAAAGATGATGAAAGTTTAGGTGATAAAAAAGCATGAGTATATTGACCATAATAACCAAACAATCTAGTATCTAAACCTGTATATGCTTCAAATTCAGACATATGTGTCCCACCACCAACCGCATTAACCAAAATTTTATCATTTTTTTCATTAGAATTGGTAACCCTAAATAAATAATTGTCTGAAATTGTATATTTAGAATTAAAAATTGCATTTGGATTAAACGTAGATTCAGCTAAATAAAATACTATATTGGGTAATTTATCAATGCCAATATTAGTATTTTTTTGATTAAGAGATTTTAATTCATGAAACTGATATGGCTTAGACTTAATATTATAAATTGAAAAAACATTGGCCTTTACTAGTGAATCTAAAGAAGTAAAATATAAAAAACCAAAAGTTCCTAACCGTTGATTCAATTCAGAAATAGAATGCTTATTCCAAGAACTTTTCCAGTTCTTATAAATATTTAAGATATAAAACCGATATGTCCACCTTGCACCAATAAAACTAAAAAAGAAAAATACTATATATATTATAGGAACATATACATTTTTTAGAGTAAATATATGCTTTAAATAAAATATATAGATTAAAAAAAATAAAATACCAGAAGATAATGCTAAAATAAAATACAAAAAGAATAAAGAAAATCCCAATGAATTTGACAAAGTAGATGGATCACTAATAATATGCACAAAATCATAAGCAGTTAGTGGAAAATCAATGAATTTAAATTTCAAAAAATCAATTATAGAAACTAATTCTATAAAACAAACAATTAATAGATAATAAATCTTACGATGTAAAGTCAATATAGGAGCTATACTAAAGAAGAAGCAACAAATCTCAAATATTAAAAAAGTATCTGATTGCCTTGAAAATATAAAAGGAACATTAAAACGAAGAATCAAAATAAGTAAAAAATGAATTATCAAAAACAGAAAATTCCATTTAAATAATTTTAAAAGACTCATTCAGAGATAATATTAGAAATTAAACAAACAATTATAAAATTCAAAAATACAAAAATAAGATTAAGTTATATTATGATTATAAATTAAAACATTACAATAAATTGATTTAAAACGAATAATTAAGTTTTAAATTATTTATAAGACAAAAATCGATAAGTTACACTATTGGCAAATTCAAAAAATCACCAAAAAAAAGACAAATATATCAGATATCAAATTGTTAATATTAGCTTTCTGACAATAAAAAATGAATAAAAGCTAAGAAAAAAAACTTATAAATGAAGATAAATATTATAACGAATTGAATAATAACTTTTGAAAATCAAATAATAAAGCCAATTTGTAATAGCCTAGGGCTAATCATAAGCTAATGCACTAAACTGAAACAAGTTCACTTACATTTCAATTACTAAATATTTATAATATAAAAAGCCCAAAAAATAAATACTTTAGCATTTATTAAAAAGTCATTTTTTAGATAATTGCACTTTTTATCATAAATTACAGGAAGTATGGGCAGAGGACCCTATAATCACTTAAAATAAGGATTAGTACTTCCTTCTCATTTTCTCTCTTCCCCCATTTTCCGGCCACAAAAAAAAGCCAACCCTATTAAGGATTGGCTTGATGTTAATAACTTGGAGCTTACTTACTTTCCCGGGTTTGATCCCAGTATCATCAGCGGTGCGGGGCTTAACTTCTCTGTTCGAGATGGGAAGAGGTGAACACCCGTCCTATCGGCTCCATAAATCTTGCAAGGCTTAGCCTTTTTCCATATTGTGAGTAAAAATAAATAGTAGTAGCATTTCAATTTATTAAAAAAATAGTAAGCTTTCGGGTAATTAGTACTACTCGACTTTGACATTACTGCCTTTACATCTGTAGCCTATCAACCGTGTCGTCTACACGGACCCTTCATGGAATACTCATCTTCAGGTCAGTTTCGCACTTAGATGCTTTCAGCGCTTATCTGGTCCCGACGTGGCTACTCAGCTATGCCCTTGGCAGAACAACTGATTTACCAGCGGTCAGTCCAACTCGGTCCTCTCGTACTAAAGTCAGAACCTGTCAATATTCCTACGCCCACAACAGATAGGGACCGAACTGTCTCACGACGTTCTGAACCCAGCTCGCGTGCCACTTTA
>JACCDS012366866.1_pt1 | contig 16644 bp, 13 predicted proteins | sample 7446441 | NCBI WGS metagenome assembly JACCDS01 (sample SAMN15323445, study PRJNA562643) | freshwater metagenome | isolation source: river surface water | place: USA:Blue River Watershed | collected 2017-08-17
TATCCGCCGTAGCACAACACCTCCGGCTTCGGTGGTTTACTTTCGCGGATCGCGCGGCGACTGTGGCCCAGGCCGGCGGGGAAACGAATATTCCGCCGGCGAGACAACCCTCAGCGAAAGACCACCTACCATGGGCGACCGTTCTCCCAAATCCGTCCAGAAATCCGCCTCGCAAAAGAAGTCGAAAGCCGACGATGCGAGCAGCAAGAAACAGCAATTGCTCAACGCGCAGCAGGCCACCAAGGCCAAGCTCGCCGCGAACAAGAAGAAGTAACCGCCGCGGTTTTCCCGAATCCCGATCGTCCGCGATCGGGATTTTTTGCGCCCCGCGCCGGCTACCGCAGCAGCGCCATCAGCCGCGCCCGGCTCGGCACGTTGAGTTTCGCGAAAACCGACGTCGCCTGTTTCTTGATCGTGAGCAGGCTCTTCTTGAGCTGCCGCGCGATCTCAAGGTTCGAATTGCCCTCGCAGATCAGCAGCGCGATCTCGCGTTCGCTCGGGCTCAGCGCCCAGAGCAACCGTTGCCGTTCCGGGTTCGCGCGCCCGTCGCCCGCGCGGGCCGGCGGGCGATCCTCGAGCACCACGAGAAATCCCGGCCGCGCGAGCAACCCCGGCGCCGCGTTCACCGCCGATACGCTCGCCAGCCGCCCCGCCACCTTCGGGTGCGCCAACCGCTCCAGCCGCTGCGGAAATTTCGGCCGCTCCTTGGCATTGGCCCGCAGGATTTCGCCCCGCAGCCGCTCGCACGCCGCCCGCACCGCCGCCGGCACTTCCATGCGGTCGCGCGACACCAGCCCGCGCGGCACCGCCGGGCCGTGGTTCCAGACCGCGCACTCCTGCACCGCCTGGTGGTTCGCAAACACCGGCTGCAAATCCCAATCCAGCAGCAGCAGCCCGATCGGAATATGCCGGTTGAACTCCTCGAGCACCTTCCGCCGCAACCGCTCGTGCTGGAGTTTCTGCACGCGGTCGATCGCCGTCTCGATGTGCGGGCGCAGCGCCTGGATGCGCGCCGTCTCCCCGTCCGTGAACTCCGGATGCGACGGCGCGCGGTAAAGGCTGAACATCGCCTTCACCTCGCGGCCCCGCCAGAAAAGCCCCGACAGGCCCTTGTCCCAGCCTTCGGCCCGCGCGAAACGGCGGTAGAATTCCGTCCGCGCGAATTTCGCCTTCGGCCCGACGACGTCGCTGAAACGGTAATACGGCGTCCGCCGGTGCGCCGCGATGTAGGCCGAGAACGGATTGATCCGCCCCCGCTCCTTGTACCACTCCGCCGCCCGCTCGATCGGCGGATCCGTAAACACCAACCGCGCTTCCCGCATCTCGAAATGCCCGAGAAACAAGGTCACGCGCACGCACGGCGACGCCGCCGCCCGCAGCAGCGGCAACACCGCCGCCCACAGCTCGTCCACCTCCGTCGCCGCATGCAGCGGCAGCAACAGTTCCTCCGGACTCAAGGGTCGCGTTCGGCTCACGGCCGCCGAGCATGCGCCGCGGTCCGCCGCCGTCAAACGGCCGCCGCACCCCGCCCCGCGTTCACTCCAGCCAGATGTACTTGAGCCGCCGGTCCGCGAACGGCTTCGGCACCCAGCCTTTGACCGACGGATGCACGAGCATGACGCGCGTGCTGAAGAACAACGGAATCGCCGGCAATTGCTCGAGCAACACGGTCTCGGCCGCCCGGAACGCCGCGTTCCGCGCCGCGGCATCCGCCGTCCACGTCGCGTCGATGTGCCGGTCGAACGCTGCATCCGACCACTTGGCTTCGTTGTAAAGTCCGCCGGTCTGCCACGCGCCGAGGAAGTAGATCGGATCCTGGTAAGTCGTCGCGTTCCATTCCCCGCGGACCATCTGGAAATCCATCGTCCGCTTCGCGGTATTCAGCACCTGCGTTTCCTGGTTCCTCAACGTCACCGCGATCCCGAGGTGCCGCAGCCACATCTGCTGCACCGCTTCCGCCACCACCACGTGGTGCTCCCGCGCATCGATCATCAATTCAAGTTCCGGGAAACCGCGCCCGCCGGGGAATCCCGCCTCGGCCAATCGCCGCTGCGCCTCCGCCGGATCGAAACGCAGCAACGCCGGCGCATCGTAGCCGCCCATCGCCGGCGGCGTGAAATGCAGCGCCGCTTTCTTGCCGCCCTTGATCACGGTCCGCACCAGCGCCTCGCGGTCGATCGCCAGCGCCAGAGCCTGCCGCACGCGCACGTCGTTCAGCGGCGGCTTCGCGACATTGAGGGAATAGAAATAGACGCCGCGGTCGTCCACCGTGTGCAGCACGCCGGGCTGCTCCCGCGCGTAGGTGTCGATTTTGCTCAGCGGCACGAAGCTCGTGAGGTGCAGCAGGCCGTTGCGGAACGCGTTTTCCTCCACGCTCGGACTTTCGATCGGCGAGAAATGCGCCTCGCGCAGCCGCACCTTCGCCGCGTCCCAATAGAACGGATTTTTCTCCAGCACCACGCCCTGGTTCGGCTGCCATGACTTCAGCCGAAACGGTCCGTTGCCCACCAGATTGCCCGGCCGGATCCAGTCGTTCCGCCGCTCGTCCATCGGCGCGAATTTCTCCACCGCCGCCTGCGGCACCGCGAAAAACAAAAACAAGGCCGACGGAAAAAACGGCGCCGGCCGCTCCAACGTAAACTCCACGGTGCGCGCATCCGGCGCCTTCACCCCGACCGCCGCGAAATCCGCGACTTTGCCCGCCTGGTACGCCCGCGCGTTTTTCACGAAGAACAAATTGTTCTCCGCGTGCGAGGCCCCGAGCTTCGGCGCCAGCAACCGGCGCGCGCCGTAAATGAAATCCGCCGCCGTCACCGCCGTGCCGTCGCTCCACTTCGCATCGCCGCGCAGGAAGAATCGGTAAACCAAGCCGTCCGGCGAAACCTCCCAGCGCTCCGCCACGCCGGGCCGCGGCGCCAGCGTTTCCTGGTCGGGCACCACCAGCCCCTCGAACAGCGATCCCACCAAGGTCCACTCGACCGCCCCGCGCACGAGGTGCGGGTCGAGCGACTCCGGTTCCGTCGCATTGCCCCGATAAAGAATCTGGTCGCGGATACCGGAGACGACGCGCGTTTCCCGCCGGCCGCAACCGGCCAGAACCGCGGCACCCAGAAGCAAAATCACGACGCGCGCAAAGATCGGCACGCCGCCAGCCTGCGCGACGCGCCCCCGCCCGCACCCAAAAAAACATGGCACCAAGGTGGTAATCCGGCCCCCGGAAAAGTTTTCGCTTTGGCCCGGCCCCCGCCCGTGGCTGACTTCCCGCCCATGCCGCTCCGCTCCGCCTTGCTCGCCGTCCTGCTCGCTGCCGCGACCGGCCCGGCCCTGCGCGCCGCGGACTACACCTACTACGTGACCGGCGACGCCCGCGACGCCCGTCCCGCGTCGACCTCCGGCGGCCTGCTGCTCATGGGCGGCGGCGGCGATGTCGACGCCGCGTTCCGCTGGTTCGTGCGCCAGGCCGGCGGCGGCGATATCGTCGTCCTCCGCGCCTCGGGCGCCGACGGCTACAACGATTACCTTTCCACCAAGATCGGCGGCGTCGATTCCGTGGAAACCATTCTCTTCCACAACCGCGCCGCGGCCGACGACCCGCGCGTGCTCGAGGTGATCCGCGCCGCGGACGGCATCTGGTTGGCCGGCGGCGACCAATCCCGTTACGTCAATTTCTGGAAAGGCAACGCCGTCGGCGCCGCCCTCGCCGCCCATGTCCGCGCCGGCAAACCGCTCGGCGGCACCAGCGCGGGCCTCGCCGTCCTCGGGGAATTCGTCTTTTCGGCGACCGAAACCGGCAGCCTCACGTCGGAGATCGCGCTGCGCGATCCCTTCGACCGGCGCCTCACCCTCGAGCGCGATTTCCTCCACCTTGATCTGCTCCGCGGCGTGATCACGGATTCGCACTTCATGCCGCGCCGCCGCCTCGGCCGCTCGCTCGCGTTTCTCGCCCGGCTCATGGCCGACCGCACCGGCGACCGGCTGGTCGGCATCGGCGTCGATGAAAAAACCGCCCTCGCGGTCGAGGCCGACGGCCGTGCCCGGGTCTTTTCCGACGATCCCGCCGCCCGCGTCTGGCTAATGTTGCCGACGCGCCCCGCCGAGGTACTCGCGCCCGGCCAGCCGCTCACTTTCCGCGACGTCCGGCTCATCGCCCTCGGCCGCGAGAGCAACGTCGACCTGCCGAAACTCGCCTTCGAAAAACCGGCCGCCGTCTCCGTCGTATCCGTGATTGCCGGACAACTTTCCCCGCCATGACCCTGCCTCCCTCCATCGCCCGCCTGTCCGAACGGACCGCGGAATTCGGCGCCCTGCTCGTCCAATGGGCCGAGATCAATTCCGGCTCCGGCCATCGCGCCGGCCTCGACCGGATGCGCGCCGCCTTGCGCGCGGAGTTCGGCCGCCTGCCCGGCGTAACGGTCGAGGAACTCCCCTGCCCCGGCACGGCCGACGCGCTCCGGGTGAGCGTGCGGCCCGAGGCCAAGACGCGCATCTTGCTCAACGGCCACTTCGACACCGTCTACGAAGCCGACGACCCGTTCCAACGCTGCACCTGGCTCGACGCCGAGCGCCTCAACGGCCCGGGCACCGCCGACATGAAGGGCGGCTTGCTCACGATGCTCGCCGCCCTCCAAGCCTTCGAGCAAACGCCGCACGCCGCGAACCTCGGCTGGGACGTCCTCCTCACCCCGGATGAAGAAACCGGCTCGCATGGCAGCCGGCAGCTCTTTGTCGAGGCGCCGAAGCGCGTGCACTTCGCGCTGATCTTCGAGCCCGCGCGGCCCAACGGCGACATCGTGCATTCGCGCAAAGGCACCGGCGGCCTCGTCGCCACCTGCCGCGGCCGTGCTTCCCACGCCGCCAAGATCCCGAACGACGGCCGCAACGCCATCTTGGCGCTGGCGGAATTCCTCCTCGCCGCGAGCAAGGTCCCGGAGGAACTCCCCGGCACCCTCGTCAACGTCGGCAACATCCGCGGCGGCGGTCCCGCCACCAATGTCGTGCCCGACTTCGCCGTCGCCGAACTCGATTTGCGCATCACAAAGGTCTCCGACCGCGAGCCGCTGCTCGCGCGCCTGCACGCCCTCGCCGCCACGATCAACGCCCGCGAAGGTTTCAACTTGGAACTGAAGGGCGGCTTCAACCGCCCGCCGAAGGAATGTTTTCCGCTCGAGGAAAAACTTTTCCCGTTTTGGCAACAGGCCGCCCGCGATGTCGGCATCGCCCCGCCGAATTGGGTCCACACCGGCGGCGCCTCCGACGGCAATCTGCTCGCCGTCGCGGGGCTGCCCAGCCTCGACGGCGTCGGCCCCATCGGCGACGGCCTGCACAGCAACCGCGAATTCCTCATCGTGCCGACGATCGCGCAACGCGCCCAGGTGGTCGCCCTGTTTTTGCACCGCGTCGCCGCCGGCGAGATCAGTGTGAAACCGTAAAACGGATACGCCGCCGCGCCCTCAGCCCGGCAGCGCGACGCCGAGCTTCGCCGCCCACGGTTGCAACGCCGGCATAATGCCCGGGTGCAACGCCACGCCCTCGGCCAATTGCCGGCGGCGCAACTGCAGTCCTGTTTCGCCGGGCAACCGCACGCGCTCCACACCCGGCCGCGGCGGTGTGGCCCGGCAGGTTTCCGCCAGTTGCTCGGTCTGCCGGCGAAACGCCTCCGTGCCGCCGAACAAAGCCGGATCGTAAACCTGCACCCACACCGACGCGCCCCAGCCTTCGCCGGGATCCGCGCGGCCGTGGCCCGCCAACGCACCGGTCAACGTCTCCACCATCAACGCGAGCGCGAATCCCTTGTGCCCGTGGTCGAGCCCGCCGATCGGCAGCAACGTACCGGGCGGATTCGTACCAAGGATTTCGGGATTGTCCGTCGCCTCCCCGTCCGCGGTCAGCGCCCAGGTCCCGGGAAAGCGCCGGCCTTCGCCGTGCAGCCGTTTCGTCATGGCGTTCGTCGTGACCGACATCGAGATATCGAAAATCACCGGCTCACCCGCCGTCGGCCACGCCGCCGCCAACGGATTGGGCGTGAAGACGCCGCGCCTCCCGCCGAACGGCGCCACGCTGCTCACGAACGGATCCGAGCAACTTAGCAAAACGCAAAAGCCCGCCTCGGCCACCGGCCGCAGGTACGCGGCGAGACACGCGATGTGATGGCTGCGGCGGATCGCCACGGTGCAGGCACCCTGTGTGCGCGCCCGCGCCATCGCCGTTTCCAACGCCTTCAACGTCAGCCAAGGGCCCGGCAAACGGCGTCCGTCCCACGTCAACGCCGCCGGAAAATCCGCCACGATCAACGGCTCCCCGTTCTTGGTCATGCCGCCGTTTTCGATTTCGCCAAGGTACGGCCCGAGCAACGCGAGCCCGTGCGTCGTGTGCCCGAGCAAATCCGCTTCCACCAAGATGTCGGCCACGGCCGCGGCTTTCTCCGCTTCCAGTCCCGCGCGTTGCAGGAGCTCGCGGGCAAACACGGACAACGCGGCGGCGGTGGGGCGATCGGCCATGCGCCGGAGCCTGCGGGTCCGCGGCCCGGCGGCAAGTCGCCGCGACGTCAACGCGCCGCCTCGCGCGCGACCGCCAAGTTTTCGAGCAGCCGCGGATCGCCCGGCCGCAGCCGTAGCGCCGCCTCGTAGCTCGCGAGCGCGCCGCGGGCATCGCCTTGGGCGAGCAGCACGTTGCCCAGATTGGCATGCGCCTCCGCCGACTCGGGCCGCCGCCGCGTCGCTTCGCGAAATGCGTCTGCCGCCGCGGGCCAACGTTCCGCCCGCGCCGCGATCAGGCCGAGCCGCAGGCACGCGGCGCTGTCGGATCGATCCGCGGCCATCGCCGCGCGGTAATGCGTTTCCGCGGCAGTCGTGTTTCCTGCCGCCTCGGCAAGGCGGCCGAGCTGGAAATGCGCCGGCGCCAATTCCGGCTCGAGCCGCAACGCCGCCTGCCATGCCGCCTCGGCCTCGGCCGCGCGCCCGAGGGCCGCCAGCGCGATGCCGCGGTTGTAATGGGCATCCGCGCCGGGCCGCAGCCGCAACGCCGCGTCGAAATGCGGCAACGCCCCGCCCTCGCGGCCCAATCGCACGAGTGCAGTACCCAAATTCAAATGCGCGTCGGCGTGGGCCGGCGCGAGCCGCACCGCTGCCGCCAAATGCGTGGCCGCCGCATCCGGCCTCCCTGCTGCAACGCAGCCACGCCCCGGTTGTAATGCGCCGACACGTAGTCGGGCGCGAGCGCGAGCGCCCGGGCAAATGCCGTATCGGCAATTTCGTGACGCCCGGCCTGGTGCAGCGCCCAGCCGAGGTTGTTGTGCGCGCGGGGATTGTTCGGCCGCTTCGCCACGGTGTCCTGCCACATGCGCACGGGATCGAGGTAAAGTTCGTTGCGGGCATGGCTGGCCGCGCCGAGGGCAACCGCCGCCGCTAGCCCGGCCGAAACGCTGACGAAGGGAGCGAAGCGCCCGAGGCCCCACGCCGCCAGCACCGCCAGCGGCAACAGCGGCAAATACATCCGGTGTTCCGCCATTGTCTGCGTGACGAGCGGCACGAAACTGGAACTCGGCGCGAGCAACACAAAGAAACAGGCCCCGAGGAAACCGAGCCGCGGCCGCCGCACCAGGGCCCAGACCGTGCCGCCCAGCAGCGCCAGCACAGCCGGTCCCTGCCACCACACCGCGGCCGGCCCGCTGACGATCTCGCGACCGTAATCGAGCACCAGCGGATGCGGCCACACCGTGAGCCGCAGGTACATGACCAGCGCCTGCGCCTGCGTCAGCAGATAATCCCAACTCGAAATCCCGAATCCAAAGCCCGCCGCGACGCCGCGGGAACCGCCGCCGGCCGCGAGCAACGCGAAAGCAATTCCCGTCGTGGCCAGCAACGCCACGTACAAGCCGCGACGCGCGCGCCAGGCCCCGGCAAAGCTCCCGGCCAAAAACGTGCGGTCGTACAGGAACGCCAACAGCGGTGCCGTCACGGCAATTTCCTTGCTGCCCATGCCGAGCGCGGCCGCGACCACGGCGGCGATTTGCCAACGCCGGCTGGCCGACGGCGTCGGCGCCGTCGCCGCGCGGACGAAGGCATACAGCGTCGCCAGCACGAAGAACCCACCGAGCCCCTCCGTGCGTTGCGCGATACAAGTGACCGTCTCGGTCTGCAGCGGATGCAGCGACCAGAGCAAGGCCGCCAGCCACGCGATCGTCGCGGCCGCGTTGGTGTTTTCGGAAACGCCCGCGACCCTCGGCAATTCCCGCAGAACCAAGGTGCGCCGCACCAAGCCCGCCACGAGCAACGCGGACGCGGCGTGCAGGAGAATATTGAAGATACGGTAACCGCGCGGCGCTTCGCCGCCGATGGCGTAGTTCAAAGCCAAGGTCAGATTGACGATCGGGCGGCCCGTCGTCGTGCCGCCGTCGGCCGGCGGTTGCAGCACCGCCCAAGAGCCCAGGTCGCGGATCGTCGGATTCGTCAACACCGCCGCCACATCATCGAACAAGAACGGTGCCCCGAGCGAATTGCCAAAAGCCAAGGCCACCGCCGCCACGAGTGCGACGGGCTGCCACCAGCGGAATCCGGCGGAACTAAGGGAACGGGAACTCATGCAACCGTGCACCCTCGCGCATGTCCGCTTCCGGCGCGGGCGTCGACTCGTTCCGCAGCAAAGTAACCCAATAGGTTACTTTGCGCGAAGGTCGCGGGGATGGGATTGCGGATTGCGGATTGCGGAGTGCGGAGTGGCAAAAGCAGACCATCGCGCGCCGACCGCTGATTGCTGACCGCTTTAAGCTTTCTGCTTACCGCTTTCAGCTTACCGCTGCCGCCGGCGGCCGGCGGCACTCAGAATTCCACCGTCGTCGTGAGCACGAATTGGCGCGGGTCGATGATGCGGAACGCCCAGGGCGAACCGTCGAAGTTGACCGCCGTTGCGAGCAGGCGGCCGCTTTCGAAAGCGTTGTTCACGTTCAACTGCACCTTGAGGGCGTAGCGGTCCTTCATGATCTTGCGGCCGTAGCCGATCCAGAAGTCGGTGTAGAAATTGCCTTCGTCGTAAACCGGGCGGGTCGGGTCGGCGACGTTGATGACGGTCGGGGCGGTGATCGGATCGCCGACTTTGCCGAAGAAGCCGATGGCGGCTTTCGATTCCCAGCGTTGCGAACCGCCGACGGAGAAGCCCTTGAGACGGCCCTGGGAGAAACGGTAGTTCGTGATCATCGAGGCGCGGTATTCGCGCTGCGACGGCGCGGACACGCCCTCGAGCGCCTTGGCCAGACCGACCTGCGACTGCACGACGTTGTTGAAATAGGCCTGCGGGCTCGTGTTGCCGTCGGTGTTCTCGATCTGCGCGACGCCGGCGAAACCGTGCCCGGTCCAGAAATTGCGCAGGGAGAAGCGGCGGCCGTTGGCGTCGGTGAAATCGGGAATTTCCGGCGCCCCGAGGGTCTGCCAGACCGGCAGGCGCTCGGCCAGCCACGCGTCGTACTGCGGCGCGATGTTCTTGTAGAACGTCTGCTGCTTGTCGGCGGTGAGCTTGATCGTCCAGTTGTTCGACGGGTTGTAGGTCAGCTGGATTTCCATGCCCTTCGCTTTGCTGTCCTGCGTGCCGCCGACGCTCGTGCCGGCGTAGTAGTTGAACGGCAGCTTGATCAAATCGTAGATGCGCTGCTGGTTGGCCTGGTCGTTGACGGGGTTGACGGTGTCGGTGTTCCAGTTGGTGACCGAGACGATCTGCTGCAGCGTGCGGCCGCCGGCGATGCCGTTGCGGATGCGCTGCACGGCGCTGGCCCACGGGATGCCGGTCGTCGTATCCGAATAAGCCAGACGCGTCAGCAAGGTGCCGGCGGCGGCGGTACGCTCGTTGAGGCTCTCGGTCTCGTACCAGTTCACGCGGGCGACGAGTTTGTTCTTCACGAGGTTGAAACCGAAGCCGCCGTCCTTGCCCTTGCCGGTGGGCTTGGGCAGCGGGCGGAGGAAGTAGTCGGTCTGGAACGTCGAGGGCGGATTGAAGTTGTCGGATTGGTTGTAGTACAGCGTCAGGCCCTGGAGGAACTCGTTGAGGGCGGAATCGGAGCCGGCGAGTTTGGAGACGAAGGCGTGACCGCGCAGCGGACGGACGGCGAAGCCCATCGTCTTGGTGTCGCCGTCGAGTTCGTCCCAGCGGTTCCAACGGTTCATGACGAGGTCGCGGTTGACGACGCCGGAGACGCCGTTGCTGAAGAGGCGGGCGTTCGGCAGCGCGGGCTCGACGACGCGGCCGGTGACATCGGTAAGTGCGCCGGCGGTGGTGACGCGGGCACGGTAGGCGTCGTGGCGGATGCCGAGCGTGGAGACGATGCGGTCGCCCCAGAGATAGCTCTGGGCGGCGAGATTCCAGCTGTCGACCTCGCGGCGGGTCTTGAAGCTGCCGGCCTGCGAGAACAGCGCCTGCTCGGTGACCTGCACGTTTTCGAAGCGGCCGGTGGTGTAGTTGTACACCTGCATCGAGGAGCTGACCGGGCCGTTCCAGCCCTGGTTGCCGTAGAAGCCCGCGGACTGCGTGACGACGCCCTGGGCGCCGCCGGGTTTGGCGAGGTAGTAATTGCGCTTGAGGGCGGTGCCGGACCAGAGCGCGGTGCCGGGGAGGGAGAGATTGGGCACGTAGCGGAGGCGGCCCTGGGCGTCGCCGTCGACGAAGCCGTTGCGCCAGCGTTCGACGGCGCGGTTGACCTCCTGCTTGGTCCAGAGGGCGAGCAGGCGGTGGCGACCCATCCAGCTCAGCCATTTGTTCTGTTTCGCAAGGTCGAGGTCGTACGCGAGCATCGCGCGGTAGTTGTCGTCCGTCTGCGGCGAGTAGAACGTGTCGACGCCGCCGCCGGTGCCTTCGGTGACGAAGGGCAGGCCGAAGTACGGGTTGGGGCTGCCGTCGATGAGCCGGGTGTTGGCGTCGATCTGGAGTGTCGCGCCGGTGAGCTGCGACATCGTGTAATTCTCGATGCCGTCGATGTCCTGGCGCAGCCAGCCGGCGTTGAAGAAGAGGTTCGGGAGGAGCTGCTGTTCGAGCTCGAGGTTGTAGTTGCCGGCGCGGAGGTCGCCGAAGTTGGTCTGCGCGTGGTTGTACTCGGTCCAGTCGTAGATGCGCTTGTCGGTCACGCCGGCCCACTGCCAGCTGCCGTAGGTGAAGGTGCGGCCGTTGATCGTGGCGGTGGGATTCGGGAAGTTGGTCGACGTCGCGTAGTAGCGTTCGAAGATCGCGAACCGGGGATCGTTGGCGGTCCAGCCGAGCGTGGCCGGCGTCGGCGTGGCGGTGGCGGGATTGGTCTGCGCGGGAGCGAACAGGACGGGGTTGCGTTGGAAAAACGCGACCGAGGTGCCGCCGTCGATGTAGCGGACGGGACGGGACACGTCGTCGAACTGGATGCCGCGCAGGAAGAGCGGCGACGCGGTGTTGGTCAGGCCGCCGATGCCGAGGACGGTGTTGCGGGCGGCGTTGTAGCCGGGGGAGAGGACGTTGGAGACGTAGGGTCCGAGGGTGCGCCCGCCGTCGAGCAGCGTGATCGTGCGCGTGGTCGGGTCGTAGGCGGGACGGCCGGCCTGGAACCACGGCGTGACCTGGTCGCGCGGCGTGAGGAAATTCGGACGGTTGGCCTTGTTCTCGAAGCCTTCGGCGAAGCCGCGGATGACAGTCTTCGAAAAGGGCTTGTAGGTGACGGCGCCGAACTGGCGGCGGGTGAGATCGCGGGACGGTTTCCGCTCGAACTGCTGGTCGTTGTAGAGGAAGGCGCCGTAGACGGCCAACTTGTCCTTGATCAAGGAGCGGTTGAGCGCGAGCGAACTGCGGAACGAGCCGTTGTGGTCGGTGCGGAGCTGGACGGTGCCGGTGTTCTTGTTGAGCGCGGCCTGGGCCGCGGTCTGGTTGACGATGCCGGAGGGGCTGCCGAGACCGAAGAGCAGCGAGTTGGGACCGCGGGTGATCTCGATCGACTGCGTGTTGTACGAGTCGAACGGGACGCGGTTGTTGGTCGGGAAGTAGTTGAGCGAGGCGTCGGGCGCGGCGAGACCGCGGATGCGGTTGGATTGGGCGTTGGTGGAAGTGCCGCCGTCGTTGCCGAAGGTGTAACCGGCGACGGTGTCCTTCGCGGTGCCGCGGTCCGTAATGGAAGGTGAATACGTGCCCGAACCCTCGGTGCCGGCCTCGTACTTGAACACGTCGTTGATATCGAGGGAGGCGGTGTCCTCCATCTGCTGCTTCGTCACGACGGTGATCGAGGCGGCGAGATCGCTGAGGTTCGTGTTGAGGCGGCTGCCGGCGAGGGTGTTTTCGGCGAAGTAGCCGGAGTCGCGGGTCGAGTTGACCGTGAACGGCGAAAGGACGAGCGCGGTGTCGCCGGCGGCGCCGGCCGCGGGGGCGGCGGCGTTGGCGGCCTTGGCGGCATCGGCCTGCATCGCGGTGCGCTCGTCGGGATCGAGGCGGCCGTTGCGGTTGAGATCGTAGCGGGCGAGGTTGCGCGCCTCCTCCGTGGCGGAGGCGCCGGCGGGAGCCTGCTGCGCCCAAGCGGGCAGCGCGGCCAGCAACGAGCAGAGCGGAATCAGGGGCAGGCGGCGGGCAAGGAACGTTCGGCCGGTGGCATTCATAGGGGCGTGAGGTTGGAGGGACGGAAACGGAGACACGCCTTCGGAGGGGAGATGACTCGCGGCGACGGGGGTGACCGGGAGACAGGGAGAAAGCGCAACGCGAGCGGTACGCGGTGCCCATGGCGTAGCAACGGCGCCGGGCATCTGACAGTCTGGCAACCGCCGCGACCGCGCGCCGAAATCGGCGTCGAATCAGGCGACGGGATCGTCCTGCGACGGCAGCGGCGGCGCGGTCTTCAGCAACGTCCACCCGAACAGCGCGAATCCGGCGGAGAGGAGGACAAACCAGTCGCCGTAGGCGACGTAGGCGCTCTCGCGGTCGATCCAGCGGATATCCTGCTGGACCTCGATGGTGCGCGTGCCGCGGAAAAAGATGCTGCCCGCGTCGTTCGTGACGACCCGGCGCACGACACCGAACTCGTCGATCCAGCCGCTCCAGCCGCCGTTGCCGCAGCGCAGGACCGGCCGGCGGTTCTCGACCGCGCGCAGCACGGAATGCGCCGCGTGCTGGGAGGCCGCCCCGCCTTCGCCGAACCAGCCGTTGTTGGTAAGCACCGCGAGAAACGCCGCGCCGGCGCGCGTGCTGGAGCGCGCGAGCGACGGATAGATGTCTTCGTAGCAAATCAGCGGGCCGACGATCGCGTTGCGGTCGCCGAGCGGCACCAGCAACGGCGACGAGGTTTCGCCCGCCTCGAAGTCACCGCCGATCGGGACAAACTTGCCGATCCAGCCGAGCAGCGGGCGGAACGGCACGAACTCGCCGAACGGCACGAGCTGGCGTTTCGCATAGTAGTCCGGGGCCACGCCGCCCTCGGGGGTGACCAGAAAAGCGCCGTTGAACCACTGCTCGTCGGCCGACCCGGTTTTCTCGATCGCGATCGAGCCGAGGAGCAGCGGCACGCCGGCGCGCTTCGCGAGGGTCTCGACAAACAGTTTCGCCTGTTCGTCGCCGCGAACCGCCAGCGGGGTCGTGGCCTCGGGCCACAGGATCAGATCGGGTTTGCCCATGGCCGCCGCGAGCGTCGTCTGCTGCAGAATCCCGAGGATCTCGGACCCGCGGGCGGGATCCCATTTCACGTCCTGCGCGATGTAGGGCTGGACGACGGCGATGCGCGCGAGCCGCTGGGAGAAGTTGCGCCGATTGAACGACTCCGTGAGATGGATACAGGCGCAGGTCAGGATGAGAAAGAGCGCGAGAAAGAACTCCTGGCTGCGTTTGTTCAGCCCCGTGACGCCCTCGCGGAACAACCGGTGCGCGTAGGCGGCGAAGCCAAGATTCATCACCACCAACACAAACGAGACGCCGTAGGCGCCGGTGAACGCCGCCACCTGCAAAATGCTGGAGCGCTCCCATTGGCTCGCCGCAAACGGCAACCAGGGGAAACCGCCAAGCAGCCAGGTCCGCGACCACTCGACGAGCACCCACAAACCCGCGAGGCCGAGCACCACGAGCAACCGCAACGGCGTCGGCCGGCCCACGATGCGCGGCAACGCCCACCACGCCGCGAGATACCAGACCCCGACCCACACCCCGACGAAGGGCCCCAGCAGGAACAAGCCAAACCACGTGACGTGGTGCAGCCAGCCGAGCAGAACCGTCCAGGCGACGGCCTGGGCTGCGAACAAGGTCCAGACGTAGAGCTTGAACCGCGGTTTCGTGTAGGCCCAGAACAGGCCGGGAACGAGCATCGCGTAGGCCAGCTCGGGCAACTGGAACGGCGGAAAGGCGAGGATCGCGAGGCCCGCCGTCAGCACAAAGACCACGGCCGCCGCCGTCGCCTCGCCGTGCCGCTGGAGGAAGGTCGGCTGCGGGGCATAGGGATCGGGGGCGGCGGGGTCGGAAGCGGCGGTCACGCAATGCGGACGCTACGGGCGCAGCGGCGCGTGCTGCAAGCGCCGCGCGGGCGGCCGGCGGCACTTCGCCATCGACGCCCCGCCGCGGCGCTCCCACGGTTGCGCGCATGAGCGACCTCCCCGATTGTCTCTACTGCCGCCGCGACCAACGCCTTCAGGATCTGATGATCGAGATCGCGCCGCTGGCCGTTTCGACGCTGTACCTGTTCAAAGAGCAGACCCACCGCGGCCGCTGCGTGGTCGCCTACCAGTCGCACGTGAACGAACTCTTCGAGCTCGATGCCGTGGAAGTCGGCCGGTTCATGAACGACGTGGCCCGCGCGGCAAAAGCGATCAAGACGGCCTTCGCGCCGAACAAGATCAACTACGGCGCGTACTCGGACAAACTCCCGCACCTGCATTTCCATCTGGTCCCGAAATACGAAGGCGGCCCGGCCTGGGGCGCGCCCTTCGAGATGATGCCGGCGAACAAAACCCTGCTCGATGCCGCCGGCTACGCGGCGACGGTGGCGGCGATCAAGTCCGCGCTCTGAGCGGGGACGATATAGTTCAGCGTTGAGAGCTGAGAGTTGAGGAGCGATCCGTCGGGGTTCGGAAAACGAAGCCGCGGCCGGCCGGGTCAAAAGCCGAAAGATTTTGCTCTCCCCGCCCAGCCAAGCGCGCCCGACCGCACGGGTTCGGCTCAGCCGAACTCATGCAGTTGAGAGAACTTGGCTGAGAGTTGAGAGCAAAACCGTTCGGTTCGTCAGGCTGCTGGCTTCGGCTGCGTTTCCCGCGGCTCGGCTGATCGATCTCTCAACCCTCAACTTTCAACTCTCAACTGAATGATCCCGGCTCAGAACTTCAACCGGCCGTTGCTGTATCCGCATTTCGGGCACGGCCGGGTTTCCGGACCGGTCGGCGCGGAGTAGAGGGCATCGCAGCGGATGCAGTGGAACGTGATCTTGCGGCGCTCGAGCTCGAAGCGGCGATGGTCGCGCCGGTCGTAGAACAGCCAAAGCGCGAGGAAGAACGCGGCCACGAGGACGCAGAATACAACGGCTCCGGCGGTAAGTTCGAACATGCGGGCACCCGAATGGGGACCGGCGCAACGCCGCCGGCAAACCAAAATCCCGGCCCGCCGGGCCGGGCAAAAAAAAGACGCGCCGGAAAACCGGCGCGTCTCGGGAATCGGGGATCGCGGAGAGCTCAGCTCTTCGCTTCGCCTTCGGCCTTGGGGGCTTCGGCGGCGGGAGCGGCTTCCGGGGCGGCCTCGGACTTGGCGGCGGCTTTCTTGCCCTTGGACTTCTTGCCCTTGGACTTCTTGTAGCCCGGGTCGTCGGCCTTCACGAATTCGATGAGCGCGAGCTCGGCCGCATCGCTCTGGCGCTGGGCGCCGAGCTTGTAGATGCGGGTGTAACCGCCGTTGCGGTTGGCGAATTCCTTGTAGGTCTCGTTGAAGAGCTTCGTGACGGCGTCCTCGTTGCGGAGGTCGGCGTGCGCGAGGCGGCGAAGGTGGATCGCGTCCTTCTTCTCGGTCTTGGCCGCGGCCTTCTTGGCCTTGGTGACGAGCTTTTCGACGAACGGACGCAGGGCCTTGGCCTTGGTCAGCGTGGTCTGGATGCGGCCGTGCTCGATGAGCGAGGCCGCGAGATTGGAGAGCATCGCCTCGCGGTGTTCGCGGGTGACGCCGAGGGAGGCGTGGTGTTTGTTGTGACGCATGGCGTTTGGTTTTCAGGCGGTCCCCGATCGGCAATCCGGTCGCAGCGTTGGGCGGCAGCGGACGGCGCGAGGACCGAAATGGTAAGATCGGAAAGCGGAAACCGGAGACCGGAGGGCTGTGCGCCGTATCCGGTTTCCGGTTTCCCGTTTCCGGGTTGGGCTCAGGCTTCCTTCTTGGTGTCGAGGAGGCGCTCGTCGAACTTCATGCCGAGGGACAGACCCAGGGCTTCGAGCTTCTCCTTGATTTCGTTGAGCGACTTCTTGCCGAAGTTGCGGTACTTGAGCATCTCCTGTTCGGTCTTCATCGCGAGCTCGCCGACGGTCGTGATGTTGGCGTTGTTGAGGCAGTTCGCGGCGCGGACGGAGAGCTCGATTTCGTTGACCGACATGTTGAGGAGCTTGCGGAGCTTGTTCTGCTCTTCGCTGACCTCGGACTGCTGGTTCTCGAATTCGTAGGCTTCCTCGGAGACGCGGTCGAAGACGTCGAGGTGGTGCTTCAGGA
>JACCDS010595853.1_pt1 | contig 16639 bp, 13 predicted proteins | sample 7446441 | NCBI WGS metagenome assembly JACCDS01 (sample SAMN15323445, study PRJNA562643) | freshwater metagenome | isolation source: river surface water | place: USA:Blue River Watershed | collected 2017-08-17
GGCACGCTGTTTCCGTTGCTCCGCGCCATGCCGGTGGCGGCGCTCGACCGGGTCTTTTTCCTGACCGCCAAGACCTCCGGCCGCGCGCTGGCGCTGGACGCCCTGGCGCGGCTGCGCGGCAAGACGAGTGCGCCGCCCTTGCGCGTGCTGGAACTGGTCGCCCGCGACAAGGCCTGCGAACACCCGGACAAGGCCTGCCACGGCGAGTCCTGTCCGCTCGCGCGCGGCTTTCACGACCGCCTGCCAGCCGCACGCGAATCCGCCCGTGACCTGCCCGACTGGACCCGCGAGACCCTGCGCACGCACGCCGACCGCCATCAGGTCTGCCCCTACTACCTGGCCCAGGAACTGGCCCGCTGGGCCGACGTGACCGTCGGCGACTACAACCATTTCTTCGACGGCAGCGCGCTCTTGCACGCCCTGACGCAGCAGGAGGGCTGGCGCGTCGCCCTGCTGGTCGACGAGGCCCACAACCTGCTCGAACGGGCACGGGCGATGTACAGCGCCAGCCTGTCGGGCGAACAGATCCGCCGCACCCGCCTGAACGCGGCCGGCGAGGTCCGCAAGGCCCTCGACAAGGTCCAGCGTCGCTGGAAGGCGTTGCTGGTCGCCCATGGACTGGCGGCGGCCAAGGCCAAGGCCGGCGTGCCCGCGCCCGCCTTGACGACCGAGAACTACCTCGTGCTCGACGAACCGCCCGAGGACCTGGTCGAAGCGCTGCAACAGGCCGCCACCGCCATCATCGACCGCCTGGTCGACGCACCCGATTCGGTCGACCCCGGCCAGCTTCAGTTCGGCTTTGACGCGCTGGCCTGGGTGCGGCTGGCCGAGGTCCACGGTGAACACACGCTGGTCGACCTGGAGCGCCTGGCCGGTCGATCCGGCGAGCCCGAGGACATCCGCCTGACGCTGCGCAACGTCGTGCCGGCCCCGCACCTGCGGCCTCGCATCGCGGCGGCGCACAGCCTGACGCTGTTCTCCGCCACCCTGCAACCGCCCGTCCATCACCAGACCTTGCTGGGCCTGCCCGAGGACACCGCCTGGTTGGACGTGGCCGCACCGTTCTCGTCCGAGCAACTGGCCGTGCATGTCGCCGCCGACGTCTCGACCCGCTGGCAGCACCGCGCCCGGTCATTGCCACGCGTCGTGGATCGCATCGCGGCGCAGTACCGCGAGCGGCCCGGGCACTACCTGGCGTTCTTCAGCAGCTTCGACTACCTCGCCCAGGTCCAAGAAGCCCTGGCCCGCACGCACCCCGACCTGCCACTGCGGGTCCAGCGTCGCGGCATGAGCGAGCCCGAGCAGGCCGCCTTCCTGGCGGGTTTCGACGCCGGTGGGCGTGGCATCGCGCTGGCGGTGCTGGGCGGGTCATTCGCCGAAGGCATCGACCTGCCCGGCGACCGACTGATCGGCGCCTTCATCGCCACGCTCGGCCTGCCGCAGATCAACCCGGTCAACGAGCAGATGCGCGCCCGCCTGGACGCCCTGATCGGCGACGGCTGGGACGCCACCTACCTCTACCCCGGCCTGCAGAAGGTCGTGCAGGCCGCCGGCCGGGTCATCCGCACGACCCAGGACCGCGGCGTGCTGCATCTGCTGGACGACCGCTACGGCCGCCCGGAGGTCCGGGCGCTGCTGCCGGGCTGGTGGCACCTGGCGCCCTGATCTGCGCGGGTCGCGGGCGACGCGATCCAGATCCCGCAAGAGACCACGCCCATCAGGTGCGGCACGGCATGCCTGGGCGCATCGATCGGTCGACTTCCCGCCGCGACACTTGATTTGCCAGCTGCGTTGTTTTCGAACTTGATGCCATCAATAGGTCAGTAACCACTGATTGATGCGACGGGTTCTTTCGGACTGCGCGTAACTCTCGCGCAAGTGAACATCTTGCGGTTGTTTCGATCATGCCCCGTCCCGAGCTGAACTCTCGTCGACGGAAACAAATCTTGACGCAAGACAAGTGATGGCCGTCTCGAAGAGGAGGCTCTCATCGACTACAAGAAGAATTCATGGATCTACATCTATTTGTGGGTGCGTGGCATATAGGTGTGATTGAAGCTGCTTGGCCTCGCTTCGACACTTCGCGGCGTCGAGGTCAAATACTGCTGAAAGGCATTGGGTATCACGAATGCACCCATATCTGCCGAATCGGGTAAACAAGAGCCTCGATGATTCTGAGTGAAGGTCAGCCTGTTGGCAGATCGTCATTGCAAGTTGACTTCAAACTGGGGAACCAACATGTCACATCGATTCAAGAACCTGTCTGCTCTGCAAGCGGTACGTCCTTCCGCACAGCGGGGCTACACCATCGTCGAACTCTCGATCGCCGTGGCCATCGCCGGCGTGCTGCTGGTGTCAGCGATCGGCCTGGTGCAAACCGTGCTGACGACGAACCGCGCCAATGAAAGCATCACGCTGCTGACCAAGGCCATGTCGCAAATTGACAAGATCTGGGCGGATCAGCCGGATTACAACGGCTTGACCCTGGCAACAGCAGGCGCTGCAGGGGTGTTCGCTGGCATGCAGGTTACCCGTGATCCGTCGACAAGCGCGGTGACCGGTGTCATCAGCAAATTCAATAGGCCTATCCATGTGGGCTTGGCGGCGAATCTCCCCACGTCTGGTGCCAACAGGGGATACACCGTGACGTTTGCCGGTGTGCCCGTCAGTGTTTGTGCTGACTTGGTTACTGCTGCAGCAGGTGGCGGCATTCGCGGCATCATCGTGACGCCTGAGGCATCGCCCACGGCAACCGCTGCGGCCATCATTCCAACTGCAATGACAGGTGCAGGCGCGCTGACTGTTCCGGGTACGAATGCCATCGCATTGGATGGCAGTCTTACCAACGTCAGTATCGCAAACGCGATGGGCACCAATGGCTGCGGTACCACCCAATCGACGGTCGCCCTGACTTTCGTGAACTGGAAGTGATGTAAATCACGAGGCGTGTACCATGCGTCGATCAACTCGCTGGAGTCGGGCTGGATACACGCTGGTGGAACTGGCTGTAGCGGTAGCTGTTGCCGGTGTGATCGCTTCCGGTGTTGCCTTGATTGGCGCCCTCATGTGGGCCCAGCACCGTGAGGATCAGTTTGGGGCGCAAATGACCGAGCTGGTGTCCGCGATCGAAAGCACGTTCAGTGCTGGCGGTACCTATAGTCAACTTGATCTCACGACGGCTGTCAAATTGGGTGCATTCAAGAATGAGGTGGTGGATATCACGGTCAGTCCTCCGAGGGTGGAACACCTTTACAAAGGGCCGATCACCTTGGGCGTCCTGTCCTTGAACGGATTTGCTAATTTGGGCTGGGGTTTGCACTTCGCACGTTTGCCCGGGAACACCTGCTTGGCTGTTCTGGACTATGCCATCGCCCTGTTTGATGCAGTCGCCATTGTTCCCGATAGTGTGGCCGGAACTGACGTCAGTTCATTTGCGGACTGGGAGAAGAGCGTGAGTATCAACAATGGCATCGTGAGCGGTTTTCCACTTGTGAGCGGTGCCACGCCGCCTAGGCAGTACACAATTGTCAAGAGTGGGCGTTCCACCAAGACGGACGTCGTCGTTGTCGATTCCACAACAAGTGATATAACGGGCGGAAAGATAGGTATTTGCCAAACAGTGACACAGCGCGGTTCCAGGCCCTACGGTTTGTCTTTGGTTCGTACCAGGCAATGATCAGCCAATATGGCATAAAACTCAGTTCCAATAGAGGGTTGTCCTTGTTGGAGTTGTCGATTTCCTTGGCAATCGCGGCTTCCGTTGCCATTCTGGCCATCAAGAAAAATTTGGCAGACTTGCGTGCGGAACAGTTGAGGCGTGAAGGTGATTGGGTCACGGGCGTGATGGCCGATATTCAGGAGCAGTTGGGGAACAGCGTCGATTTTTCGTCACTCAATGACTTGACGCTTGGGGCCCTGAAGTCGGTGCCGCCGGAGTATCTTGATAAAACGGTCAGTGGTGTCACCATGGTCATCAATGGTGTTGGTGGGAGAGTCCATGTGGGGCCGTTGAATCTGGATGGAACGAACAGCAGCTATGCTCTCAAGTACACTGGTTTGACTCCGAGTATCTGTTCGAACTTGGCTGTCATGTTTCATTTGAATGCCAAGGCTCGCAACGTCAGGCTTTATGGCATGGTCGGTAGCTACGACGCGGCTGCGAAAATGTCAGATATCGAGCTCGTCAATCGTGAGATCAGCGTCGTGTCGCCTGACCTGGTACTTCAGAAGAGTCCCGATGCTGGTCTCGATCTATCAAAGGTTGGCGAATTTTGTGACAGTGCCGGCGTCGGCGGTGATGCAAGTGCTGCCAAGTTGCGTTCCTTGACGCTCATTCGAAGACCTTGACGGAAGTGAATCAGGTGGGCACAAAACACTGGTCTTCATTGGATGATGTGCCGGCCTTCAAGAGCATCGCGGCGCAATGGCCTGAACGTGGGTCGGATCCTCAGATGCTGGCACTTGAGATTGCCCCTCACCAATTGGTGCAGTTGTCAGTCCCGGAAACCTCGGGCGCGATGGAGTGGTTCCAGTTCAGGAACACATTGATCAAGCAAGGCTACTTGATTGACTCTGCCATCACTTGCGACCAGCAGTTGCTCAAGGAACTGGTCTATGGGCAACGAGGCGGTACAGAGCAGAGTGCAGAGAACGCTGCGATCGAGGATCTCATCCACGGATCGGAGCCCATCAGGAATTTCAAGCGCATCATCGGCGAATTGATTGACATCGGCACCAGCGATATTCACATCGAGGTGCGCAATGATCTGGCCGCCGTCAAGGTCCGCCTGCATGGCGTGATGCGTCACTACAAGTCATATCCGCGCGCCCTGATTCTCGATGCATTGGGCGCTGCCTATACGGTATTGGCTGAAGAACTCTCGCGCACCGATGCGGCCTTCAATCAGCGACTGGCACAGGCCGCGATGATCCCGCTGACGCACCGCAACCGATCATTTGCCTTGCGCTATCAGAGTCACCCGACGGTCGGCGGACTCGACGCCGTGTTGCGCATCCTGCACCTGACGCAATCCAGCGCACCACGATCGCTGGAGCGATTGGGCTATCTGGACGACCAATGCGAACAACTCAAGTTGTCGATTGCTTCGGCCTGGGGCGGGGTGTTCATCGCGGGCATCACCGGTTCGGGCAAGACGACCACGCTCAACACCATGCTGGACATGCTGGTTCGCTCGGGCGGGCGCAAGATCGTGTCCATCGAAGATCCTGTGGAGTATGTCGTCAAGGGAGTTTCTCATCTCTCGATCCAGCGCTCACAAAGTGACACGGAGAGCAACAACCCTTTCATGGGCGCGATGCGCGCATTCCTGCGACTGGACCCGGACGTCGGGATGTTCGGTGAAATCCGCGACCGCATTTCCGGTGAGATCGCTCAATCCGCGATCGAGACGGGACACAAGATCTTTACCACCGTCCATGCAACATCCGCGCTGGGCATCGTCGGGCGACTCAGTTCCCGCATGATCGGCATTGATCGGACCACGGTCTGTAGCCCTGAATTCGTTTCGGCACTGGTCTATCAGGTCTTGATGCCGCGAAATTGCATGGCCTGTCGACGTCCTGCAACGGAGGTCATGTCCGGATCCGACTTGTTGGAGTTTGAACGAGTCTTTGAGCTTGATCCGGCGACATTCTTTTCCGCGAGTGATGAAGGGTGCAGTCAATGCCGAGTCCCGGGCATGGAACAACATGCTGAAGAAGGTGCTCGTCTGGGAGTCGCAGGCATGACAGTCGCCGCCGAGGTGGTGACACCGGATCTGCATCTCTTGCAGCTGATGGCTGAAGGACATGATTTCGAGGCCCGTCGATATCGCATGCACATGCGACAGGCCGGCTTCGACAAACCGAACATGACCGGCAAGGACGCCTGGGGTCACGCGCTCTACGGTGTTTCACAAGGGATCATCGATCCGCATTTCTTCATCAACACCTTCGGCTATCCCATGGGTTTTGAGAGCATCTTGAAGGCATCATGATCTCGAAACATCTTGACAGGATTCGAATCGCCAAAGCCAAGAGCATCTTGCGAAAGCGACGTGCAGATTGGTATCTCGACCTCTCGATGGCACTCGAAGACCGCATTCCACTGTATTCGACGCTCAAGAAATACGAGATGCGAGCTCGCAAGCGCGAGCCGTCACTTGCACTGCTGTATCGCCAGATTCTGCGCAACTCGATGAGAGGATCACTGGCTGACGCGATGCGTGGTGTCGCTCCTCCCAGCGAATTGATGGTGCTCAATGCTGCCCAGATCAGCGGTGATGAAAGCGTGGCGTCCGGTCTGAGGTTCTTGTCCGAAACGGTCGAGAAGACCGAGCGAATGACACGACTGATTCGAGGTGCCGTGAACTATCCGCTGTTCCTGCTGGTTCTGATGGCCGCGATCGCGACAGGATTTTCCTACTTTGCCGTGCCAGTGCTCGAGGAAATCATGACGGTCGACAAATGGCCGGCCGCAGGCAAGGCATTGCACGCTGTTTCCATGATGATTCGCAACTATGGCGTGCTCATCGCACTCACGTTTGCTGGTTTGCTCGGGGTCTTTTTCTATTCACTTGGAAATTGGACGGGCAAATGGCGAGTCCGAATGGACCGTTATCTACCCTACAGCTTGTACCGAGACTATTCGGGAGCCTTGTTGATCGTCTCGTTGGCATCGTTGATGCGCTCTGGCGTTTCATTGCGATCGGCACTGGAACAGGCCATGCACTACGCCAATCCTTGGATGAAGTGGCATGTGCGAAAGATCCTGACACGTTTGTCCAGCAGCAGTTCAGCTGGCTTTGGACATGCCTTTGCAACTGGTGTCTTGAGCCCAGAACTGGAGGACCGCATCACGGACGCCTCCGAACGACAAGATCCCGTGCAGGCGTTCGTCAAGATCGGTGTGGGCTCGATCGATCGGATCGCTCTTTCGATTGAAGCCTCGGCAGGACGTATCAACAGTTTCATGCTGATTTTCTGCGGGTTTGTCCTCGGCGGAATGATGCTCGGTTTCATGGCGACAACTCAGCAACTGAATGCTGCGCTTCGAACCCAGGTTCAAAGCGTGCGGTGACACTGAGAAAGTCAAGTCTAGGATCAAAGCGGATCAACCATGTTCAAGCGAAAAGACTACAAGTGCATACTCCATGTCGCCCTTTTGACCGCAGTCCTGTCAGGATGCGCCACACAAGATTCGGAGAGCTACGACAGGAAGTTCTCTGACGACATCGCTCGAACCCGGGAGGCTTGGTCGGCACTCCGTCAGAACCCTTTGCAGCCTGACTATGTCGTTGATGACAACGCATTGGTCATCAGCACGCGATCCGTACCGCTGGCGCGCGACGCAGCATTGCCGACGCATATCAAGCGGGTGGTCTTCAAGTTTCCAGGGCGGCATGCCCTACCCACCTTGACGGAGCGGATCTCTCGCGAGATCGGCATCCCGATCATTCTTTCACCTGATGCGTTGAGGCCCGCCAGCGGCTTCGCGCCTGGCTCGGGTGCATCGACCGGTGCGGGCGCCACACAGGTCTCATCCGGAGGCGGACAGCCGCCCGGCAGCAGCTCGCAGGTATTCTCTGGCGGGTCGGAACTCGGCGCGCTGGTCGTCAACGCTGCTGACTATCAGAGAACCTTCGAACTGCAATATGACGGGCCGCTCGATGGCCTGCTCGACAAGCTGGCGGCGATGGCGAGCCTGAACTGGAAGTACGAGGATCAGCGATTGATCTTCTACCGCACGCAAACGCGCAGTTTCGTGATCAAGACCTTGCCTGGCTCTTTCAAGTTGTCATCAAGCTTGGGGGGCGGCGCTGGCAGCGGTGGATCTGGCGGTGGAGGCGGAAGCGGAAATGGCGGCAGCGGCGGCGGTGGGCTTTCTGGTGAAACCGAGAATCAGACGGATTTCTGGACAGGTCTCGAATCGAATCTGAAGGCGTTGCTTTCCAGTTCGGGCAAGATGAACCTGGACAAGAATGCCGGCTATCTTGTGGTGACGGATGGCAACGAGGTGCTCGCCTTGGTGGAGCAGTATGTCAGTCAGATGAACCAGCTGATGATGCGTCAGATCACTCTCGAGGTAGAGGTCGTGACGGTGGACCTCAATGAGGCTCATGCAGCAGGTATCGATTGGCAGGCTGTCAGCAATCTCAACATTGGCAGTTTCACCTATCTGACCCCACCTGCGCCGTCGACGGCGGGAACGCCATTCAGCATCGAGTTTGCCGGCATCAATGGCAAGAACGCGTTGGTGCGAGCCTTGCAGACTTTTGGTCAGGTGAGCAGTGCCTACTCTGGCGTGGTGGTGACGTCGAATCGGACACCGGCTCCCATCTCTGTCAACAACACGATCGCCTACGTGCGTCAGACTTCGCCAGCCGTGGTGAGTGGTGCTCAGGTGGGCACGGTCGCGGCATCGACGGGATTGACGCCAGGTCAAATCACGACCGGTACCAACATTGTCTTGTTGCCCATGATCCTGGAGTCCAATCAGGTGTTGATGCAGTGCCTGGTTTCGATCTCATCACTGAAGGAACTGACACGCTTCGACTCGGGTTCTGGTGCGACCCAGCAAAGCGTCCAATTGCCGAACGTTGATACCTTTACCATGGTTCAACGTATGGCGATTCCTTCTGGAAAAACCATGGTGGTCATGGGTTACGACCAGTCGAGAGCGGGCTCGAATACCAATGGCCCATATGGGCCGTTGGTGACGGGCAAGTCCGGCAATGGCAACAAGCAGTCGATCGTGATCATGATCACACCGCGCATTTCGGACATCTGACATGGCGTGGTGGAAGCGAAAATCGGGTACTGCACCTGCAGAACCGCCTCCGACGGAGCCGACGACTGATTCGGAGAAAATCGGAGAGAACCGAGAAAATGCCGCTCAGCCCAAGTTCTCGCGATTTTTCTCGGGCCGATCGACGAAAACCAAAAACAGGGATCGCAACACCGAGCCTGTGTTCACGAAAGAATCCGCTCCGTCGGTAGTTCTGGAAAACGGGCCGGACCTCGTCGTTTTTGATCTGAGCTGGCAACTGTTGCGTGAAGGGGAGCTACGCAAGTTGCAGTCGCAGGCTCTTGCCGATGGCTACACACATCAAGTCCTGGGCGTCGAAGGAGATCTGGTCGGGTTCTTCAAGCGATCCACCAACGTCGATGAAAAGCGGCCGATGTACTCGGCGGCTCTCTTGTTGGCCGAAACGTTGTCGTTGGGTGGCGATGAAGTGTTTGTCTTCGCCTTGGACGATGCGCGGCACGCCATGGTTGCGTTGAAGAACTCGATGCCGGTGCCGGGCTTTGATCTGGTGGGTAGCGCCTCCAGTATCGCCGAGGCTGCTCAGAGCTATTTGAGTTTGCCTCACAAGAACGAAGTTCGTCGTTGCGGCGATGCGAGTATCCTGAGTGGGGCGGAGTTCTTTGATTTTTCTGCGGCGCTGCAGGCTCTGGATCATAGTCAGCCTCGGATCAAGAAGATTCCGGATCTGCGCAATGTGTTGTTCCAGGGCGCGATCGTGGCAGGCGTGGTGCTGCTGATGGTCGTTGCATGGGTCGGTTGGTCATACTTTCAAGCGAAAGAAGAGGCGGAGCGCCTGCAACGTGAGAGTGATCCCAACATCTTGTACGAACAGAATTATACGAATTCAGTTTCGTCCATCAGAACGATGGGTGCGCCGGGGCTCAAGGCCATGTCGGTTGCGTTGATGAAATTCCCCTTGGAAGTGGCTGGTTGGGGTCTGAGTCAGGTGGCCTGTCAGGTTTCTGAATGCGTCGCGACTTGGACGCGGAAGTTCGGAAGCTATGCGGATTTTGAAGCGAATCTTCCTGATGGTATCCAGCAGAAACCTGAATATGGCTTCTTCAGTTCGGATGCCAGCGGGCTGCAACTCAAGACCAGACATGCTGTGGTTCTCGAGAAAACAGACGCTGTTCACGGATTGAATCGTGATCGTTTGCCGTTGATGGCCCAGGTACAGGCGGATTTTGTGAGTCGACTTCAGGATTATTCACTGATTGATGCCAAGTCGCAGATTTCTCCTCCTGCGCCATTTCCTTCAGGTGTATCGGACATCGGGCCGATCTTCAAACCTGTCGTATCGGGGGCATGGTCTCTGAATCTGCCACTGTGGGCTCTGGAGACTGTCGCGATTCCAGATTATGTTCATGTGGACAGTCTTGTGCTCGATCTGCCCGCCAAGTCGGAAGGTGTGCGGACGGCGTGGACATTTAAATTGACGGGCAAGTATTATGCTAAAGGTAAGAGTTATTAAACTGCGTGAATGGCTGATTCTGCTCTTCATAATTGGCGCTTTGGGGTCTGTGAGAGCTCAGGCCCCTTCATTGGCAGATGTTGTTGAATCCACAAAGCAGGCTAAACTTCAGGAGTACAGCAAATCTCTGTCGGATACCTTCAGGTCAGCACCGTCCATTGATCCGGCGCCGCCGAAGGGAATGCCTGGCAGGTTGATCGAGAATCCATTGCCCGTTCCTGCGCAGTCCTTGCCGGTTCTGCGTGCGATCTACGGTGTCAACCAGTTGCTCGAGGCCGAACTTCTGCTGGATGGACAGTCATTTTCCATCTATTCGGACGATGAGCGTGTCGAGCTGGGGCAATGGACGCATGGACGTGTGTTTCACGATGGCGTTCTCTTGCTGCGCGCACCGTTGACCGTGACGCAACGCCAATGGATCGAAGGCTTGGGTGAAAAAGGTATCGGTCGATCGATTTCGTGTTCGCGATTGGGCTTGAAGCGTTCGCACTGCGTGGTATTGACGACCAACAAGGCGAGTTCAGGGGTGGCATCTACGGCAACTTCCTCCGTTTCGCGAGGACCTGCTGCTGCCAATGCTTCGTTGCCGCCACTTCCCTTGCCCCGCTGAAAGTTCATACGATGTACAAGAACTCATTCTTCTCTGTTTGGGTCGCCAGTTTCTTGCTGCTCTTCTTGTCGCCGAATGGGCACGCGCAGACCGCTGGGGTTGAGAAGGAGGACGTCCGAGTGGAATGGGACTATTCTCGACGATCGCCCATACAGGCCGCGCCCTTTTCGAAGGTGCCGTGGGATGAGTATCTGTCGCGCCTGCCCAGCCCTCAAGATATTCTGGATCTTCAGCAGAAGGACCTGATCGAAAGGAACTGGACGGTGCAGTTCAGCGATGGAACCGTTCGGCGAATGTTGCAGCGCTGGTCGGCTGAGGCTGGCTATCAGTTGCTGTGGGACGTTCCTCGTGATTATCCGATCGAGGTCGAACTGAAGCTTCATGGAAATTTTCGGGATGTGGTCTGGTTGGTGGTGAAGTCCTTGTCGGGCACTGACGCACCTGTTCAGGCCACCATCAATTCCGATGTCCGACTGATCAGGATCGTCCGATACCTCAACGGTCAGGCCAGGTGATATCGTGAACGCGGCCTTTCTTTTGGCGATGGAGAAGACTCTGCTGTCCAGGGACAGTTTTCTTTCGGCCATTGATCGCCTTGATGAAAACCTCGCGCTGTTGACGGTGGATGTTGAGCCGCTCAATCCACATATCGCTGAATTCCTCAAGGTGGGTGGGTTTCTGGTGCTGTTTCGGTCGTCGGTGATCGGCGTTCGCCCGACGGACATGGCCAGCGTTCAGCCTCAGGCGCTGGTTTGTCGAATCGATGGATACGACAGCGCACGCGCAAGCCAGGCAGGCAGGTCTGATGTGTGCTTTCGTCTTTCCTTGTTGGGGATGTTCTCCACCCGCCCCAATTCTTCAGTCGTCTATTTCAGTCGGGACATCGGCCAGATCCACGGCGCCTTGAGCTACTACGCCTATGTTCCCCATGCTGAACTGCTGGATTTCATTGTCAATGGCACCTTGGGAGATGGTTTCAAGATTCAGTTCGGTCTGCTGCGGCAGGCCGAGTCCGTGTTGGTGTCTTCAGGCGATCACACACCGATGTTCATCAACATGCCGGATATTCGTGGCAAGCGTACCGCCATGTTTGGCAAGACTCGTCTCGGTAAGTCGAATGCGGTCAAGTTGTTGATGCAAGGCATGCTGGAGATGACGGCGGCATCCCAGAACGTCGGCCAGTTGGTGTTTGACGTCAATGGTGAGTATGCCAATGATAACCCTCAGGACGGTAATCGATCGATTGCCAGTTCGTATGAAGATCGTACCGATGTCTATTTTCTCGCGCATCGGGACATGGATGACAAGATCAGTTCTCCGCGTCGCTATATCCGTTACAACTTCTATGAGCGGACCAGTGAGTGTGGCGCCTTGATGACGGAGTTGCTGGATTCCGGGGTGCTTGACAACGAGACGTTGCGCTACTTCCTGCAGTTGCAGTTTCCGAGTTTTTCCAACTACGTGGCCAACAACACGGCCGGCAGCAGCTCCTTGCGCTTGCTTCGACGGATTCAGTTGCTGTGGACAATTCTCTACATGGCTGGGTTTTCGTATTCCGAAGACAACCTGCTGAAGGTCGCCGGCGATCAATGGCGGCGCGCTGATCTTTTCAATCCGCGCTTCTCGCAACCTTTGCGCATGGCGATGTATCAATCCATCGTGGGCAAACCGGTTCCACGCGCCCCCGGGAACCTGAAGGAAATGGCCCGCGAGATGGAGATCTTTGCGCGATTCTGCCTCTCTTATCAGAACGACCCGAATCTGGTTGAGGGCGGCGTTCCGATGATGGAGAAGGAGGAGGAAATTGCCATGCGGTTCATCGTGCCTGAGTTCGGGGTCGGGCCGCGCATGTTGGCATCTTGCATTCCGTATCATTCCGAGGATGCGACTGATTTTCTCAACGACATCATTCATGCGCTGGACAAGGGGCGTACGGTCATTGTCGACCTTGGCAGTGCAAATCAGGTGGTGCTTCAGTTCTTCTCGCGGACATTGTCGGTGGCCGTATTCCGCCACCAGGAAGCGAAGTTCGTGACGAACCAGTTGCAGGATCGGTTCGTTCAATTGTACTTCGAGGAGGCGCACATGATTTTCCCAGCCAACAATCCTGGACAAGTTACGGATATCTATTCGCGGTTTGCCAAGGAGGGTGCGAAATTTCACATCGGGATTGTCTATTCGACCCAGTCGCCGTCAACGGTGAATTCGGAGTTGCTGTCCCAGACCGAGAACTTCTTTATCGGACATATTTCCAACAAGCGTGAGTTCGCTTTGTTGGGGGAGGTCCAGAATACGTTCACGGGTGTTGGGGAGACGGTGCTGAAGTACCGGCAGCCCGGCTACATGCAAGTGTTGACTCATTCTCATCGTTACGTCATTCCTGTTCAGGCTCGTGTGTTTGATGCGTCGATTGAGAAAAGATAATTGATGGCGTTTGGGGCATACAAGGAGTTGATTGGTGCTGAACCTCAGGAACGTGAAGTGTTTTTCGGTCGTGATCTGGACGAGTCTGCTGCTTGCGGGTTGCGGTGGCTCGACTGGCGAAGACGGTAGTTCGACGGACGGTGGCAACAGTGTGCCATCTGGCGCCATCGCCAACGCGACGCTCAATTTTCCGCGGGTCACGTTCGGACTGGAGTCGTTTTCGGCGGCGATACAGAGTGTCTATCTCGGTCCGGCAAAGTTCAGTCCCGATGAAGGTGCTGATTCTGGCTTGACCGGAAAGTCAGTATGGATAGGCATCATTGATGACTTCAAGACCCAGGAGTTGGCTGTTTTCCGGTTCCCTTCCTTGCTTCGTCAAAAAACGACCAAGGCGGATACATCGGGAGGGTCGTCAACCACCAATACGACCACAACCTCCACCTGTGCCATCCCGCATGAATGGAATGTGAAATGGACCCATGGAGAGTTGGTTGAGCAGATTGCTGGCGGGACGTTGCCTGAGCAGTTGAAACCGGTGGTGCTCTCTGTCCCCACGGTCAGTACCAATGCAGAATGTGCGTCCAAGTTCTATGGAAGAAGTCCGGCTTCCGAGGCTCAACTCAAGATCAGCCCGATTGCTGGGGTTGCTTCGGGCGCCTCGATGCAGCGGTATCCGGTGGTCCTGGGTCAGACTGCCGACAACAAGTTGCAGCTGTTTACCATCCTCGGCCATCTGATCCATGCCATCGAGGATGTCGAGCAACGGATCGGCGTCGTGAATCTGAGTCTGGGTTCGGAAATCAGCCCGTCTGAAAACACTCGGCAGGAGATCATTGCGGAAGCTTTGGCGACTTATCCTGTCAATGCAATGGCCAATACCGTCATCTCCGTCGCAGCAGGCAATAGTGGCCTGTCGTGCAACAAGGAGAATCTGGCGGGCTGCAATCTGGTTGCGGTGGCCATGGCTGCGCAAGACACCACCAAAGGGTCGACGCTCGTCGTGGGTGCCTTGACCGGGACGGGTCGTGCGCAGCGGATCGCGACATACTCGAATTTTCCTGGATACCTCAAGGATCGATTTCTCTGGGCGTCCGGAGATTCCATCACGTATCCCAGCACTGGTTCCGACTGGGCGGTCGGTACGTCGTTTGCCGCGCCTCGGGTGGCGGGTGCCGCAGCCTTGTTGAGACAGAAATACCCTCATCTGAGTTCGGTCCAGATTGCCGACCTTCTGCTGGATTCTGCGAACCGCGACATGGACAACGACGGCGTTCCGGACTTCGAAGGAGCCAGCTTCACCTGGGGTCGTGGCAAGCTCGACTTGAATGCCGCTCTCCGGTTGGCGGCGTCGCGTCATGGTTGAGGCGTCTGGGTGGGACCACTTGGCAGGGCGATTCGAGGCATGAATCCTGTCATGCAGTTGTTCCTGGACCGGGAATGGTTGTCGGTGTTGTTGTTGACGGGCTCCGTGTTGTTGGGACTGTGCGTCGGCAGTTTTCTCGGGATGCTGGTGCATCGACTGCCGATCATGCTCGTGGCGCAGTGGAAAGAACTTCCGTCGCCGGTTTCGCTGTCTCGGCCTCGTTCGCATTGCCCAGCTTGCGGCCATGTGCTGAGCTGGTGGGAGAACATTCCCCTGCTGAGCCAGATCGTGTTGCTCAAGGGCAGGTGCCGGGGGTGCGGCGTCCGCATTCCACTGGTTTACTCATCCATCGAGGCACTGACCGCGGTGTTGTCGTTGGTGACAGCCTGGAGATTCGGTGTTTCATGGCAGGCCTGTTGGGCCCTCGCGCTGGTCTGGGCCTTGTTGGGCCTTTCCTGGATCGATGTGCGTGAACAGCTGTTGCCCGACGTGATGACGCTGCCCTTGCTCTGGGTCGGTTTGCTGGTCAACCTGTCGGGTGTGTTCGTGAGTCTTTCCGATGCGGTGCTGGGTGCGGTGGCGGGGTACGTTTCGCTGTGGGTGGTGTTCCGCGCGTTCAAGCATTTCACCGGCAAGGAAGCGATGGGCTACGGTGATTTCAAGTTGCTGGCCGCGTTGGGTGCTTGGCTGGGCTGGATGGCGGTGGCGTGGATCCTTCTTCTGGCTTTTGCGACCAGCGCGGTGTTCGGCGTGGTCGTGTCCGTGATCCACAAGGACGCCGGCCTGGACCGTGCCATGCCGTTCGGGCCCTTTCTGGCCGGATCTGCGTGGATCGTGCTGCTGCTGGGCCTGGATCCGTCCACCACGTGTCGCGTGTGGGAAAGCTGTTCGACCCTCTGGGGGGGGCTGAGCCCCGGTTCGGCGTAGATTGCGCATGCGATGCCGCACCGGCATCGGTCGCCTGGAGAATGCCGATGATCCCCGCCAACACCCTGTGTCTCTGGTTCGATGGTCAGGCGCTGGACGCCGCCCGGTTCTACGCCGCGACGTTCCCTGACAGCGCCGTCGGCGAGATCCTGAGAGCGCCGGCGGATTACCCCTCCGGCCGCGAGGGCGACGTGCTCACCGTGCGCTTCACCGTGCTGGGCATACCCTGCCTGGGCATGAACGGCGGTCCGGGCGTGCCGCACACCATGGCCTTTTCCTTCCAGGTCGCGACCGACGATCAGGCCGAGACCGACCGGCTGTGGCGCGCCATCATCGACAACGGTGGCGAGGCCAGCGCCTGTGGCTGGTGCAAGGACCGCTGGGGACTGTCATGGCAGATCACTCCGCGTGTGTTGAGCCAAGCGCTGATGGACCCGGATCGGGCGGCTGCCAAGCGGGCCTTCCTGGCCATGATGGAAATGGGCTGCATCGACATCGCGGCGATCGAGGCGGCCCGCGCCGGCTTGGTGGCGGGTGACTCGACGGCCTGATCCATTCATCCAAGGCATCGACAACCTGTTTTCGATGCATTGGACGTGCGGATCGGGAGGTCCTACATTGCATCGGTCACCCCCGGGTGACAGACCCCGCAGGAGAGCGCTGCGCATCCGTGCGCAGCCACCGAAGGCGCAATCTCCCATGAACGCTCAGGTCCCGTACTGCACACCACCATCGCCGTCTGGAGAGACTTCACGCCCGTGAAGCACCGAAGGAGCAAGGCCCGGGATCCGATCCCGCGCCGAATCTCTCAGGTACCGAGGACAGGGGGAGCGGCAACTCGCGCGTCGACCACGTGACCCGGACGGGCCGGGCGACGGGCGTGCGTTTGCTGCCCCTGGAGTCTCAAGCCATGAACGTCGTCGTCCTCGGAGCCGGCCTGCTCGGCGTCACCTCGGCCTACTACCTGCGTCAGCAGGGTCATGAGGTCACCGTCATCGATCGCCAGGCCACGCCGGCCGCGGAGACCAGCTTCGCCAA
>JACCDS012321635.1_pt1 | contig 16639 bp, 14 predicted proteins | sample 7446441 | NCBI WGS metagenome assembly JACCDS01 (sample SAMN15323445, study PRJNA562643) | freshwater metagenome | isolation source: river surface water | place: USA:Blue River Watershed | collected 2017-08-17
GGATGAAATTCCATTTCTACCACGGGATAGGTTTTGATTTCGCCCGATGGATTGCGACATACAATTACTGCTAATTCATTTTTGAACGGAATCATTGCCTCAGCAATACATTCTACATTGGGTAATTCGTCTAAATCAGTTGCTTTTCGAACTACTTTTACTCCGTTTCCATCGTAACCAAATTCGGTGCATTTCCAAACAAAAGGCATTTGGATTGCGGATTGCGGATTGTTGATTGCTGATTTTAGATCTTGAAGATTTTCAAATCGTTGATGAGGTGCTGTTGGAATATTATGTTGGGTATAGAAATCTTTTTGGATTCCTTTGTTTTGAATTAATTTCAAAGTTTTTGGCGAAGGATACACTGGTAAACCTTCAGCTTCTAATTGTACTAAAGCGTCCAGGTTGACCAATTCGATTTCAAAAGTTAAAACGTCTACTTTTTTTCCGAAGTTGTATACCGTGTCAAAATCCATCAAGTCGCCTTGAAAGAATTGATTGCAGGCAATTTTACAGGGAGCTTCGTCACTTGGGTCTAAAACGTAAGTTTGAATGTCAAATTTTCGGGTGTCAAACAATAGCATTTTACCCAATTGACCACCACCTAAAATTCCTAATTTAAAATCGGAAGAAAAATAATTCATTTGTTTTCTCTTTTACTTCAACTATTGGGCTTTTGTTGCCTATGTGTGCAAAGATACTTAGTCCGTTGATAATTAACAATTGATAATGCATAATTCGTAGTTGTAAAATTACAAATTCCCCGTCTTTTATAGATTGTCCAATCCGAATTCAGTATATTTGCTCTTTATTTTTAAAAAGAATAATGATTCAACTTCACGACAAGCAATTTCTACCCTTTATTTCTGCCAAGGAAATAGATCTTGCAATCGCTAAAATGGCGGCGCAAATAACCGCTGACTTTTCAGATGAAATTCCCGTATTTATTGGGGTCTTGAACGGCGCTTTTATGGTGGTTTCTGACTTGATGAAACGTTATGATTCGCCTTGTGAAGTCAGTTTTGTTAAAATGGCTTCTTACGAAGGGACTTCTTCTACCGAAGAGGTAAAACAGTTAATTGGTTTGAATCAAGATTTAACTGGTAGGACTGTAATTGTGATTGAAGACATTGTTGATACAGGTACTACATTAGTAGCTTTGAAGGCATTATTCGAAAGTAAAAACGTCAAGCATTTTAAGGTTGCTACCTTATTTTTTAAACCAGAGGCTTATACGAAAGAGTTGCCAATAGATTATGTAGGGATTCGAATTCCTAATAAATTTATTGTTGGCTATGGTTTGGATTATGATGGATTGGGTCGTAATTTGCCAGAAGTATATCAATTGAAAGACTAATTAAACCATATTTACAACACAAAAACAGCATTTAGAAGATGATTAACATTGTTTTATTTGGGAAACCAGGAGCAGGAAAAGGAACTCAAGCCGAATTTTTAAAAGGGAAATACAATTTGACACACCTTTCAACAGGAGATATTTTTAGATTTAATATTAAAAATGAAACTGAATTAGGAAAATTAGCCAAAACCTATATGGATAAGGGTGATTTAGTTCCTGATGAGGTAACTATTCAAATGTTGCAATCCGAAGTAGATAATAATCCACATTCAGCAGGTTTTTTATTTGATGGTTTTCCAAGAACATTGGCTCAAGCAGGAGCATTGGATCGCTTTTTGGAATCAAAAGGGCAACAAATTACAGCTACTGTAGCTTTGGAGGCAGATGATGAAATCTTAGTACAACGTTTGTTAGAAAGAGGTAAAACTTCAGGAAGACCAGACGATCAAGATGAAGAAAAAATCAGAAATCGTTACCAAGAATACAATGAAAAAACAGCTCCTTTGATGGGGTATTACAAAGAGCAAGGGAAGTTTTATGCTGTTGACGGCATAGGTTCAATTGCAGAAATTACAGAACGATTGAGTACTGTAATCGATAATTTATAATAGATCACAAAATGTTTGAAATATTTAGGTTAAAAGAAACCTTCGTTTGGTTATCTTTAAATCTAACTTTAAACTTTTAATACAATACAATTGGAACTACTCATTATACTTTTTTTAATTCTTTTGAACGGTGTTTTCTCAATGTCGGAAATTGCGTTGATTTCATCGCGAAAGAGCCGATTAGAGACCGCTGCTAAAAAAGGAAATAAAAGCGCTAAAACAGCACTTGATTTGGCTAATTCGCCAAACAAATTCCTTTCTGCAGTTCAAATAGGAATTACACTTATTGGGATTTTAACCGGTATCTATAGTGGTGATAAAATCACTGAAGATGTCGAATATTTTGTAAGTGGATTCGAAGCGATTGCACCTTATGCGCATTCAGTTGCGGTGGGAATTGTAGTAGTGATTTTGACTTTTTTCTCTCTAGTTTTAGGGGAATTATTGCCTAAACGTATAGGTTTAAATCATCCAGAAGCTATTGCAAAAGCGATGGCGATGCCCATGAAAGTGATTTCAATTATCACAGCGCCTTTTATTTGGTTATTAACTACTTCTACGGAGTTTTTATTAAAAATTCTTCAAATCAAGCCTACGGCAGATGGGAAAGTAACCGAAGAAGAAATTAAGGCTATTATTAAAGAGGGTACTGAAGTAGGAGAGGTGCAAGAAATTGAGCAAGATATTGTGGAGCGTGTGTTTCACATTGGGGATAGAAAAGTCAACTCGTTGATGACGCATCGTAGCTCGATGGTGTATCTTTCTATGGATGACACTTTAGAGGAAATTAAATCGAAAGTGTTAGACGAATTGCATTCTGTTTATCCTGTTTGTGAAGAGAATTTAGATGAGGTGGTTGGCGTTGTGTTTCTGAAGGATTTGTTTGCCAATTTTGAGAAAGGTAACTTTGATTTACGTTCTATAGCTAGAGAACCATCTTATTTTATCGAACATACATCAGCGTATAAAGCATTAGAAAATTTCAAGAAAACTAAAGTGCATTATGCGTTTATTACCGATGAATATGGGGTTTTTCAAGGAATTATTACCTTGAATGATATTTTAGAGGCGCTGGTAGGAGATGCTGCAGATTTTGATGACGATGAGTATAAATTGATTGCAAATGAGGACGGGTCATGGCTAGTTGACGGACAGTATTCATTACATGATTTCTTGACTTATTTTGATATGGATGAGCTGACGACTGATTATGAAGTAACTACGGTGAGTGGGTTTATTATAACTGAATTGGGTGCTATCCCTAAAGAAGGTGATAAGTTGATTTGGAATAAATTAGAGTTTGAAGCTCAAAAAATGGATGGTGTAAAGATTGATAAAATTTTAATCACTACTTTGAAAGAATAATAAACTAATCAGTGGTTAGTATTTTGTTGGGAGAATTAAAAATGATACGGGAGGAATAACAATTGTCGTCAGAAGGTTTTTTGGAATTAAAATTTCCGAATACTTTATACGCTGATGGCTGAAAACTAAGAAAAGATGACAGAAGGTAACTTCGTAGATTACGTTAAAATATATGTTTCTTCTGGTAAAGGAGGAAAAGGCTCTACGCATTTGCATAGAGAAAAGTTTATTGAAAAAGGAGGTCCAGATGGTGGAGATGGTGGTCGTGGAGGACATGTGTATTTAGTTGGAAATAAAGGGCTTTGGACATTGTTTCACCTGAAATTTGCTCGTCACGTCAAAGCCGGTCACGGTGGCGATGGTGGAGGAGATCGTAGTACAGGAGCCGATGGTGATGATAAATACATTGAAGTACCTTTAGGGACAGTAGTCAAAGACAAAGAAACTGGAGAGGTTTTATTTGAAATTACAGAAGACGGTGAGAAGAGAATTTTAGCTCAAGGAGGTAAAGGAGGGCTTGGTAACTGGCATTTTAGAAGTTCTAAAAATCAAACGCCACGCTACGCACAACCTGGTTTGTTGGGTGTGGAAATAGATGTGATTTTAGAATTAAAAGTCCTAGCTGATGTTGGTTTGGTTGGTTTTCCTAATGCAGGAAAATCTACTTTACTTTCTGTTTTGACTTCGGCTAAGCCAAAGATTGCTGATTATCCTTTTACCACTTTAAAACCAAATCTTGGAATTGTAGCCTATCGAGATTTTCAATCGTTTGTTATTGCTGATATTCCAGGAATTATTGAAGGTGCAGCTGAAGGGAAAGGGTTGGGACATTACTTCTTGCGTCATATTGAGCGTAATTCCACTTTGTTATTTTTAGTACCTGTGGATACACCAGATATTAAGGCTGAATATGATATTTTGGTGAACGAATTGACCAAATACAATCCGGAAATGTTAGACAAAGAACGTCTATTAGTGATTTCGAAAATTGACATGTTGGATGATGAGCTTAAGGCCGAACTTAAAACCGAATTAGATGTGGCTTTCAAAGACATACCGTATATGTTCATTTCTTCTGTTGCACAACAAGGTTTGACTGAACTGAAAGACAAACTGTGGAATATGTTGAATAATTAAGACGAGTAGTTTAGAATATAGTTGAATCCGTTTCTTTTGAAGCGGATTTTTTTTAAGCCATTGTTTCAATTTAAAAGTTACAACAGATGTATCTTACTATATCGTCCCTACGGGACTTTTTTCATTTTGTGACTTTGATTACCTAAATTTAGTCCCTAACGGGACTGTTTAAAAATTTTCAAAGATTATTACTTCATACTTACCCTTGGTAGCTTGTCCCGTTAGTGAGAAAATATAGGTAGTAGCCAATGGTGTGATACAAAAGTCCTGTAGGGACGAAATGTTTTTATTGATAAATTAAAGCTTCCAAATTCAATAAGGAAATAAAAGTAAATTTCGCTATTTTTGAAGAATGAAATCGCTATTAAGACAAGTTGCGTAAACAACCATCCATTATATAAAAGCGATACCTATGTTATCGGTATAAAATAGATTTTAAACATATGAATCGAGTGGTATTTCTTTTATTATTTATTCCAAGTATGCTTTGGTCTCAATCTAATTTTGAGAAAGCAGAACAGCTTTTGGAATCTGGAAAAACAGAACAGGCTCGTGTATTGTTTGAAAGCATTTTAAAAGAGAATCCGTCTCATTTAAAAGCAATCGAATATTTAGGAGATATTGCAGGTCAAAATAAATCATGGGACAAGGCGCTTTTTTATTATAAGAAATTGAAGCAATTACAACCTGATGAAGCTAACTATTATTATAAATATGGTGGTGCATTGGGAATGAAGGCGAAAGAAGTGAATAAATTCAAAGCGCTTGGAATGATTGATGAAATTAAATCCTCATTTGAAAAAGCTATCGTTTTGGATCCTAAACATAAAGAAGCGCGTTGGGCTTTGGTTATGCTATATTTAGAATTGCCCGGAATTATTGGAGGAAGCGAGTCAAAAGCAGTTGTTTATTCTAACGAGTTGATGCGTTTATCACCTATTGATGGCTATCTATCAAAAGGATATATTGAAGAATATTTTGGTAGAAATAAAAAAGCAGAGCTGAATTACATCAAAGCATTTGAGTTAACCAATTCAAAATTGGCTTTTCAAAAACTATACAATTTGTATTTGTATAAAATGAAAAAAGCGGACAAAGCAAAACAATTAAAAGAACAATTTGAGAAATAAGCCTCCCCAACCCCTCCAAAGGAGGGGCTTAAAAAGAGGTAAATAAATAAATTAAAAATGATTAATACAAATAACACTCAAAGTATTCCCTCTACAGGGGCTAGGCGGCTACATTTTATCGCTATTGGCGGAAGCGCTATGCACAATTTAGCATTGGCTTTGCATAACAAAGGGTATCAGGTAACAGGAAGTGACGATGCTATTTTTGAACCTTCAAAATCTAGATTAGATAAGAAAGGTATTTTACCTGCTGAAATGGGTTGGTTTCCAGAAAAAATTACGAGCGATATTGAAGCCGTTATTCTGGGAATGCATGCCAAAGCGGATAATCCAGAGTTGTTGAAAGCGCAAGAATTAGGATTGAAAATTTATTCGTATCCTGAATTTTTATACGAACAATCTAAAAATAAAACCCGAGTAGTTATTGGAGGTTCTCACGGAAAAACTACCATTACTTCGATGATTTTACATGTAATGCATTACCATAATATCGAAGTAGATTATATGGTAGGCGCCCAATTAGAAGGGTTTGATACCATGGTTCATCTTACTGAAGAAAATGATTTTATGGTTTTGGAGGGTGATGAATATTTGTCTTCACCCATTGATAGACGTCCGAAATTCCATTTGTACCAACCGAATATCGCGTTGATTTCTGGAATTGCATGGGACCATATTAATGTGTTTCCAACCTATGAAAATTATGTAGAGCAATTTGAAATTTTCATTGGTAAAATCACAAACGGAGGAATTTTGGTATATAATGAAGACGATGCTGAGGTGAAAAGTGTTTCGGAAGCCGCAACCAATCCAATTCGTAAATTACCTTATAGCACGCCTGCTTACACTGTAAACGATGGGGTAACGCTTTTAGAAACTCCAGAAGGTCCGATGCCGATTGAAGTGTTTGGCGCCCATAATTTGAATAATTTGGCTGGAGCCAAATGGATTTGCCAAAATATGGGTGTGGATGAAGCCGATTTTTATGAAGCGATTGCGAGTTTCAAAGGTGCTTCTAAACGACTAGAAAAAATTGCTGAAGGTAAAGGAAGAGTAGCCTACAAAGATTTTGCGCATTCCCCAAGTAAAGTAGCGGCTACTACCAAAGCCGTGAAGGAACAATATCCTAATCGTACTTTAGTAGCTTGTTTAGAATTACATACGTACAGCAGTTTGAATGCTGAATTTTTAAAAGAATACGAAGGCGCTTTGGAATATGCCGATGAAGCCGTTGTTTTTTATTCGCCAGATGCGGTAAAAATCAAACAATTGGAAGAAGTAACCTACGAACAAATTGCCAAATCGTTCAATCGAGAAGATTTGATTATTTATACCAATCCAGCCGAGTTTAAAAATTATTTATTCAACCGAGAATTAGATAATTCCGCTTTATTATTGATGAGTTCTGGAAATTATGGAGGATTAAATTTTGATGAAGTCAAACAATTAATAGAATAAGATACACCTAAATTAATTACACATGGAAAACGCCCCCTTTCCCATTAGTAGTTGGTCCGAAGATGATAAGCCTCGGGAAAAACTCATGCTTAAAGGTAAAAGTGCTTTGAGCGATGCTGAACTGATTGCTATTTTGATAGGTTCTGGAAGTCGGAATGAATCAGCAGTTGATTTAAGTAAGCGAATTTTAGCAAGTGTTGCCCATAATTTGAATGCTTTAGGGAAACAGAGTTTGTCCCAATTGATGCAATTCAAGGGGATAGGAGAAGCTAAGGCGATTTCTATTGTTGCAGCACTAGAATTAGGAAGAAGACGCAGGGCTGAAGAAGCGGTTGAATTGACTAAAATCACTTCGAGTAAAGTGATTTTTGAATTGATGCAACCCATTATTGGAGAGTTGCCTCATGAAGAATTTTGGATTGTGTATTTGAATAATTCGAATAAGGTCATTTCGAAAACGCAATTGAGTAAAGGCGGTATTACGGGGACAGTGGTAGATGTACGCTTGGTATTTAAAATGGCGTTTGAACTTGGAGCAACCTCATTGATTTTGTGTCATAATCATCCTTCGGGTAGTTTGCAACCGAGTGAAGCAGATAAGCAAATTACACAGAAATTAAAAAGAGCGGGTGAGAGCTTGGAAATATATATTTTAGATCATTTGATAGTTACTGAAACGAGTTATTTTAGTTTTGTTGACCAAGGGATTTTATAAAAAATGAAATGAAAAATAAAACGATACGACATATTTTTTTTGATTTGGATCATACCCTTTGGGATTTTGACAAAAATTCTGAAATGGCATTTGATACCATTTTTAAGCAACATCATCCTGAGATTGCAACGGTTCATTTCATTGAAAAATATGCGCCTATCAATCAAGCGTGTTGGAAATTATACCAATACGACAAAATTACTCACGAAGAGTTGCGCTATAAAAGGCTGAAAGATACGTTTGATGCCTTGGATTATGTAATTTCAGACGAAGCTATTCATCAAATAGCGGATGATTATATCGCTTTATTGCCAGATAATAACCATTTGTTTGACGGAGCAATAGAAATTTTAGATTATCTTAGTTCTCACTATCAGTTGCATATTATCACAAATGGATTTGCTGGTGTACAATATAAAAAAATAGCCAATTCGAAGATTGATACTTATTTTGAAACAATTACTAATTCTGAGATGGCAGGAGTAAAGAAACCGAATCCTATTATCTTTCAACATGCTTTGGATTTGGCTCAAGCCGAGAAAGAGCATAGTATAATGATTGGCGATTGTTTGGAAGCTGATGTGCGAGGTGCTTTGGATTTTGGAATTGATGCGATTTTTTTTAATCCGAATAACGTTCAATCTCCCGATGGCATTTGCCAAATCAATCATTTGTTAGAACTTAAAAACTATTTATAATGAAAAAACTTGTATTTGTATTCGTCTTATTTACTTCGTTTTGTTTTGCTCAAAATGTAAACCATTACAAAGCGGTTATTGTACCGTTGAAATTTGATTTTATTCAGAAAAACAATCAGTATCGTCTTTGTACTGTATCTAAAGTTAATTTGGTTAATGCTGGATTTACAGTGTTTTATGCGAATGAAATTCTTCCCAAGGAATATAATGATCGATGTGAACTGTTATACTATGATATTGTAAAAGAAAACGCCTTTTTAGCTACTAAATTTCATATTGAATTAAAAGATTGTAGTGGTAATTTAATTTATAAATCGGAAAGTGGTTATACCAAAGAAAAAGATACAGAGTTGGCGTATTCAAAGGCATTGGATGGAGCTTTTTTGTCAGTGAATAATTTACATTATACATACGAAAAACTGAACGTTATTACCCCTGTAGTACCATCGAAAAATGATGTTGTTCCAGTTGTTGTATCTCCAGTTACTACTCCTGTAATCGAGAAATCAGCTTCAAATTTAGTGTATGCTCAAGTTACAGCTACTGGTTATCAATTAGTAGATGCGAGTCCGAAAGTGATTTTTAAATTGTATGTAACATCAAAATCTGATGTATATCTGGCTACAAAAGGAACTATTCAAGGCGCTTTTATTCAAAAAGACAAAGAATGGTTTTTTGAATATTATGAAAACGAAAAATTAGTTTCAGAAAAAGTAGCGGTGAAATTTTAGTATCCGTATTTGTCTTTCCAACGATTTTTTAAAAACTCTCGAGTACTGTTTTCTCTCGCATTATTTCCAGGTTCATAGATAGCAGTTCCTGTAAGTGTTTCGGGTAAGAATTCTTGTTCCGCGAAATTATTGGCGTAATCATGCGAATATTTGTAGTCCTCGCCATATCCAAGTTCCTTCATTAATGGGGTAGGCGCATTGCGCAAATGAATAGGAACAGCTAAGTCACCTGTTTGTTTTACTATTTGTTGAGCTGTACCTATAGCTAGGTAGGAAGCATTACTTTTTGGTGAAGTTGCCAAATATACGGCACATTGGCTTAGTATAATCCGACTTTCAGGATAGCCAATAGTTGCTACCGCTTGAAATGTATTGTTTGCCATAATAAATGCCGTAGGATTGGCGTTACCAATATCTTCACTAGAAAGAATGAGCATGCGTCGTGCAATAAATTTTACGTCTTCACCACCTTCAATCATTCGGGCTAGCCAATAGACCGCTCCATTAGGATCGCTTCCGCGAATGGATTTAATAAAGGCAGAAACGATATCGTAATGTTGTTCTCCCGTTTTATCGTACAAAACAGTATTTTGTTGTACTAATTCGAGTACACGATCGTTTGTTATTAAAATTTCATCCTCATTAGAGGCGTTTATGACCAGTTCAAAAAGATTTAATAGTTTGCGACCATCTCCACCAGAAAGTCGCAATAGCGCCTCTGTTTCGGCTAGATTTATTTTTTTTTCTTTTAAAACAACATCCGTATGCATTGCTCTGTGAAGCAAGGCCTCTAAGTCTTCTTTATTAAAAGCATTTAAGGTGTAAACCTGGCAACGAGATAAGAGGGCAGGGATTACTTCAAAACTTGGATTTTCAGTTGTTGCTCCAATGAGTGTAATCCATCCTTTTTCTACAGCAGCTAACAATGAATCTTGTTGTGATTTGCTAAAACGATGAATCTCATCAATAAACAAAATAGGATTTTTGGAAGTAAAGAGTCCGCCGCTTTGTTTTGCTTTTTCAATCACATCGCGAATGTCTTTCACACCAGAGTTAATAGCACTCAGGATATAAAATGGACGTTTTGATTCTTGCGAAATGATTTGAGCTAAAGTAGTTTTTCCTGTTCCAGGAGGTCCCCAGAAAATTAACGAAGGTATAATTCCTTTTGCAATTTGTTGCGTTAGCGAACCATTAGGCCCCACAAGATGCTGTTGACTAATATAGTCTTGTAGTTGTTGTGGGCGAATGCGTTCTGCTAAAGGAGCTACCATTATTTGGTTGATTTGTTGATTCGGTTATTTGGATTACAAATTTGAAGATTTTATTGCTAACTTCTCTGTCTTACCGCTTCGTAAAGAAAGGCTCCACAAGCCACTGATACATTTAGAGATCCAATAGTTCCGAACATCGGTAGTTTTGCTTTTTCATCAACAATTTTTAGAACAGAAGGATTGATTCCTCTGTCTTCTGATCCCATGATGATGGCTACGGGTTCGTTTAATGCAATATCGTAGATGTTTTGTTCTGTTTTTTCAGTTGCGGCTACGGTTTTGATCCCAGAACCTTGAAGGTAAAAGATCGCGTCTTTAATATGTTCGACTTTACAGATTGGTACATTGAAAACGGCTCCAGCAGAGGTTTTTACGGTATCCCCATTTACGGGTGCTGAACCTGCTTTTTGAACAATAATTCCATTAACACCAGTACATTCAGCAGTTCTAATAATGGCGCCAAAATTACGAGCATCAGAGATTTGGTCCAATATTAAGAATAAAGGCTGTTTCCCTGATTCCATAGTTGATTCAACTAAATGTTCTAATTCCATAAAACCGATAGGAGAGATACTTGCAACTGCTCCTTGGTGGTTGTTAGGTGTTAGACGGTTTAGTTTTTCTACTGGGACGTAAGAAAAATTGATATTGGCACGTTTCATCACCTTCATTAAATCCTTCATCAGTTCGCCTGCAATTTCTTTTTGAATGAAGACTTTGTCCACTGCAGTTCCTGCTTGTATGGCCTCAATAATGGCACGTATTCCGAATATTATGTTTTCTTTTTCCATGTCGCAAAGATATAAAAAAAAACCACCAGCCAAAGGCTGATGGTTTTCAAATACTTGAAGAAATAAATATTAGAATTTATCCCAGAATATTTTTGTAGTTAAGTTATTACCACCAATTGCAGTGATAGCAGCAGTTACATTAGCTGTATTTAATGTTTGCTCTTTTGCAGGGTAAGAATAACGAACAGGTACTGAAGTTAAACCATTGTATGCTCCAGCTGGTGCAGCTAATACAGGGAAGTCTAATCTTCTGTAAGATGTCCAAGCTTCAAAACCTCTATTGTAAAGAGCTAACCAAGCTTGTTCTCCAATTTTTTGTTTGTAAGTACCTGTAGCAGTAGTATACGCTACATCAGTTCTTGCTAAATAAGTAGCAATATCTGCTGAAGCAACACCCCAATTTTGCATTGAAGCAGTGATACCAGCATTGTAGTGAGATTCTGCAGTTCCACCAACAGCAATACCTTTTGCTGCAGCTTCCGCCAACAAGAATTCTACTTCAGCGTAATCAAATAAAGTTCCAGGTAAAGTAGGACTTTCGATTGTAGCACTTACATGAGAAAAGTTTGTGTATGAGTTACCAGTTCCATAAATCCCACCTTTATAAGTGTTATCAGAAGCTAAAGTGAAATATTTAGCTCTTCTAGGATCAGACAAGGTGTTCATTTTGTCAACTAAAGTATTTGCAGGAACAAAATCATGTCTTCCACTAGCTACTAAATCTACATATAGTGGATTAGTGTTTGGTTGTGCTCCTAAGTACTGTAAATTAGTGTTATCTGCATTGCTAGAGATTAATCCAGCAGTAACCGCAGCAGTAATTTGAGATGCAGCATAAGCGTGATCGGCATCGTCTAAGTTAACAGCTAAACGTAAACGCAATGAATTAGCGAATTTTTTCCATTTAGCAGCTGAACCGCCATAAATTAAATCAGCAGATCCAAAACTATCTGTAGCCGTTAACAAATTAGCATCAGCAGTTAATCTAGCAATTAAATCTTTGTAGATTGTTTTTGCATCATCGTATTTTGGTTGAGGGTGTCCTTCAATGTCATTCGATTCAGTGTAAGGAACATCACCAAAAGTATCTACTAAAATACTGTAAGCATATGCAATATGGATATCAACAATCGCTTTTTTGTTGTTCAAAATAGCTGTTTCTGCTGGTGAAGCAGGAGTTTCAGCATCCAATTGTTTTTTAGCTGCTTTTAAGTCAGTTAATACATTACGGTATAATACTGTCCAGTGATTGTCAGGAATTGTACGTGTTGTAATGTTGTACTGACTTTCGTCAGGATACGTAGTTTCAGTCCATTGTTGCGCAAACATTCTGAATACATTGTAATTAACTGATGTACTAGTCATTTGATCAACTAATGCTTTTTGAGCTGAAGTAAATAAATACTCTGACTTCGTAGTACTAGGGTTTTTAGTATCTACATTTAAGCCTGTAATATCATCAGTACAAGAAACTGATAGTGCGATAAACGCAATTAATAATACTATCTTTTTCATAATTTAAAATTTAAATGTTAGGTTACATCCGATATTTCTTGTCGTTGGTAATGAACCTACAGAATAACCAGATGATAAGTTACCAGAAGCTAAACCACTTTCAGGATCTGCATCCGGTAGGTTTTTATGGATGATCCATAAGTTAGATCCTACTATGCTGAATTTCATGTCAGTAAGCTTCAATTTAGCAACTAAAGATGATGGTAAGCTATATGTGATGTTTACTTCTCTTAATTTGATGTAAGAAGCATCATATACAAATGCAGCATTAGGCGCTCTTCTGTATCCAGAGATGTTTCCGTATTGGTCTGGAGCAGCTGTTCTTACAGTGTTAGGAGTTCCATTTGCTTGGACACCTGGTAGAATAACACCACCACCATTAGCAATTGTGTTACGTACAGGATTACCCAATTCATTGTTTCCAGCAGTTGCTACAGAAAGACCTGTTGCTAAACCATACGATTGGTCAAGTGAGAACATATCTCCTCCTTTTTGCATATCAACTAAGAATCCTAAAGAAAGGTTTTTGTATGTAAATTTGTTGCGTACACCACCAGTCCAATCTGGAGTAATGTTACCAATTACATTGTTTGTAGAAGTATTGATTACGTAACGTCCAGAAGTGCTTACCACTTTTTGACCATTCAAATACGTAAAATCAGTACCTTTAATAGCTCCATATGCTTCGCCAACTTGAGCGTTGATAGTCACACCACCTTGGAAACTTCCTAATTGTAAGTTGGTAATACCTTCTGTTAAGCTTACAACAGTATTTTTGTTTTTAGCCCAGTTTACGTATACATCCCATGAGAAATCTTGTGTTTTGATTGGAGTTAAATTAACTTGAACCTCAAGACCTTTATTTTCAATAGTTCCAGCATTTACATATTTAGAAGAGAATCCTGTTGCAGTAGAATAGGCTACTGGAAAAATTTGACCTTCACTTAATGTTTTGTATGCTGCTACGTCAAATCCAACTCTTCTATTAAAAAACTGCATTTCTAAACCAGCTTCTACTGTATTAGAACTTACCGGTTGAAGGTGTGCGTTGTTTTTAGTAGATGAAACAGAATATTGTTGGCTTGAACCAAATGGATCAAATTTATCAAAAGTGTCAGCTAAAGCTTGAGAAGGAGATCCTAATGGGCTTTGAGCATAACTAGCTCTTAATTTACCAAAAGACAACCATGATTTGTCAATTGTTTTAGTAAACACATAACTTCCAGAAACTGACTTAGTTAATAATGTGTTGTCGTCAGCTGGTAAAACAGAAAACGCATCACGTCTTAATGTACCGTCTAAAAACAAGAAATCTTTGTAACCAAATGATGCAGAAGCATAATAAGAGTTTACACCTGAATTAATTTCACTTTCAAGAGGGAAAGGAACTGTTCCAACAGAGTTTGTTAAACTATAAACTCCAGGTACAATTAATCCACCTTGAGTAGAAGCTAAGATTGAAGTTGTTCTTGTTCTATTGATTGTACCTCCAGCAATTCCGCTGAAAGAAATGTCATTAGAAATATTTTTCTTGAACGTCAAGAAGAAATCATAGTTTTGTTCAGAGAAGTCACGGTTGTATCTTTGGTAACCAGAACCTTCATCTAATCTGTTGATACCAAAAGATCCTGCTGTAGCACCATTTGCTCTTCTTTCTTCACGTAACTCAGAATAGGTATCAGTAGATACACGACCTGTTGCAGTTACCCAGTCAGCCAATTTGTAATCTAATTTAGCATATCCAGTAAAACGATTTCTTTCGTCAGATTGGTAGTTTTTGTATCTTGTGAAGTAAGGGTTATCCCAGTAGATTGGTTGTAAATCTGTAGGATCAGCCCAGTTCCAAGTTACGTTTTGACCACCTGATCTTTCAAATACTTGTTTCAATTCTTGAACATCAACGTTAGTTTGCCACCATTGACGGAAAGATGTCATGATGTTATCACTATATCCTGTAGAGTTTCTACCGATTGTGTTTTGTGCAGTATAACTAGCAAAAGACGATAAAGATAATTTATCAGTAATTTGACGGTTGAATTTCAAACTCAAACTATTTTTCTTCAATTCAGAATTTGGCATAATACCATTTTGTTTTGAATTGTTAAAGTTCAATACGAAATTACTTTTATCGTCCCCATCTTCTAAACTTACAGAGTTATTGATAGATAATGGGGTATTGAAAAATGTAATAGGTCCGTTTTTAGCCGCTACCCATGGAGTTGCTTTTCCAAAGTTATCAGAATAAGGAGTAAAAGCATTCCAGTTATATACCATTTTATTTGGATCAAAAGGCGCTCCGTAAGAAGCATCTTCAGATGTAGGGACTACTAAATCAGCTACACCATCACCATTGATATCTCTAGATAAGAAAAATCCTGAAGCATCTTCGTAATATGGACCGTAACCAGCACCATATTTAGTTTGGTAATTCACAAAAGTTGATTTGTCAATACTTCCAGTAACGATTTCAGAAGAAACAGTTACACCTAACCCTTTTTTAGCTTTTCCTTTACGTGTAGTAATCATTAAAACACCATTACCAGCTTGGTAACCATATAATGCAGATGCAGCAGCACCTTTCAATACGTTGATTGTTTCAATATCATCTGGATTGATATCCATTGCATTGTTACCATAATCGTAAGTTGGTCCAGATCCAGTAGTTTGAGAACCTGTACTTGAGTTAACATTTGAGTTGTTAACTGGTACACCATCAATAACTACCAACATTTGGTTGTTACCTGTAAGGTTTTTAATACCACGAGATACAATATTAGTAGAACCACCAAAGTTGTTGTTTCTTCTAATTTGAACCCCAGCTACTTTACCAGAAAGTTCGTTAAAGAAGTTTCCGCTACCAGCACCAGAAACGATGTCTGATCCTTTGATTTCTTGAGTTGCGTATCCAAGAGATTTTTTCTCTCTTTTTACCCCAAGAGCTGTAGTAACTACTGCACCTTCTAACTCGATAGCAGCGCTAACTAGTTTTACTTTAATAGTAGTTGAAGTTGCTTTAACTTCTTGAGAGTTCATCCCAATATAGCTAAATGTTAATGTTTGGCTTGGTGCCACTTTGATAGAGAATTTTCCATCAAAATCAGTTTGTGTTCCAATTTTTGTTCCTTTAACTAATACACTTACCCCTGGTAAAGGCAAGCCTGTATTGTCAGAAACAATTCCTGAAACGGCTCTTTCTTGCGCAAAAGTGATTTGCGTCATCAATGCTAGTAATAGCACTAAGAATCCATTTAATTTTAGTTTCATTTTTAATTATTTTGAATTAGTGAAGCAAAACTCTTAATAATTTGTTAACTTTCCTAACATTTACATTGATTTTTTATGCGCGCATCTAAAATTTAACATTTTAACATTAGTTCTATTACTTGTTGTAAAATTATGTTTTTTGCTGCTTTTTTACATTTTTATACTTTAACATCTATTGGTTTTGTTGGATTGTCAACTTTTGTGCTCTTTTTTGTTGAATTGCATTTTTTAAATAATATCAGAGGTTCTTTTAATTAAGATAGATGTTGAATTATTTTACAAGTGGCACTTTTATTTTTTTATATTCTTTTTCTTTCACCTTCTTTTTTAATTTGACCTATTTTAAGCTTCCAGAAGTAGTATTAAATAATTGTATTGAAAATTAATTAATTAAGGTTTGCAGAGTTGAAAATTATTTATACATTTGCAACCCCGTAAAAAGCGGGAATTTAATATAATAAGAAATTTTTAGTATTAATTATGCCAACAATTCAACAATTAGTAAGAACAGGAAGAACTCAGATAACTAAGAAGAGTAAATCGGTTGCTTTAGATTCTTGTCCTCAAAGAAGAGGGGTTTGTACGCGTGTTTA
>JACCDS010746832.1_pt1 | contig 16638 bp, 1 predicted proteins | sample 7446441 | NCBI WGS metagenome assembly JACCDS01 (sample SAMN15323445, study PRJNA562643) | freshwater metagenome | isolation source: river surface water | place: USA:Blue River Watershed | collected 2017-08-17
CGGCAGCGCTGGTGTGGAGCGCCGGGCCGGTGTATGCCCAGGGCCCGGTGCCGGTGGCGGCCGGCACCTTGCCCAGCGGTGGCGTCGTCGTCACGGGTGCGGGCTCGCTCAGCAGCAGCGGCCAGACCCTGACCATCGTGCAGACCAGCCCGCGCCTGGGCATCGACTGGCAGAGCTTCTCGATCGGCCGCGACGCGCTGGTGGAGTTCCTGCAGCCCGGCCCGGGCTCGATCGCGCTCAACCGGGTGGTCGGGCACGAGGCCACGCAGATCTACGGCCGGCTGCGTGCCAACGGCCAGGTCTTCCTCACCAACGCCAACGGCGTGCTGTTCGCGCCGGGTGCGCGGGTCGATGTGGGCGGCCTCGTGGCCTCGGCGCTCGACATGAGCCAGGCCGACTTCGCCGCCGGCCACAACCGCTTCACCGCAACCGAAGGCGCCAGCGGCGGCGTGCGCAACGACGGTGAGCTCACGGCGCGCGCCGGCGGCTACCTGGCGCTGTTCGGCCCCACGGTCGACAACCGCGGCGAGCTGCGCGTCGACGCCGGCTCGGTGGTGCTGGCCTCGGGCCGCGCAGCCACGGTCAGCATCAGCGGCAGCGGCCTCGTCTCGGCGGTGGTCGACCCCGGCGTGGCCGGTGCCGTGCTCAACAGCGGCCGCATCGCCGCCGACGGCGGCAGCGTCACGCTCAACGCGGCCTCGGCCGAGGCGCTGGCGGGCTCGCTCGTCAACAACAGCGGCATCGTGCGCGCCAACGCCATCGAAGAGCGTGGCGGCCAGATCTTCATCACGGGCGACCGGGTGGTCAGCACAGGCTCGCTGCAGGCCGACGGCACCGGCAGCAGCAACGCCGGGCACATCGTGGCCCGGGGCGACATGGCCCGCGGCTCGCTGGAGCTGTCGGGCACCATCAGCGCGCGGGCCGAGGGTGGCCGTGGCGGCGAGGTCGAGACCTCGGCGGCACAGGTCAGCATCGCGGCCGAGGCGCGTGTCGACACCCGCTCGGCCGCCGGTACGCACGGCCACTGGCTCATCGACCCGACCGACTTCACCGTGAGCGCCGGCGCGGAGCCGTCCACCCCCACCGGCATCGGCGCGCAGACGCTCTCGGCCAACCTGGAGCTCGGCAACGTGTCGCTGGCCACGGCCGCCACGGGCGACGGCAACGGTGACCTGTTCGTGCTCGGCGATGTGAGCTGGGGCAACAGCACCACGCTGTCGCTCACCGCCGTGCGCCACGTCGAGGTGGGGGCCGAGATCAGCGCCACGGGCGACGGCAGCCTCGTCATCAACACCGGCACGAACGGCCGCTTCACGCTGGCCACGGGCTCGGTGATCCGCCTGCCGGGCAGCGGCAGCTTCACGCTCAACAACATCGGCTTCACCAAGCTGCGCAACGCCGCCGAGCTGCAGCAGGTGGCGCTGAACGGCAACTACATCCTGGCCAACGACATCGACCTGTCGGGGGTGGCCAACTGGAACCCCATCGGCAACGAGGCCAGCGCCACCTTCTCGGCGGCCAACTCGTTCACCGGCCGCCTCGACGGCCTGGGCCGCAGCCTCACCGGCCTGCTGAACATCGAACAGGCCACGGCGCAGAACAGCGGCCTGTTCGCCAGCCTCTCGGGCGCCACCGTGAGCAACCTGCAGATCGAGCAGGCGCGGGTGGTCGGCGGCGTCCGGGCGGGCGGGCTGGCGGGCAGTGCGAACGGGGCGACGCAGATCGAGAACGTGCGCATCGGCACCCTCGCGCCGGCCGGCGCCGACCCGATCACGGTCGCCGCGAGCAGCACGAACGTGCCGGTGTATGCGGGCGGGCTGCTGGGCGCGGTTCCCGCAGGCACCTCGGTGAGCCTGAGTCGCGTCGAGGTGGGGCTGGGCGGCGACGCCGACGCCGGGCGCGACATCACCGCCAGCAACAGCACCGGCGGCAGCAGCCACGCGGGCGGCGTGGTGGGCGAGATGCTCAGCGGTCGCATCGAGACGGCGCGGGTGCACGCCGACGTCCGGGCCAGCGGCGTGGGCTCGCTCGCGGGCGGCGTGGTGGGCGACGCCACGGCGAGCATCGTCGGGGCCACGAACCAGGGCACTGTGGCCGGGGGCGGATTCGCGGGCGGCATCGCCGGCCGCTGGACGGCCCCGGCCGGCGGCGAGTTCCGCGGCAACCGCTCCGAATCCGGCATCACGGGTGGCGGCAACGTCGGCGGCCTGATCGGCCACGCCCTCGGCACGGGGGCGATCAGCGATTCCGACGCCACGGGCGCGGTCTCGACCACCGCGGACGAGTCCCTGCCCCTCTACGCCGGCGGCGCGGTCGGCTGGTATGCGCTCAGCGGCGCCCCCAGCGACATCACGGCGGCCGGCAACGTCAGCGGCGGCAACTCGACGGGGGGCCTCATCGGCTACCTGCAGACCAGCGTGGCGCTCACCGCGACCAGCCTGGTCAGCGTCGTGCCCAGCGGCAGCACCAAGACGGTCACGGGGCCACGATGGGTCGGGGGGCTCGTGGGCTACAGCGCCAGCACCTTGGCCAGCAGCGGGCTCAGCTTCGCCGGCGATGTCACGGCCACCGGCAGCGCAGGGGCCGTCGGCGGGCTGTTCGGGCGCAGCAACGGGGCCATCGCCAGCAGCACCACGCAGGGCACGGTCAGCGGCGGTGGCACGGCCGGCGGCCTGGTGGGCCTGGCCGAGGGCGCGGGCGGCTTCACCCAGGTGAGCTCCAGCGCCAGCGTCACCACCACCGGCACGTCCGTCAGTTTCGGCACCGGCGGCCTCGTGGGCATCTACCAGCACGCCGGCACGCTGGACCGCGGCGCCGCCACGGGCGACGTGGCAGGCGCAGGGCTGGTCGGTGGCCTGGTCGGCCGTGCCACGAGCAACGCCAGCGACGTGGGGCTGATCGACAGCACGGCCAGCGGCAACGTCAGCAACAGTGGCGGCTCGGGCGCACGCAGCGGCGGCCTGGTGGGCGAATACAACCTCACCGGCGAGATGCAGCGTGTGCGGGCCGATGGCAACGTGGCCGGCGGCGACATGGCTGGCGGCCTGGTGGGCCTGTACCAGAGCAGCGCCCCCCTGCGCGAAGCCTCGCAGACCGGTACCCAGGTCAGCGGCAGCGGCTACGTGGGCGGCCTGGTGGGCCTCAGCAACAGCAGCGCCTTCGTGGACGTGGACGCCGTCGCCGACGTGAGCAGCGCCGCGACCGGCCAGCGCTTCCTGGGCGGCCTCGCGGGGCGCACGGCAGGCTCGATCACCGACGCCACCGCCAGCGGCGACGTCACGGCCACCGGGCTGAGCGGCACCGCCTACCTCGGCGGCCTGGTGGGCCGCAGCGAAGGCAGCGGCCGCAGCATCACCACGTCCAGCGCCTCGGGCGCCGTGAGCAATGCGTCGGAAACCAACGCCGGCGCCGTGGGCGGCCTGGTGGGCTGGGCCAGCCACGGCAGCATCACCAGCAGCAGCGCCAGCGGCGCGGTGTCGGGCGGGCTGTACGCCGGCGGCATCGTGGGTTACTTCAACCCCAGCAGCGGCGACCTCAGCGGGCTCACGGCCACCGGCGCCGTGAGCAGCCGCGGCGACGCGGGCGGTCTGCTGGGCTATGGCCAGGGCACGGGCACGCTCAGCAGCAGCAGCGCCAGTGGCAACGTCAGCAGCTCGAACAGCAGCACCTACAGCGTCGGCGGTGCCGTGGGCTACACGGCGATGAGCGGCGGCATCAACGGCGTCAGCGCCACGGGCACGGTGAACGGTGGCTCGCAGACCGGCGGCGTGGTCGGCTTCCACGACACCACCGGGCCCCTGGCGAACATCTCCACCACCACGGCCACGGTGACGGGGCACAACTGGGTCGGGGGCCTGGTCGGCTACAGCTGGGCGGCGTCGATCAGCGGCCTCACGGCCCATGCCAACGTGGTGCACACCAGCAACGCCGGTGCCGCCGGCGGCCTGGCGGGCTTCCACAGCGGCGCCATCGCCGACAGCACGGCCACGGGCCAGGTGAGCGGCGGCAACAACGTGGGTGGCCTCATCGGCATGGCGGCGGGTGCAGGCGCGAAGCTCAACCTGTCGGCCAGTGGCAACGTCAGCACCACCTCGAACGCCGCCTATGCCGGTGGCCTGATCGGTTCCATCACCGCCGGCGACCTGAGCGACAGCACGGCCTCCGGCGCCGTCAGCGGCGGTGGCTACGCCGGCGGCCTGGTGGGCTACTACAGCGCCAACGCCAGTGCCAGCGGCCTGCGTGCCAGCGGCAACGTCAGCACCACCGCCGGCAGCTCGGCGGGCGGCCTCATCGGCCATGCCGACGGTAACGGCAGCATCACCGACGCCCGCGCCACCGGCCGTGTCACGAACGGCGGCAGCTCGGCCTACGTGGGCGGGCTGATCGGCTACTTCGGCAAACCGGGCGGCCTGAGCAACGCCCACGCCACGGGCGCCGTCACGGGCGGCGGTCGCACCGGCGGCCTGGTGGGCTACTACTACGCCGGCGGCACGCTCGACAACGCCAGCGCCACCGGCGACGTCAGCGGCGGCACCTACGTCGGCGGCCTGGTTGGCGACTTCGTCAACAGCGGCAACCTCAGCAACGCCACGGCCAGCGGGCGGGTGCAGGGCAATTACGCGGGCGGCCTGGTCGGCTCCTTCTACAACTCGGAAAGCTCGCTGAACCTGCAGGCCTCCGGGGCCGTGATTGGCAACGGATACGCGGGCGGCCTGCATGCGCTGTGGCAGTACAGCGGCACGATCACCGACAGCGCCGCCACGGGCGCCGTGACGGCGCCGGGCACCAGCGGCGGCCTCGTGGGCTACGGCTACAGCAACGACGGCGTCGTGAACAGCCGCGCCAGCGGCAACGTGACCACCGCCTCGCGCGGTGGCGGCCTGGTGGGCGACCTCGCCTACACCAACATCAGCCGCGGCACCGCCACCGGCCGTGTGGTCGTGGCGGGCCCCTCGTTCAGCACGGGCTACGCCGGCGGGCTGGTCGGCGTGTACTTCACCAACCTGGCCGGTGGCGGCATCAGCGACAGCCAGGCCAGTGGTGCCGTGTTCACCGACATGTACTACGGCTACGGTGGCGGCCTGGTGGGCTACCACACAGGCGGCTCCATCGAGCGCAGCAGCGCCAGTGGCGAGGTCTTCGGCGACGACACCACCGGCACCATCACCGGCTCGCACCGGTCGGGCGGCCTGGTCGGCTACCTGTTGCTGCGCAGCGGCTCGGTGTTCACGGGCAACAGCGCCAGTGGCCAGGTCACGGCCGATGGCCAGGCCGGCGGCCTGATCGGCCAGGCCCAGGGTGGCAACGTCGACGCCGGAGCCATCACCAACAGCTCGGCCAGCGGCAACGTCACCGGCAGCGCCGAAGTGGGTGGCCTGGTGGGCAGCCTCAGCTACATCGGCATCGTCAATGGCACGGCCACCGGCGGCGTCGTCAACACCGGCAACTCCGGCAGCGCCGGCGGGCTGGTGGGCGAGAGCTCGGCGTACTACGCCAGCGGCTCCATCGTCGACAGCCGCGCCAGCGGCGACGTCTCCGGTGGCCAGTACGCAGGCGGCCTGGTGGGCGTGCGCAACGGCTCCGGCGGCGTGGCCGCGGGCAGCACCGGCATCTTCGACAGCAGCGCCAGCGGCAACGTCAGCGGCGCGCGCGTGGCCGGCGGCCTGGTGGGCAGCTACGACGGCAGCTACGGCAGCAACGACAACCACATCGACGCCGGCATCCGCCGCAGCCAGGCCAGCGGCAGCGTCTCGGGCACGCAGTACGTGGGCGGGCTGGTGGGCCAGTTCATCGGCTACGGCGGCTTCGATGGCAGCGCCGCCGCGGGCGGCATTTCCGACAGCCTGGCCACCGGCCCAGTGACGCTGGCCTATGGCAACCTCAGCAGCAACGCCGCCGCCGGCGGCCTGGTGGGCCGGCACACCGCGCTCACCCGCACCAGCACGCTCGGCACGCAGCTGGGTGGCGTGGTGCGCAGCACGGCACTGGGTTCGGTGGTGCTGGCGCCCACCGCGGCCATCGGCAACACCCGCGACATCCACGGCGGCGGCCTCGTGGGCTGGATGGACAGCCCCAGCGCCACAGCCGTGACGCTGACCGACAGCTACGCCACCGCAGCCGTGAGCCTGCTCGACGCGGGCGGCCGCATGAGCGCCGGTGGCCTGGTGGGCTGGACCGACGGCAGCCTGTACAACAGCTACGCCACGGGCCGCGTCGAAGCCACCGGGGTGGAAGCCTCACGCGCCGTGGGTGGCCTGGTCGGCCGCCCCGCGGCTGATGGCGCCACCGCCACCGCCAGCTTCTGGGCCACCGACAGCACCGGCCAGGCCACCAGCCCCCTGGGCACGGCCAGCAACCTCGCCGAGATGAGGACCGCCGCACGCTACGACGGCTGGGACATCGCCACGGGCGGTGGCAGCACGGCGGTCTGGCGCATCTACGGCGGCCAGACCACGCCGCTGCTGCGCAACCTGCTGAGCCCGCTCACCGTGAGCCTGGCCGACGTCAGCAAGGTCTACGACGGCACGGCCAGCCTGGGCAGCGTGCCCATCACCATCGGCGGCACCAGCGTGCTGGAGCCGCAGAACCTGTTCGTCGGCGGCAGCGCGGTCGATGTCGGCAGCTACGCCTTCGGCGCCGCCAACGTCTACTCCAACCAGCTGGGCTACGACCTCACGGTGAGCGGCAATGCCACGCTCACGATCACGCGGCGGCCGCTCACCCTGGTGGGCCTGGTGGCCGACAAGGTCTACGACGGCACCACCGCCGCCACGGTGCTGGGCAGCCCGCAGCTGGGCGGGCTGGTGCCGGGCGAGGACCTGGTGTTCAACGCCGGCGCGGGCTTTGGCGCCGCGTTCGCCAGCAAGGCCGCGGGCCCGGACCGCACGGTCAACCTCACGGGCAGCTTCAGCCTCGGCGACGGCAGCCTCGGCAAGGCCTCGAACTACCTGCTGCCGGGCACGCTCACCACCACCGCCGACATCCTGCCGCGGCCGGTGAGCATCGGCGGCCTGGCCGCGGTGGCGCGGCCTTACGACGGCACCACCGCCGTGCAGGTGGTGGCTTCGGGCAGCGTCACTGGGGTGCTGCAGGGCGACGTGGTCAGCTTCGACCCCGCCACGGTGACCACGGGCACCGCCGCCAGCAAGAACGCCGGCACGCAGGCGGTCACGGTGAACGGCGCGCTGCTGGGTGGCCCCGATGGCGGCAACTACGTGGTCAGCGGCGCCGATGCGCTGACGGTGGCCATCACGCCGCGCGAACTGGTGCTCAACGGCCTCACCGCCGAGGACCGCTTCTACAACGCCGGCACCATCGTCACGGTGCTGGGCAGCGCGGCCACGCTGACGGGCGTGGTCTCGGGCGACAGCGTGCTGCCCCAGGTGGACCGCTTGCGCGGCAGCATCGCCGACAAGAACGTGGGTGACGACCGGCCGGTCACGGTCACGGGCGCGGCCCTGCGCGGTTTCGACGCCGCCAACTACTCGGTGATCCCCGGGCCGGTGACGGTGAACATCACGCCGCGGCCGCTGACCGTGTTTCTGAGCTTCACGGGCTCGTCCTCGAGGGTCTACGACGGCACCGCCGATGCGGCGGTGTACTTCCCGACCAACTGGTTTGGCAACGACGAGCTCAGTGTCAGCGCCACCAGCATCGGCTTTGCCGACAAGAACGTGGCCTACACGGCCGGCGGCGCCGTCACGAGCAAGCCGGTCACCGCCAGCGGCATCACCATCAGCGGCGCCGATGCGGGCAACTACGCGCTGCAGAACACCACGGCCAGCATCAACGGCTTCATCACGCCCAAGCCGCTCACGGTGAGCGGCGTGACCGCCGTCAACCGGGTGTACGACGGCTCGCGCGACGTCACCGTCAACATCGCCGGCGCCACGGTGGACACCACCGCGGTGGTGGCGGGTGACGAGGTGTCGGTTTCCACGCCCGTCGGCGGCACCGCCATCGGGCAGATGGCCGACAAGAACGTGGGCAACAACAAGCCCGTCACGGTGCCTGGCCTGGCGCTCACCGGCAACGACGCGCTCAACTACACCATCACGGGCAACCAGTCCGGGGTCACGGTGGACATCGCGCGCAAGCCGGTCACGGCCACCTACACGGCGCTGGACCGCACCTACAACGGCGGCAGCGCGGCGGGCGTGCGCGTCACGACCACCGACTTCGTGGCCGGTGACAGCGTCAACTTCTACATCGACGAAAGCTACTGTGGATCGCTGAGCTGTGGCTACGCGCAGTTCGTGACGCCGGGCAGCACGCTGTCGAACTACACGCTCGACCGCCATGTGGGCACCGACAAGGCGGTGCTGGTGATCTCGTCCAACTTCATCGTCGGCAGCGACGCCAACAACTACACCCTCACCAACCCGCGCGGCGAGGCCACCCCGGCCAGCGTGACGCCGCGGCCGGTGACGCTGGTGTTCAACGGCGGTACCAAGGTCTACGACGGCAGCACGGCCGCCACCGCGACGCTGAACCTGGGCGCCTCGTCGATGTTCAGCATCGACGACATCACGGCAACGCAGACCGCGGTGTTCACGGGCGACGGCGCCAAGAACGTGGGCGTCAACAAGCCCATCGCCCTGAGCGACATCGTGCTGTCAGGCCCCGATGCCGGCAACTACAGCGTGCTCAACACCACGGCCAGCACCACGGGCCGAATCACGCCCAAGCCGATCACGGTGAGCGGCATCACCGCCACCGACCGCGCCTACGACGGCAACACCACCGTGGCCGTGACCGCCGGCACCGTGGGCTCGAGCGGCTTCGTCGATGGCGACATCGTCTCGGTCGGGCTGCCGCCTGGCGGGCTGAGCACCGGCACCATCGCCACGGCCGGCGTCGGCACCGACAAGCCCGTCACGGTGACGGGCCTCACGCTCGGCGGCAGCGACGCCGGCAACTACCTGATCGACAGCGCCAGCAGCGGCATCACCGTGGACATCACGCCGCGCGCCCTGGTGCCCACCTACACCGCGCTCGACAAGATCTACGACGGCGGCATCACCGCGCTGGTGACGAGCACCACCACGGGTGTCGTGGCCGGCGACACGGTGAGCTTCCTGCAGACGGCGCGCTACGTCGGCGAAGGCGCCAAGAACGTCGGCAGCGACAAGCCCATCGCCGTGTCGGACATCCGCCTCGCCGGCGCGAGCGCCGCCAACTACACGCTGGCCAGCACCACGGCCACCACCACCGGCGACGTGCTGCCCAAGGGCGTGACGATCACCTACGTGGGCGGCACGCGCGTCTACAACGGCCTGGCCGACCTGAGCGCGCCCGTCGTCGGCAGTTCGCTGCAGTTCGTGGCCGGCGATGTGGTGGGCCTGGCCCAGACCGCGGTGTTCACCACCGACGGCGCGGCCGGCAGCGACAAGCCGGTGAGCATCACGAACGTGTCGCTCACGGGCGCCGACGCCGCCAACTACACGCTGGCCGGCACCGCGGCCAGCACCACCGCCACCGTGACGCCGCGCCCGCTGGGGGTGACAGGCGTCACCGCCACCAGCCGCGTCTACGACGGCACCACCTCGGTCGCCGTCAACGTGAGCGGCGCCACCGTCGACACCAGCGCCGTGATCGCGGGCGACCGCGTCGGCATCACGCTTCCGCCCGACGGCATCAGCACCGGCACCCTGGCCGACCGCTTTGCCGGCAACGCCAAGCCGGTCACGATCAGCGGCGCCTCGCTGAGTGGCGAGGAGTCGGCCAACTACGTGCTCGTGGGTGCCACGGGCCTCACGGTCAACATCGCGCCGCGGCCTCTCACGGCCAGCTACACGGCGCTCGACAAGGTCTACGACGGCTCGGCCGACGCCAGCGTCACGGCCGCGCCGGCCGACCTGCTGGCGGTGGACGCCGGCGGCGTGGGCGTCAGCGCCACCGGCGTGTTCAGCGGCGGCAAGGGCGTGGGCAGCGACAAGGCCGTGGCCGTGAGCGGCGGTTTCCTCACGGGCGCACTGGCCGGCAACTACACGCTGTCCAACCCCTCGGGCAGCAGCAGCGCCAGCATCACGCCGCGTACGCTGAGCATCGGCTTCACCGGCATCACCAAGGTCTACGACGGGCTCACCAGCGTGTCGGTCAACGGCACGCTGGGTGGCCGCGTGGCTGGCGACGTGGTCTCCACCACGGCCAGCGCCGAGTTCACCGGCGACGGGGCCAGGAACGTGGGCGTCGGCAAGCCCGTGGCCATCAACGGCATCACGCTCACGGGCGCCGATGCCGCGAACTACCGGCTCGACAACAGCAGCGCCACGGCCACCGGCAGCATCACGCCGCGGCCCATCACCATCAGCGGCCTCGACGCGGTGACGGCCGTGGACCGCGTCTATGACGGCACCACCACCGTGCAGGTGCAGGTTCCGGCCGGGGTGACGCTCACCCCGGTCAGCGGCGACATCCTGGCCGGCGATGCGGTGTCGATCGCGGTACCGGACAGCGGGCTCACCACGGGCACCACGGCCAACCGCCACGTGGGCGACGGCAAGGCGGTCAACATCACCGGCCTCACGCTCGAGGGCGCGGACGCCGCCAACTACCTCATCACGGGCACGGCCGGCGTCACGGTGGACATCAGCCCGCTGGGCATCACGGCCACCTGGGCGGGCGTGAACCGCATCTACGACGGCGGCACGGCGGCCCAGGCCAGCGGCAGCTCCACGGGCATCTTCGGCGGCGACAACGTTCTCATCCGTGGCACGGGCGTGTTCAGCGACGGCAAGAACGTCGGCGAGGCCAAGCCGGTGAGCATCACCAGCGCGCTGCTCTCGGGCAGCGAGGCGCGCAACTACACGCTGCTGAACCCCACGGGCAGCACCACGGCCGATGTCACCCCGCGCAGCGTGACACCGGGCTATGGCAGCGTCACCAAGGTCTACGACGGCACCACGCTGGCGCCCGTGGTGCCCGCCTTCACGGGCCTGGTGGCCGGCGACGCCGTGCTGCCCACGCAGGCGGCCGAGTTCACCGGCGCGGGCGCGCGCAACGCCGGCACGGGCAAGACGGTGGCCGTCAGCGGTATCACGCTCACGGGCGCCGACGCCGGCAACTACGTGCTCACCGGCACCACGGCCACCACCAGCGGCAGCATCACGCCCAGGCCCATCACCCTGACCGGGCTCACGGGGGTGACGGCCGACGACCGCGTGTACGACGGCACGACGGCCGTCACCGTGCGCGTCACCGGCAACGGCCCCATCGCCGTGGACCCGGCGGCCGTGGTGCCGGGCGACGAGGTCTCGGTGAACCCGCTGCTGGACGGCAACACCACCGGCACCCTGGCCGACAAGAACGTCGGCACGGCCAAGCCCGTGGTCGTCGACGGTCTGGCGCTCACGGGCGCCGACGCGGGCAACTACCGCGTGGCGGCCACCGAGGGCGTCACCGTCAACATCACGCCGCGGCCGCTGGTGGCCAGCTACGCCGGCGTCGACAAGGTCTACGACGGCACCAGCACCGCCAGCGTGCTCGGCAGCTCGGCCGGCATCCTGGGCGGCGACGCGGTGCTCATCGGTGCCAGCGCGGTGTTCACGGCCGGCAAGAACGCCGGCACCGGGCTGGCCGTGGCCGTGAGCGACGGCCTGCTCACGGGCGCCGACGCCACGAACTACCGGCTCACCAATCCCACGGGCAGCACCAGCGCCGACATCCTGCCCAGGACGGTGTCGGCCGTGTACACGGGCAGCAGCCGTGTCTACGACGGCAGCGTGCTGGCGCCGGTGCTGGGCAGCGTCGACGGACTCGTCGAGGGCGACCTGCTCAGCCTCACGCAGAGCGCCGTGTTCACCGGCGCCGGCGCCCGCAACGCCGGCACCGACAAGCCGGTGGCGGTGAGCGGCATCACGCTCGGCGGCGCCGACGCGGGCAACTACCGCCTCGTGGCCGACAGCGCCAGCACCACCGCCAGCGTCACGCCGCGGCCCCTGCGCATCGTGGGCCTCACGGGCGTGAGCGCCACCGACCGCGTGTACGACGGCACGCGCGAGGTGCAGGTCACCGTCCTGGCCAGCGGCCCCATCACGCCCGAGCCGGGCGACCTGATCGCCGGCGACGAGGTCACCCTGACCGCGCCACCCGAAGGCACGACCACCGGCCTGATGGCCGACAAGCACGTCGGCAACAACAAGCCCGTGGCCGTGACGGGCCTGAGCATCGGCGGCGCCGACGCCGGCAACTACAGCGTCGCCGAGACCGCGGGTGTCACGGTGAACATCACCCCGCGCGCGCTGACGCCCAGCTTCGTGGGCGTGAGCCGCGTCTACGACGGCAGCACGGCGGCCAGCGTCACCGGCCTGTCGGCCGACGTGCTGGCCGGCGACAGCGTGCTCATCCTGGGCAGCGGCGTGTTCACCGGCGACGGGGCACGCAACGCCGGCCTCAACAAGCCCGTGGCCGTGACCTCGGCCACCCTGGGCGGCACCGACGGCCGCAACTACGAGCTCACCACCACCACGGGCAGCACCACGGCCGACATCACGCCGCGCACGCTGGGCCTGGCCTACACCGGCGTCGACCGCGAGTACGACGGCAGCACTGGCGCCAGCGTCACGCGCAGCCTGAGCAACCTCGTGGCCGGCGACACCGTGACGGTGAACGAGAGCGCGCGCTTCACCGACGGCAAGAACGCCGGCGCCGACAAGCCCGTGCTGGTGAGCGGCATCACGCTGGCCGGCGCCGACGCCGGCAACTACCTGCTGGGCGCCGCCACCGCCAGCACCACCGCCAGCGTGACGCCGCGGCTGCTCACGGTGACGGGCCTGTCGGGCCTGACGGTGACCGACCGCGTCTACGACGGCACGCTCGACGTCGCCGTGAGCCTGGGCGATGCCGGTGGCAGCACCGGGGCGGGCAACGCCGTGCCGGGCGACGACGTGAGCGTGGCCTTCTCGGGCGATGGCGGTGCGCGCATGCTCGACAAGCACGCCGGCACGAACAAGCCCGTCACCCTGAGCGGCCTCACGCTCAGCGGCGCCGACGCGGCCAACTACCGCGTGGGCGGTGTCGAGGGCCTCACGGTGAACATCGCGCCGCGGCCGGTGTCGCTGACGGGCGTGCTCGCGCTCGACCGGGTCTACGACGGCAGCACTCTCGTGGCCATCGACCGCAGCGGCGCGGTCATCAACGGCGCCGTCGCCGGTGACCTGCTCGAAGTGGCGGCCAGCGCCACCGGCACGCTGCCGAGCAAGGCCGCGGGCAGCAACCGACCGGTCAGCGTCGCCGGCCTGGCGCTGGCCGGTGCCGACGCCGGCAACTACGTCGTCACCGAGAGCACGCCGATCACGGTGAACATCGCGCCGCGCGAGATCGGCGCCGTGTTCAGCGGCCTCGACAAGGTCTACGACGGCAGCACCGCCGCCAGCGTGGCCATCACGGGCGTGGGCCTTGTGGCGGGCGACGCAGCCAGCCTCAGCGGCACCGCGGTGTTCACGGGCGCGGGCGCGCGCAACGCCGGCACCGACAAGCCCATCAGCATCACCGACGTGCTGCTGAGCGGCGCCGATGCCGGCAACTACGTGCTCGCCAGCACCAGCGGCACGGCCACGGCAAACATCCTGCCGCGCACGCTGAACGCGGGCGTCACGGTGGCGCCGCGTGTCTACGATGGCACCACCACGGCCAGCGTCAGCCTGGTGAGCAGCGGCGTGGTCGAGGGCGACGCCGTCACCCTGGCCGGCACCGCCACCTACACCGGGGCCGGCGCGCGCAACGTGGGTGTCGACAAGCCGGTGACGGTGGCCGGCCTCACGCTCGGCGGCGCCGACGCGGGCAACTACACCCTGGGCGGCATCACGAGCCTGCAGACCACGGGCAGCATCACGCCGCGGCCGCTGACGCTGTCGCTCACGGTGGCCGACAAGGTCTACGACGGCGAGACCGGCGCCAGCGTGCTCATCGGCAGCGACCGCCTGGCGGGCGACGACCTGCTCGTCACCGCCGGCGCAGCCGCCTTCGAAAGCGCCAACGCCGGCAACGGCCTGCGCGTCAACGTGGGCGGGCTCAGCCTGGGCGGCACCGACCGCGGCAACTACAGCCTGCCGGGCAGCCTGCCCTCGCTCACGGGCAACATCCTGCGGGCGCCGCTGGTCATCACGGCCGGTGCGCTCGACAAGGTTTACGGCACGGTCCTCGTGCCGCTGGGCACCGAGTTCAGCAGCAGCGGCCTCGTGGGCACGCAGACCGTGGGCTCGGTGACGCTGGCCTCCAGCGGCTTCGGGGCCCTGCAGCCCGTGACGGCCCAGCCCTACGCGCTGGTGCCCAGCACCGCCACGGGCGGCAGCTTCAACCCGGCCAACTACGACATCAGCTACCGAAGCGGCACGGTCACCATCACGCCGCGCCCCGTGACGGTCAGCAGCGACTTCGTCGTGGCCTTCGAGAACGAGCTTGCGGGCCTGGCCTTCGGCGCCAGCGTCAGCGGGCTGCTGCCGGGGCTGGGCCACGGCGTCACCGGCCTCGTGCCGCCGACGCCGGACCTCGCGGGCGCCGTGGGTGGCAGCCGCATCACGCTGCTGCACTCCGGCGGCAGCGTCACCGGCACCGAGCCCGGCAACTACCAGCTGCGCTACCAGGCCGGGCAGCTGATCGTGCTGCCGCGCCCGGTGCTGCTGAGCGACCAGCCCGACACCGCCGAAGACGGCGGTTTCGGCATCGGCTCGTTCACGCCCGAAGAGCTGGCCGCCGCCAGCGCCGCGCTGCAGGAGACGCTGCGCATGCTCAACGCACCGCTGGCCGACGGCGTGGTCGGGGCGGGCCTGCAGCTGCCCGGCGTGCCCGGCACGCTGACGGCGGCCGAGATCGCCGCGCTGTTCGGAACCGACGCGCGCCAGATCACGCTGCCCGCGCTGCAGCGGCTGCCGCTGATCAGCCTCGACCCCACGCTGCGCCGCCTGCTCGGCGCGGCCACCAACCCATGAGATGCCCCACAGGCGCGCCACCCCAGGACCGATCACCCGTGACCACACCCCTGCCCCGCCCACGGCCACCGCACCGGGCCCTGCTCACGGCCTGCGCCGCCGCCCTGCTGCTGGCGCTGCCGGTGGCCGCGTCCACGCTGGACGAGCTGCGCCGCCTGGTCGAAAGCGGCCAGCACCAGCAGGCCTATGAACTGGCGCAGCGCCAGCCGCAGCTGGCCGGTGACGTGCACTTCGACTTCCTCTTCGGCGTCGCCGCCATCAACGCCGGGCGCGTGCCGCAGGGCCTGCTGGCGCTGGAGCGCCACCTGTCGCAGGTGCCCGGCAACGACCGTGCGCGGCTCGAGCTGGCCCAGGGCTACTTCCTGCTCGGCGATTTCGTGCGCGCGCGCTCGGAGTTCGAGTTCGTGCTGCGCTACGAGCAGCCGGCGGCCACGCGCGAGCGCATCGACCGCTTCCTCGAGGCCATGCAGACGCGCCAGGCCGGCACGCGCCGGCCCGCGGCGCGCCTGTACGCCGAGCTGGGCGCCGGGCGCGACAACAACGTCAACTCCGGCACCTTCCGCGACGAGCTGGAGTTCCTGTTCGGCGGCCGCCAGAGCATCGCCGGCACCGATTCGCAGGCCGTGGCCGACGACTTCGTGCACCTCGCCCTGGGCGGCGAGCAGCAGCTGCGCGTGAGCAACCGGCTCTCGGTGTTCGTCGGCGCCGACCTCGACCAGCAGCGCAACCGCGAGGCGCAGCGCTTCGACCGCAGCAACGCCAGCGCCTACCTGGGCTTTGCCAACCTGGCCGCCGGCGCGCTGTGGCGCAGCACGCTCACGGTGGGCCACCTGGGCGTGGGCGACGCGCGTTACCGCGACCTCATCCAGATCGGCAGCGAGGCCAGCTGGTCGGTCTCGCCCGAGACGCAGCTCATGGCCTTCGGCCAGTACGGCGAACAGCGTTTCGCCGGCCGCGACGCCGAACGCGATGCCCGCGCCGTCTCGGTGGGCGCGATGCTGAGCCACAGCCCGGCCAACTGGCCCGGCCAGCCCAGCGTGGGCGTCCGGCTGGCCTGGGCGCAGGAGAGCAACCTCGTGCGCCTGCGCGACGACCTCGACAAGGACGGCCCGCAGCTGCGCGTGTTTGCGTCGCTGGCACCCATGCCGCGCGTTCGGCTGGCCGTGGGCGCGGCGTTTTCGCGCCAGACCTGGGGCGATGTCGACGTGGTGGCCTTCGGCACCCGCCGCGAGGACGACTACATCGCCGTCGACAGCCAGCTCAGCGTGGCGCTCGACGCGCGCTGGTCGGTGCGTGCCGAGGCCCAGTGGTCCCGCACCCGCTCCAACCAGGACGCCTACGACAACTCGCGCAAGTCGGCGGCGCTGAAGCTGCGCTACCAGTTCTGACCACAGGAAGCCCCATGCACGGAACCCTCTCCTCGACCGTGGCACGTGCGCTCGTGCTGCCCGGGCTGCTGGCTGCCGGCCTGGCCCTGGCCCAGCCGGCCAGCGGCCCGCGTGTGCTGCTGGTTCAGGGCGACGCCCGGGCCGACGGCCAGCCGCTGGCGGCCGGCCAGCCTTTGCCAGCCGCCGCGGCCGTGCTCCTGAGCACCGCTCCCGGGGCCCGCGTGCAGCTGCTGCTGGCCGACGGCACGCTGCTGAGCCTGCCTGCCGCCAGCGAGGCCCGCCTGGCCGCAGCCGAACGGCAGGTGCAGCTGGCGCGTGGC
>JACCDS011830107.1_pt1 | contig 16638 bp, 18 predicted proteins | sample 7446441 | NCBI WGS metagenome assembly JACCDS01 (sample SAMN15323445, study PRJNA562643) | freshwater metagenome | isolation source: river surface water | place: USA:Blue River Watershed | collected 2017-08-17
AATTCAACTTTAAAGTTGAATTTTACCTAAAATAAATTGATAATTCTAATTTATTAGTTAGTTATTTTTATAACACATTCATCAAATCCTTGAACTGAAAACCATCGGTTAATCGTTCTTTGCCTAATTTTTTGTGTTCTACCAAAGCCCAAAGGAGGAATTCCTTAAAGAAATAAATCTCTTCTTTGGGTGTGTTGGCTTGGTATTTTTGAATCAAATCATTCAAGGCTGGTACAGAATCCAAAGTGGTACGGTATTCCTCATCTGTACATTCATCGTACAAGACTAATCCGCCTTCGGCATAAATGCTCTCTATTAGATTGGCGTATGGACTTTCATCTATTTTTTTACTGAGTTTTTCTATTTTAGGGAATAAGCCTGGCATAAAGGTTTTGATGGCTGAATGAATTAGTTCGTTTGCTACAAATGCCGCTCCTTCTTGTTCTCCTTCGTAAACCAATTCTACCTTTCCAGTAATTGCTGGAATAATTCCCATGAAGTCCGATAAACGCACTGTTGTGGCTTTTCCACCGTTGATCAATGCCCTTCTTTCTGCTGTACTGACCAAGTTTTCCAGCATACTAATGCTCATTCGAGCACTAACGCCACTTTTTGCATCGATGTAATCACTGTCTCTCGCTTCAAACACAATTTGCTCCAATAAATCTAAAGCTAAGTTGGGTATTGCTACCAATTCAGACTGCTTACTATTAATCTTTGCTTCTTGTGAGGATATTTTTCTGGCTATCGCAATGCTTTCAGGGTAGTGGGTCAATATTTGTGAGCCAATACGGTCTTTCAATGGAGTAACGATGCTTCCTCTGTTGGTGTAATCTTCTGGATTAGCCGTAAAAATAAATTGTACATCCAAAGGTAATCGCAATTTAAATCCTCTGATTTGAATGTCGCCTTCTTGTAAAATATTAAACAAGGCTACTTGAATTCTAGCTTGCAAATCTGGAATTTCATTGATGACAAATATGCATCTATTAGCTCTCGGAATCATTCCATAATGGATAACTCGGTCATCTGCATAGGATAGTTTCAAATTTGCTGCTTTGATGGGATCTACATCTCCAATCAAATCTGCCACAGTTACATCAGGAGTAGCAAGCTTTTCAGCAAATCGCTCTGAGCGGTGCAGCCATGAAATGGGTGCAGCATCTCCTTTTTCAGCAATAAGCTCTATCGAGTATCTTGATATAGGTTGCAATGGGTCATCATTGATTTCTGAACCTTCCACCACTGGAATGTATTCATCCAACAAATGAATCATCAAACGCGCTAGACGTGTTTTGGCTTGACCTCTCAATCCTAAGAAATTGATGTTGTGTCTGGACAATATAGCGCGTTCTAATTCTGGAATCACGGTATTTTCAAAACCATGCACTCCCTCAAAAACCTGTTTTCCTTCTTGGATAGCTTGGATTAAATTATCCCTCAATTCATCTTTGATGGATTTGCTTTGGTAACCTGACGCTTTTAATTCTCCTAAAGTAGATATCATTTTATTTAAGTCTTTTCTTTCTGTTTGTTTCGTAATCTTGAAAAATCATTTCCCCCAATCCTCTTAGGCCCGTATAAAAAGCTTTCCCTTGGTTAGCTTCGGTAAACTTGTCCACAAATTGCTGCAAGTAAGAATCCCTTGCGATCATAAAGGTTGTAATGGGAATATGTAATTTTCTGGCTTGAGCGGCCTGCGTGTAACATTTTTCTGTCACATAAGGATCCAATCCATTGCTATTCATGTAATAGGTACCATCTTTTTCTCTGACACAGCTAGGCTTTCCATCTGTGATCATGAAAATCTGTTTATTGGTATTTCTTTTTCTTCGCAAAAGATCCATCGCCAATTGTAAACCTGCTACCGTATTCGTGTGGTACGGTCCCACTTTTACGTATGGGATATCTTTGATGGAAATGGGCCAGGCATCGTTGCCAAATACCAAAACATCTAACGTGTCTTTAGGGTATCGAGTTGTGATCAATTCAGCCAAAGCCATGGCTACTTTTTTGGCTGGAGTAATTCGGTCCTCTCCGTATAGAATCATGGAATGACTTATGTCAATCATTAGAACTGTGCTCATTTGAGATTTGAACTTAGTTTCCTCTACCACCAAATCGTTTTCTGTGATCTCAAATTCACCTATTCCGTGATTTATTTGTGCATTTTTTAAGCTTTCCGATAAAGAAATACGCTCAAGGCTATCGCCAAAATGGTATTCTCTAAATTCTCCGGTATGCTCATCTCCATTGCCTGATGATTTGGTTTTGTGATTTCCAGAACCACTTTTTTGTAAGTTCCCAAAAATATTGTCTAATGCAGTTTGGCGGATTGCCTTCTCCGTTTTACCAGTGATCACATTGCCAGAATTTCCATCTCCATCAATTTCTTCACGGATATAACCTTTGGCTTTTAAATCTTCTATAAAATCATCGATGGTGTAATTTTCATCAGTCAATTCATATTCTTTGTCCAACTCTCTTAACCAATCAATTGCCTCATCAAAATCGCCTGATGTATGAGTGATCAATTCTTTAAATATACCAAAAAGCTTATCAAAAGGGGAAGAAGTCGGTTCTTCGTATTCTTTGAAATAAAAGCCTTTTCTATTGGGTTGATTCATAAAAAGTAGAACAAGGAATATGAAAAATTTGTTTCAATTTGATCTTATATTTATCAAAATGATGAAGAACTTTTTCTTTACATTCTTAATGTTGTAAAAATTAAAGCCAATGATCCGTTAAAACAATCGATTATCCCAAAGATAGGGTTCTGATTTTTTAATGCGAACGGATTTATTAAAATTTGGATGCTCGGTATTAATTAGGAAATTATATTCATCGGGTACAACTACGGAGGGGACTTTGAGGATTAAGTCTTTCTTTTCTAAGTACCAAGATTGTCCAATTTGTTGACAAGCATACATACCGTTGAGCGTTTGCCAATCAGAGGGGAGGTTTTCTTTAACCACTTTTTGAATGGATGCCAATGTTAAGTCTAATGTAATTTCCAAGCAAACGTAGTCCTTGATGGGTAAACCTGATAAACGGCAAAGGTTTTCCAACGTAGCCAAAGAGCGACTTTGTGCGGTATACAGCACATAATTTTTTCGGAAATTCCATCGATTGGTTTTTCCAGATGCAAGCAAATGAGCAAATTCGCTTTCTACAATACGGTAAACGGTTAAATAATTAGGCATTTTCCCCGTATTGAATGGCAGTTAATTGATCATCAATGAAAGTAATTCCTGATTTACTGACCAAAAACTCTAAAGGTTTTTTTTGATCCAAGTAAAAATTGGGACGCTCCAACCATTGTTGAAAATTCTCCTCACTAGAAAATACATGGATTCCATGTTTGTATAAATCTAAAAGCAAAATAATCTGTTCTTGGATTTTTTCTTTAAATCTAATTTTACCTGTAATATATGTTTTGTAAGTTTTAGGAGTTACATCCAAAATGGAAGCTATTATTGCATCTGGTAAATTGGAAATATCCTTGATTGCTTGTAAGTAATTGTTATCTATCATACCCTCATTCATTTGGTTGACGATATATAGTTCAGTCATCGGATTAGGTAGTTGCTGCATTAGTTGGTAGGATTTTTCTTTCGTATTCATAACAAAGATAATTAAATTTAAATTATGAAGTAAAATTACGTATTCAAATTAGTAAAATTATCATTTTATTGATATTTTTTTACTAATTCAAAACGTTTTATCTTTGATTCTATGCAAACCATTTCCATTCGATTTCTAAGTTTTAAAGGATTTTCCCAAAAACGTTTTGCTTTAGCAGCGATGGGGAAGTCGAGGTTTACACCATGGACAGGAGAGGGTTTGGTTTTTTCCAAACATTTGGGGGTTGGAAAGGGGAATGGTTTTTCTGTGATTCCAGATTTTTCAACCTATGCCTTTCTGGGAGTATTTGAATCGGAAGAGTCCTCGAAGCTTTTTTTTACTAAAAATGCTCAATGGTTAGAATATGCTAGTCAATCTGATACTATCACAGGTTGGGATGCATATGCGATCAAAGGACATGGATCTTGGAACGGGAAGCAACCCTTTCAATTTCATGATTTTCCTCCTGATTTTAATGGAAGAATAGCTGTTATTACTCGTGCAAGCATACGTTGGTCACAGGCCTGGCGCTTTTGGATGAATGTTCCGGCTTCTTCCAAAAACATCGAATTACAAGAAGGTTTATTATTAGCCAAAGGAGTAGGAGAGTTGCCCATCGTAGAACAAGCAACCTTCAGTCTATGGAATTCTCAAAAAGAATTAGACCAATTTGCCTATCGCAGTAGGCAACATGCGCCCATGATCAAAAAAACACGTCAATACAATTGGTATAAAGAAGAGATGTTCGTAAGGATGGCTGTTGTTATGAATTATGAATTATGATTTATGAATTATGAATTGTGATGTTTAAGTCTTATTCTTTTTAAATTTCTTAATTCTTACTCCATAAATCATAATTCATTTTATCGCCTCCCCGCCTCTAACCTTATTTCGAATACGAATCGCATCGATGACATCATAGATGAAGATTTTACCATCACCAGTATTGCCTTCGGAGGCATTGTCAAGAATTACATCCAAGCATCTTTCAACATTTTCATCGCTTACCACACAGATGATCATTACTTTGGGTAGTAAAATCATGGACTTTTCAGTACCTCGATAAATTTCTGAATAACCTTGCTGTAAACCTGCTCCACGAACAGGTACTACGGTCATACAAGGAATATTAGCATCAATTAAGCCTTTTTGAATGGCTTTTAATTTGGATGGTTTTACAATTGCTTCAATTTTTTTCATGATTTCCTTGTCTAAAATTATTCAAAAGTCGTGTAAGCTTCTACTCCAAATTCTACTGCATCAATTCCTGCAGATTCTGCTTTATGGCTTATTCTAATACCAATGGTACGTTTCAACAGATGAAATATCCCAAAAGTTAAAGCAAAAGAAAAGATACTGATTATACTTACACCAATCAATTGGGTGAAAAATTGATCAAATTGACCTGTGGTAAATAAACCATTTTTCTCTGAAAATAATCCCACAGCAATAGTTCCAAAAAATCCGTTGACACCATGCACGGCAATCGCACCTACCGGATCATCAATTTTCATTTTGTCGACAATTACAACCGCCATATCAACAATTGTACCCGCCACTAAGCCTATCAATAAGGCACTGTTTGGGCTAACAACGTTACAACCCGCTGTCACCGCTACTAATCCAGCCAGAACTCCATTGATTACCATGGTAATGTCCACTTTTTTGTAGCGAAGAAAGGTGTAGCATATAGTAGATATTCCTCCCATTGCTGAGGCTAAAAATGTATTCGTTGCTACTTGACCAATTAGATCCCATTTGCCTACTGCTGCTAATGTGGATCCTGGATTAAAACCGAACCAACCAAACCAAAGTATAAAGGCCCCTACGGCTGAAAGAGTTAAATTATGTCCAGGAATGGCATTGATGCTTCCATCTTCATTGTATTTCCCAATTCTAGGTCCTAAAACTATGGCGCCTGCCAATGCAGCAAATCCACCCATGGCATGTACTGCCGCAGATCCTGCAAAATCATTGAAACCTCTTTGCGCCAACCAACCATTGGGATTCCAAACCCAATTAGCTGCTAAAGGGTACATAAAGGCACAGAAAATAACCACATAAACGGCATATGACCACATTTTCATTCGTTCTGCTACTCCACCAGAAACGATCGAAATTGCTGCAATAGCGAAACCCATTTGAATAAACCAAAACATCGAATTTGAAATGGTTAATCCTAAACCTAAGTCGCCGGACATGATACCTGTCTCAAAAGCAAACCAACCATTGGAATGCCCATAAGCGATTCCAAATCCAACCAAGTAAAAAGCAATTCCACCAAACATGATATCAATCATTACCTTGGCGATAATACTCACTGCGTTTTTAGATCGGACAAAGCCTGCTTCTAATAAGGCAAATCCTCCTTCCATTTGAAAAATTAATGCTGCACATAAGGCTACCCAAACTGTATCGATGGCATGGGTTAACTCAGCTTGCTGATTAGCAAGACTCAATGACTCGTTCATGGTTTTGTTTCTTAGTATATAAAATGCTTTCGGATGTAAAATTAAATAAGCATTTGGAATATTTCACATTTTGAATGAACTTTAGTTAAATATTTTACTATTTAACAGAATCATGAAACTAAAAAATCTACTCTACCTGGCTTCGCTGCTATTTTCATTGCCTTCATTTGCTCAAGAACCTTCTTTAATTCCAATTCCTGTTTCAGCTGATTATGCAAAAGGAAATTATTCTTTAGGGAATAACATCATTATTTCTGCTCCCAAAAATGCTGCATTGGATGTAGCTTATGATTTATTGAATCAAAAAGTAGGATTGATTGGAAAAAGAAAAATACAATGGCTTTGGGCTACTGGCCCACAAGCAAGTGTGGCAAATATTCGTTTAGAGCTTTTGACAAATAAAAAAAATCAACAATTAGGTAAAGAAGGCTACCAGCTGACAGTCAATGCAAAGGGTGTTCAAATTGTAGCTAACGAGGCAGCTGGATTGTTTTATGGTGTTCAAACTTTGGTACAATTAATGCCAAAGGAATTGGCAGCTAAGTCGCCACAAAACAATCTAAGTATTAAAATTCCTTATGCTAAAATTATGGATTATCCCAAATTTGCTTGGAGAGGATTGATGTTTGATGTAGCTCGTCATTTTTTCACTAAAGCTCAAGTGAAACAATTTATTGATGAAATGGCAGAATACAAGTACAATATTTTACATTTTCACTTAACAGATGATGAAGGATGGAGAGTTGAAATCAAGGCCTATCCTAACTTGACCAAAAAAGGTGCATTTAATGTGAAGAAAATTGGTCGATTTACGGAATTTTCCAAACCTGAAGCTAATGAGCCAAGAGATTTTGGTGGATTTTATACCCAAGAAGATTTGAAAGAATTGGTGCAATATGCCAAAGCGCGTTTTGTTGAAATCATGCCAGAAGTTGATGTTCCAGGCCATTCTATGGCTGCTGTAGCCTCTTATCCGGAGCTTTCTTGTACTCCAGAGGCTGTCAACTATCAAGTGATTTCTGGTGAGCCTTTCATTGATTGGTCAACTAATCATGCCGTCGCTTTGCAAGACAACACTTTGTGTCCAGCAAACGAAAAAGTTTATACGTTTTTAGATAAGGTTTTTGGAGAATTGGCTGCTATTTTTCCGTTTGAGTACATGCACATTGGAGGTGATGAATGTCCAAAAAACTTTTGGGAAAAGAACCCTCAAATTATTGCATTTATGAAACAGGAAGGTTTGAAAACCCCACAAGAGGTTCAAGCATATTTTACAAGGCGTTTGTCTAAAATTGTTACATCTAAGGGCAAAAAAATGATGGGTTGGGATGAAATTTTAGAGGGTGGAGGTTTGCCCCAAAGTACCGCAGTTATGTCTTGGAGAGGAGAAGCTGGTGGAATTCAAGCTGCTAAAGATGGTCATGAAGTGGTTATGACACCTAATAATCATGTGTACATCGATTTAATGCAAGGAGATATTGCTGTAGAACCAGAAGTTTATAATACAGTCAGATTAAAGGATTCGTATGATTTTAATCCAACTCCTGCAGGAATCAATGTTAAAAATGTGAAAGGTGGACAAGCTAATTTATGGTCAGAACAATTGTATAATTACAGACACCTTCAATACATGGTCTATCCACGTTCATTTGCTATTGCGGAAAGATTATGGTCTCCAAGAGAAAGAAGCGACTGGAATGGCTTTGTAAATCGAGTGGAATCTCATTTTGAACGTTTTGATGCCGCTGAAAAGAAATACGCTCCTAGTATGTATGAGCCTAAAATTTCTTTCAGCAAAAATGCTAAAAATGAAATTTTGGTTGAATTAGTACCGGAGATATCCAATGTTTCGTTCCATTATAGTTTCGATAATTCTTATCCTGATAAATTTTATCCAGCAGCAATTGGGAAAATTTCGGTTCCAAAAGATGCAGAACAAATTCGAATCGTTGCTGTCAAAAATGGGAAGCAGGTGGGGCGATTCATTTCTGTTTCAAGAGCTGATATGATAAAAAGAAGTAAATAACCTTAGCGCTTGAAAGAGTTGCCTTTTTAACAATGATTATGAAAAAGATATTTTTAACGTTTTCTATTATTTTTTGTGCTGCATTTTCTTTGTTAGCACAGTTTGAAAAGAAAGAATTTAGTACGAAAGAAGGGAATGTCCTTTTATACCAAATTTTATACCCTGAAAATTACGACCCCAAGGTGAAATATCCTGTGATTTTATTTTTACACGGTGCAGGAGAAAGGGGGAACGATAATGTGGCTCAATTAACACATGGTTCGAAATTGTTTTTGAATGAACAAAACCGTAAGAAATATCCAGCCATTGTCATTTTCCCACAATGTCCGAAAGAAAGTTTTTGGTCAAGTATAAAAATTGATCGCACCAAAGCTTCTTATTCCTTTGATTTCACCTACAATGATGAGTTGAATTGGCCGACGCAAGCGGCAGTAGATTTAGTGAAAAGCTTAGTGAAAGAAAAAAAAGCAGATAAAAAGCGTTTGTATATCATGGGACTTTCCATGGGCGGTATGGGTACGATGGAAGTAGTTTCCCGTTATCCTAAAATGTTTGCTGCGGCAGCACCTATTTGTGGAGGTGCAGATTTGACTTTGGTAAAAAAATACGCAAAGAAATTACCTTTTTGGGTATTTCACGGAGATGCTGATGCGGTAGTTCCGGTTTCAAATTCAAGAAAACTAGTGGAAGCTTTGAATGCCTTGAAAGCCAACGTAACTTATTCAGAATATCCTGGAGTAAATCATAATTCATGGGATAATGCTTTCGCTGAACCTGAATTTTTAGCATGGTTTTTCAATAAAAAGAAATAAAGGGTTAATCGATGATTTTTCAATTTATTCTACTGTTTTTTCTTCAACTTTTACCTGTTGGGATAAAAAATATAACAGGTGCAAGTACAGCATCAACCTCCAATTATTTACTAATAAAGAAAGGTTACGTCATGTCTTACAATGGAAATGACGCTCGAGCGAATTGGGTCGGATGGACGCTTTCTTTTTCAGATTTGGGACCAGTAGAAAGAAGTAATAGATTTCGAGAAGATAATGATTTGCCTTCCTCATTTAAAAAATCGGATTCTGATGATTATCGTCAATCTGGCTATGATAGAGGTCATTTATGTAATTCTGAAGATAGAAGTTCCAATGAATATTTAAATGAAGAGACATTTTTAATGTCGAACATGCTTCCACAAACTCCTCAATTGAATCGAGGCCCTTGGAAAAGACTAGAGGATTACTGTAGGAAGTTGGCCAAAAGAGGTCAAAAGTTAAGCATTTATGCAGGTGGAATAGGCAGAATAGGGAGAATTGGAGATGTTGTTATTCCTTCCCATTGTTGGAAAGTGGTTTTTACACCAGAAAAAACGTGGTGTATTTTAATCCCCAATACGCATGAATTAAACCCCAATTGGCAAACTTATTCAATTCCAATCATGGAATTAGAGCGACTTATTGGTGGGAAGTTTTAGGAGATAGGTAGAATTAAGAATTAAGAATGTAGAATTGATTATTCTCTTCAAATTAATTATTCTTGGTTACTCTTAATTACTAAAAGTATAATTTAATATATAAGTTAAGAGATTTTTTTATTCTACATTTTTAATTCTAAATTCTACATTCTCATTTCAGCATATACATGGCTAATTTCTTCGCAGCGAGGAAATTTTCATATTCCAATGGAGTTCTGCGGTTATTGGTGTACTCATTGTATAACCATGGGTCGCCCAATGCATAAACTTTTCCCTTTCCCACATTGGCAATTGCCATCACGGAATGTCCTTGATGATTGACTAAGGATTTTGCAGATCCTGATAATTTTAACGTGGTAATTTCTTTGATGTATACCTTTTTGATAGGATCGAAAACCTCATTTCCTTTGGGAATCAAGACTGTACCTTGATCCCAATTTTTACCTTGAACAAAATTTAAGTTGGGGGCTACAAATTCTATTCCAAATCTTTTGGCTAAAATATTGAATTGAGGAATTTCACAATTCGTTGTGTCATTAGCCAATAGTATTAAATGACCACCATTTTTAACCCAAGCCTCAATTTCATCTGCAGCTTTTGCAGTCATATAATTGGGCTTACTAGTTTCTTTGTAGGAATCTGGATCTACAATAATATACACAGATGCTCCTTTTAGGTTTTGTTGGGTAGGAGAGGCACCTAGGCTATCTATACTAGCTCCTAATTGTTGCCATTGTTGTCCCCAAAGCCAAAATCCAGAATCTTTTCTGTCTTCCCAAGTATAATGAAATCTTTCTGGTTTACCTTCTTTGGTTTTACGGTATTCGTGATTGAAATAATAATCTAAGACTACTTTTTTGCCTCTACCAATTGACAATTCCTCCGCAATTTCTATTTCCAATGAGGCTAATATAAAAGGTCCCACACCTTTTAAATCATCTCTTTTTAAAGGCTCGCTTAAATAGTAAGCATAACTTCCGTCTCGATAAGGTGTGCCACCAAGCCCTCCAACACTAACCGTTTTTTCTAAATGTAAATTTCCTTCTGAGTCTTTGACTACAAACTCTTTCATGATTCCTTTGTAGGCTTTTTGTGCAGCTATAAGATATTTTTGAGGTAAATAGCCCTTTCTTGCACCTTTCGCAAATGCATAAACAAACATATTGGCGCATGACGCCTCAAAATAATTTCCTTTTTTCCCTGGAAAATTAGGCACTTGGTACCATAGTCCCGTTTGGCTATCCTGTATCTTCAATAATGCCTCACTCAATTTGTTTAATTGACTAATTAAAATAGGTCTTTTTGGATGATTTTGAGGCATGTAATCCAAGACATCAATTAAAGCCATTTCGTACCATCCCATAGATCTTCCCCAAAAGTTGGGAGAGTGTCCATTGATTTTGTTAGCCCAAGGTTGTGTTTTGGCAAAATCATAAGCGTGAAATAATAATCCTGTTTTCGTATCTATTCCACCTTTCCACATCAATTCAAATTGTTTGACAATATCATCCCAGTTATTTTCATTGAAAATGTTTCCGTACTCTGCATAAAAAGGTTCTAACATATACAATCCATCTAACCACATTTGATTAGGATATCGATCTTTATGCCAAAATCCTCCTTCTTGAGTTCTTGGTTGATTTTTGATTTGATCTCTTAATTTTTGTGCAGCTAATTTGTATTTTTCGTCTGCTATTTCTTGGTAGAGAAAAAGCAAAGCTCTACCGGTAGTAATGTTGTCGGAATTAAATTCAGAGGCTTTATAGGTTCTAATATTGCCTTTTTCATCTACGAAAGTTTGAATATTTTTCTTGATGTAATCAAAATACTTGGCATCACCCGTTCTGATGTAAACTTGTTCCAAAGCTTTTAAAAATAATCCTTGTTCATAATCCCAATTCGCTGGCTTACCCGTTTTAACTTGAATGGAATCTGCATGAATTTTCATCATGGATTCAGCCATTAAAATAGAGTTTTGAGCCATTGCTATGGCTGAAATGCATAAAAGTTGCAGCAACAAGAAGTATTTTTTCATATTATCTCAATTCAGTAATTTCAGAAAATTCCATGTCAGTATAATCTTTGTTCTCACCAGCCATTCCCCAAATAAAAGAATAATTTTTGGTTCCGCATCCACTGTGAACAGACCAAGGTGGAGAGATTACTGCTTGGTGATTTTGCATCCAAATGTGCTTTGTGTCTTGTGGTTGTCCCATAAGATGCATAACAGCATGTGCAGGATCTACATCAAAATACAAATAAGCTTCCATTCGTCTGTCATGCACATGTGCTGGCATGGTATTCCAAACAGAGCCTGACTCTAAAATGGTTAAACCCATAACTAATTGGCAAGATTGTATTCCTTCGTTATGGATGTATTTGTAAATGGTGCGGTGATTGGATGTTTCTAAACTTCCCAATGTCACAGTAACCACATTCTTTTTTTCCAAATGAGTGTTTGGGAAATTGGCGTGCGCTGGTGAAGAAAGTAAATAAAACAAGGCGGGCTCATCTTTGGAAATCGATTCGAAAACGACTTTTTGCGTTCCTTTTCCAATGTAAACCGCGTCTAATTTGTCCACATTAAATGTGTCATTTTCTGTAATTATTTTACCTTTTCCCCCTACATTGATGATGCCTAATTCTCTTCTTTCTAGGAAATAATTGGCTTTTAATTTATCTGGATTGGGTAGTTCTAAGGCTAAATTGACCGGTTTAGCTCCGCCAATGATCATTCTATCGTAAATGGTGTAAGTTAATTCTATGCTGTCTGCATGAAAAATATTTTCTATCAAAAATTGGTCTCTTATTTGTTGATTAGTGAAAGTGGAAACTTCTCTACTACTCGCCTCAAATCTGTAATTCATATTCATTTATTTTTATTTTTAAAGCTTAATTTGCCTTTTTTCTACTCATTAAAATTTATCTTTGGAAATATTTATGCGATTCAAAGACCCAGCTTTTTATGATAAATTAGGTATTGAATTAGAGGAATTAGGTTTTCGTCTATTCACTAGTTCAATGGATTTATTCCCAATTTGGTTCAATTCAGAGAAACAAATTTATATTCAAGCTGTTTCTTTGTTGCATTTCGAACTAATAAAAAAGCAAATCAGTCCGCAAATTTGGCAAGAGTCCATTGTTAAGAATCGAAATCAGTTCAACCAATTTTTATGTATTTGGGAAGATAATTGGTATCATCGTCGTGACTTTATCAAGGCTTATATCGTGCAATTATTACATGGAAATAAATCGATATTTGCCAGAGATCTGAAAGTGGATTGTATACCAGAATCACTTTCTAGTGCTTTTTTGGAACGTACACATATTTTAGGAGCATCCAAAGGGAAAACTTATTTAGGTATTTTTGTTCCACCTCATCGACATTTTAGAGGTATTGAAAGTACTTTTGATTGGGAAGGCAATCCATTGGTTGCAGTGGCAGTTTTTGGAAAAACTTTGGTAATGAAAGATCAGCAATATATAGGTCAACATTCGACTGAATTGATTCGTTTTGCTTCTCTACCTGGAACTCGGGTGGTAGGAGGAATTACCAAGGCTATATCTTTTTACCAAAAAATCTTCCTTGTGCATAATGTCATGACTTATGTGGATTTGGAGTGGAATAAGGGACGAGGATTTTTAGGAATTGGTTTTAAGTTGGAATCTTTGACAAATCCATTACTATTTAAAATTGATTCATCTCTGAATAGAGTTTTGGTACAAAATTGGGCTGATGCTGATGTTTGTAATGCAGGTAATTCTAAATTAAGGTACGAACTGAAATGAAACAAGATCCATTAATTGTTATTTTAGGACCTACTGCCAGTGGTAAAACAAATTTAGGTGTTCATTTAGCAGATAGAATCAATGGGGAAATTATTTCAGCTGATTCTCGACAAATTTATCGTGGCTTGGACATAGGAACAGGTAAAGATTTGCATGAGTTCGAGATAGAAGATCGTCAGATAAATTACCATTTGATTGATATTTTAGAAATTGGAACTCCCTACTCTGTGGCACATTTTAAGTCGGATGCCCTCAAATCCATTCATCAAGTAGCGGAAAATGGAAAAACTCCCATTCTTGTAGGGGGGACAGGGCTTTATATTGATGCAATACTCTCTAATTATGAGTTTACTCATGTGCCTGAATTTTTAAAAGAAAATGAATTTTTAAATAGACCTTTTATTGTTTTTGGTTTGAATCCGCCCGTGGATATTCGCAGAGAAAGGTGTGCATTGCGTTTGAAACAGAGGATTGAAGAGGGTTTGATAGAAGAAGTTAAAGAATTATTGGCTCAGGGAATTAGCGCTGCTGATTTAAAATGGTTGGGTTTAGAGTACAAGTGGATTATGAATTTTTTGGAAGGGGAAATAGATTTTAATCAATTTCAAAAAGGCTTAGAAATTTCAATTCAGCAATTTGCTAAAAGGCAAATGACTTTTTTTAGAAAAATGGAGCGATCAGGAATTGATATTCAATGGGTTCCGTTTGAACTAAACCTACAAGAACGATTAAATTGGCTTATTTCAAAAATAAATTTTTAAGGATTTTTGCTCAAAAGGTTGCATAAAATGAAAAATCACCTTACTTTTGCAATCTCTTAACGAGACAGAGAGTTGGCAGAGTGGTCGATTGCGGCAGTCTTGAAAACTGTTGACTGTTACAGGTCCGGGGGTTCGAATCCCTCACTCTCTACACAAGCGCATCCATCGATGCGCTTTTTTTGTTTCTTTTTTTATAGAAATTCAAAGGTTAAAGAATTAGCCCATCTTGTGTTAAACCATTCATTTTAACACGGAGGGCACAACGTTTTTCCATCATTTATCTCTTTATTTAACTCTTTTGGCTTCGGTAATTCGATAGGATCATTAACCTATTAACTGATTCTTCATTTTTATTTCAACCCTTTATTTGCATTAATACTTAATAAGCAAAAAAATGAAGAAAGGAAATCGCTGAGTTTTTGAAGGATACTTATACCTTCCGCACAATAATCATAAGATAGACAAAACCCCACTATGAGTGGGGAATGTTCGTATTCTATGTTCTAAAAAAAATTAATTGCTCAAAAAATCACTTAGTTCTTGCTGGATTTCTTTTGTTATATGAATGCTGTAAAGTTTTTTACGGGAATCAAATGAATCGGGAATACGAACGATGCATTCCCTAACATTAAATAAGACAAATAATTTAGTATTCAATTCTTTAATAATTAGGTGCCTTCTTTGCCTCTGATTTTCAGCACTTTTCTCCTCAATATTTAATAATGTATTTAATTCATTCACAGAAATCCCCAGTTTAATATTGGATAAAAGTTGAAGTAGTATTTTTTCTTCGTGTGGATCAAATTTCCAACTGCTTGAAATATTAGCAGTTATTTTTTCCTTATATTTTTCAACAATTAAGTTGGATGGCTGGGTTAAAGAAAGATCACTGTTTGCTCCCCTTAATAAAGGTCTGACGACAAATAATAGTAAGAAAATAAAAATCAATAAAATCACAAAAATTGACTCCATAGGATTATTTTAATCAGAACAAATAGCAATTAAAAAAGAATTTGGTGGTACAAAATGTTATTTAAGTTATAACATTTAAATACTTATTTAATGGAGTAAATAAATGCGTTATATTGTGATGAAACTTGAAAAAAGATTTAAAATAATTAGTGATTTAGTATGGGATATTATTTCTACTTTTTTGAAAATTTATTAACTGGATTTTGTTATACATGTAATAATTTTATTATTATTTTTTATGACTAAATCATGAATAATGATCAATTTTTCATAGGTTTTTTTGAAATTTAAAAGCGCTTCATTTTTACAATAATTTAAATTATCAGCAAATTTGAAAGTGTCAAAAAATACGAGCATAAGAATTGTCCATTTTATAAAAAAATTGAACAAGTTTCCATTTTTTAAACTTTATCTATTAGCATTCAATGAATAACTAATAATTAATAATTATTTTTGTTCATGAAGCTTTTCCTTGTTCCAACACCAATCGGTAATTTAGAAGATATTACACTACGTGCAATCCGTGTATTGAGTGAGGTTGATGCCGTATTAGCTGAGGATACTCGCAATACAGGAAAATTGTTGAAGCATTTAGAAATATCTAAACCTTTGTATGCACATCATTCTCACAATGAACATGCAGGTGTGCAAGGGGTAATTAAAATGTTGGAAGCAGGTAAAAAATTAGCATTAGTTTCCGATGCAGGAACACCAGGCATTTCAGATCCTGGATATTTATTGGTTAAAGCTTGTTTATTAAAAGGCATAGAAATAGAAAGTTTGCCAGGGGCAACAGCCTTTGTGCCAGCTTTGGTAAACTCTGGATTTCCAACAGATCGATTTGTTTTTGAAGGTTTTTTGCCTCACAAAAAGGGGAGACAAACGCGTTTTATGAACTTAGCCGAGGAGGAGAGAACCATTGTTTTATATGAATCTCCTCATAGAATCATTAAAACGTTGGAACAAATAATTGAATTTATCGGTGCCGAACGTCAAGTATTGGTCGCTAGAGAAATTACTAAATTACACGAACAAATGCATCGTGGTAGCGCGGAGGAAGTATTAAAGCAATTTCAGAATCAACCAGACAAAGTCAGGGGTGAAATGGTGGTAGTTATAGAAGGGAAATAATGAGGAAAATCTGTTTATTACTTTTATTAATCATTTATTCAGGTGTACTAAAGGCTCAATTGAGTGATCAATCGAGTGTTTCATTGGTGACAGTCGCACCGGGCACAGAATTGTACAGCAAATTTGGTCATAGTATGATTGTAATTCAAGACCCTTTGTTGGGTATTGATAAAGCTTACAGTTATGGAACCTTTGATTTTGGTACAGAGAATTTTTATTGGAAATTTTTGAAAGGAACTTTACCATACACCATTTCTTATAATCCCTTTGATCAAGTGGCAGATTATTATGCCAATTACGAGCACAGGAGTTTGTATGCCCAAAAATTGAATTTCACTTTAGATCAAAGGAATTCGATATACAACCGTTTGGAAACTAATTTATTGCCTCAAA
>JACCDS010549258.1_pt1 | contig 16632 bp, 19 predicted proteins | sample 7446441 | NCBI WGS metagenome assembly JACCDS01 (sample SAMN15323445, study PRJNA562643) | freshwater metagenome | isolation source: river surface water | place: USA:Blue River Watershed | collected 2017-08-17
AGGCATTCTTCAAGTGAAAGCACTTCATCTCGAGGAAGAAATTCCATGTTCTCACTCATGCAATAGGTGCAGCGGAAATCGCAACGGTCAGTGATGGATAGGCGAATGTAATCTACCTGCCTTCCAAATTGATCGATAAGTTTAATTTTTTCCGTGCTGGTTTGCATAGATATGTTTATTGTTTTCTTTGGTATAACCTAAATCGCTCATTGCGATCAGCTGGACGTTTACCTTGCCAGATGAGTTTCCAATCATCACTTAGTGATATTTTTTCATGCTTTTTGTCCGCTTGTATCAATAGTAAATCACAACTAAATTGATCGGAGCTGACGATATGTTTTGTTTTTAAATTAATGTAGTAATGCATTAGATCAGCTTGGTCATTACCCATGATGCTATTAATGCAACCATGATTTTTAGGTAGATTGTGTTTTAATGCTTTGGCCACTGGGTAGTAGCTTTTTGCGTTATCTATTAATGGCAGCCAAAGTGTCATTAGCAAGCTCCACACCATAGTTACACCAACAGCCCAATCAGTAATGGCAGCACGATTAGAGCGTTTTGTGTTGATAGTTGCTATCCAAACTACGGAGGCCAGAATCGCTGCTGTTAAGCTCACGATGTTGATGTCCATGTTTTTCAAGCCTGAAAGAAAGTGCATTCGAACTGATAGGTGTTCCGGCCAGCCGGTTGTAAAAGCAATCCAGCCTAACCAAATGAGAATGCCAGCTAAACCGAATGCAAATAAACCAAACCAATTAAGGGCACCGGCTGCACCACGCTTAAGCGTTTCAACAGCGCCACCTGCAAGGAGTGTCAATGGCAATAGTAAAGTAAGTGCAGGTACTTCGTTTAGTGAGCTGAGGCCAATTAATGTCAGTGCAACAATGAAATATGTAATGATCAGTTGAAACTTTGGTTTATCAACCAGGACTTTTCGATAATGCCATAAGCCCCATGCCGCCAATGGTAGGGATGGCCATGCTCCCCATGCAATAGTTCTTAGTAAATCAATATGGGTGCTGTTAGAAAACACTAATTGAGTTTGCCACCAAGTGATTAGTTGATTTGGGGCAACTTGCCATAATGCAGCTGACCAAAGGAGTAGCCACGGCATTGAAATTAGTAGAGCAAGTCCTAAAACAATTGCGTAGCTTTTTGAGCGCCATGTTTTAAAGAATAAAGGAAGTAATAAGGCAGATACGACCGAAATAAGTGCAGGCATTAGCCCTGTGGCTAGAAAGCTAATTCCGATGCCGCAGCCTAGCAATGCACTGGCTCGAAAAGGTCTTCTTCTCGCAAGTGCTAGACTATAAAGGCCCATTGCGCTGCCAGTGAGTGCAGGTAATGCTGGGCTTAGTGAGTGTGCAACCGCAATTAATCCTACTGAGCTAATAAATATAAAGCTTGTTTGTCTACCTAGGCCTTGCCCCCAAATTTCACGGCCTATCATGCCTACAACTAGTAAGGTTAAAGACATCCAAAATGCGCTCGCAACTCTAGCTGCATCATGTAGGCTTAGAATCGGACTGAGCAATTGACCAAAGAGTGCAGCAGACCAATAAAATAGTGGAGGATTTTCTAGCGATGTTTGGCTTGCAGCAGTCGCCGTGAGCCAAAGCTGCTGATCGAGCATGTTCTTGATAATACTAACGCTAGAAGCTTCATAGGGTTTCCATGGTTGATGGCCAAAAATACCCATGGTGACCCAAATGATACAAAGCAGAACGAGCAGCTTGGTTTTAGCTTTCTCTCCGATGCGGGCAACCGGTGTGGCAAGATTTCCTTGCCAATCGTGATCTATTTCAAACGCCATTTAAAAACCTAATGAATGTATTGATCATGCTCAGTTTAAAATAAAAAAGGCAGCGTAAGCTGCCTTTTTTGGGAACCATACAAAATTACATGCCGTATTTTTGGCGGAATTTCTCAACACGACCAGCAGTATCTAAAATCTTTTGCTTGCCTGTGTAGAATGGATGACATTGTGAACATACTTCGATGTTCATGTCTTTGCTGTTTGTAGAACGTGTATTGAACTTGTTGCCGCAGCTGCAAGTTACTTTAATTTCGTTGTACTCTGGATGAATCTCGGCCTTCATGGTCAAATCTCTTTCAAAAGCATTTCACTGAACCAGTAATTATCATTGATTTCTTTAAATTAAGCAACTAATAGCCAACAATTATCCGCGGCGCATGCTGTCAAAAAAGTCCGCATTGTTTTTGGTTGCCTTGATTTTGTCTAATAAGAACTCCATCGCTTCAAGATCATCCATTGGGTAAAGCAGTTTACGTAATACCCAAATTTTCTGAAGGATGTCTTTTTCAATCAGTAATTCTTCACGGCGAGTGCCTGATTTATTGACGTTAATGGCTGGATAGATGCGTTTTTCAGCCATGCGACGGTCAAGATGGATTTCCATGTTGCCCGTGCCTTTGAATTCCTCATAAATCACATCGTCCATACGCGAACCTGTGTCTACAAGTGCAGTTGCGATAATGGTCAGTGAACCACCTTCTTCAATATTACGTGCCGCACCAAAGAATCGTTTAGGACGTTGAAGCGCATTAGCATCAACACCACCTGTTAATACTTTGCCTGATGCTGGAACAACAGTGTTGTAAGCACGGGCTAGGCGGGTAATGGAGTCTAATAAAATAACCACATCTTTTTTATGTTCAACTAAACGCTTAGCTTTCTCTAGCACCATCTCTGCAACTTGCACGTGACGTGTTGCTGGTTCATCAAAGGTTGAAGCAACGACTTCGCCTTTAACTGAGCGTGTCATTTCTGTAACCTCTTCAGGACGCTCATCAATCAATAGTACGATCAAGTTAACATCAGGATGGTTGGCTGTAATGGCATGTGCAATATGTTGCATCATCACTGTTTTACCACTCTTAGGACTCGCTACTAGTAATGCACGTTGACCTTTGCCGATTGGCGCAATCATGTCGATCACACGGCCTGTGACGTTTTCTTCGCCACGAATATCACGCTCTAAAATAAGTGGTTTTGTCGGGAAAAGTGGTGTTAAGTTTTCAAACAGAATTTTGTGTTTGGTATTTTCTGGAGACTCACCATTCACGCTGTCTACTTTAACTAGGGCAAAGTAGCGCTCGCCATCTTTAGGTGTGCGAATTTCCCCTTGGATCGTATCGCCTGTATGTAAATTAAATCGGCGAATTTGCGAAGGTGAAACATAAATATCATCAGGGCCTGCTAGATAAGAGGTGTCTGGTGATCTTAAGAAGCCAAAGCCATCTTGAAGTACTTCTAAGGTGCCATCACCAAAAATGCTATCGCCTTTTTTTGCTTTATTCTTTAACAGAGCGAAAATTAAATCTTGTTTTCGCATTCGACTGGCATTTTCGATTTCATTTTCGATTGCCATATCGACAAGTTCTGTGACTGGAAGGTGTTTTAGGTCTGATAAGTGCATTTGAGGGTGCTCGCTGAAAAGGACGGAACTACTTAAAGAGGATTGTGTGACTTACAAAATTGCGTCTAGTTCTTAGTGTTGCTTAAATATCAGGGGATATCAGGATTGCAACAGAACTAGACACAAGATATATCGATTAAATGTTGCTGTCAATAAAAGCTGTTAATTGTGATTTTGATAATGCGCCAACTTTAGTTGCTTCAACGTTACCGTTTTTAAATAACATTAATGTTGGGATGCCACGAATGCCATATTTAGGAGGTGTTTGTTGATTCTCGTCAATATTTAACTTAGCCACTTTAATGCGGCCTTCGTATTCTTTTGCCACTTCATCTAAAATCGGTGCAATCATCTTGCATGGGCCACACCATTCAGCCCAGTAGTCAACTAACACCGGAATTGCTGATTGTAGAACGTCTTGTTCGAAAGAATCGTCGCTTGTGTGGATAATTTGGTCGCTCATGTGAACCTCTAATTTGTAAAATTTGAATAGCTAAATTAGCTTAACTGGAAAATACTATTTCGCTATCCTAGCGAAAAAATGCTGATTAGTGAAGCATTGTGTGCAATAGATTATGAAGTTTTGATGTTTTTTTGATGAATCATCATTGGAATCATTTTATGCGAAAAATTACATTTTTAATCATAGCCTTGTTTTTATTTGTCTTGCCAAGCCAAGCAGAGCTTACTAAGCGGGACGTTTTAAAGGATATGGCAGGTAAGGAGCATCGCCTTTCAAATTATCAAGGGAAGTGGATCTTAATTAACTATTGGGCTACTTGGTGTCCCCCTTGTTTGGAAGAAGTGCCAGATTTGGTTGCGCTTTACGATGAGCGTAAAGGTAAGGATTTGGTGATGATTGGTGTGGCGGTCGATTATAAAAGTGAGCAAGAGGTCGCTCGATTTGTTGATGATATGCTGATCTCTTACCCAATCGTCTTAGGAACGCCTAAGGTAATTCAAGCTATAGGCTCAGCAGAAGTGCTGCCGAGTACCTATATATATAATCCTCAAGGTAAGCTTGTAAAAATTAAGCGTGGCTTAGTCACTAAGCAATATATAGAAGCATTGATATCAACTAAGTAAATTTTGATCATTCGCTAATTAAGCATAGAGTTAAATGAAAAAAGGCTTACCTCGTGATGAGATAAGCCTTTTACTAAAGTTCTTGCTTAGTTTGGTGTTGGAATGCTTGTGCCGGTCTCATCTAAAACATTTAGATTGTTTTCTTCAGCAAAGTGCATGAGTTGTTTATAGCCTTCAGGATTGACATCCTTAAGTTTTAAATCTACAGCCAAACAACGCACTCCATTAACCACGCGTGGCTTTAGATACGGAGAGTATTTAAGTTTGCGGTCTGCGCCAAAAGTCGCATAAGTGCTACACATTCTATCTACCCAGTCACTTGGGCGGAAAGGCTTACCTGCTCGGGTTAGACCTTCAATAATAATTTCTTTACTTGCTTCGCTCATATTTGAATTACCTATATTTCGATGGTTATATTAATTTACTAATTTATTTAATGTATTCGAAAACTTTGACAACTTTTTCTACACCACTAACGCCTCGAGCAATTTCTACAGCGTCATCAGCTTCTTGTTGCGTTACCATTCCAAGCAAGAATACTGTTGAGGCCTCAGTAACGACTTTTACATAGTTGGCTGGAAATTTATTTTCCTTAACGAAGCTCGCCTTTACTTTTGAAGTAATGTAGGCATCGTTAGAGCGTGATGTTAATGATGAGTTCTCGCCAATCACTAACTCATTTGTGACTTTATTTACTTGGTTAATAGGTTTAACCAAATCTTCTGCATTGGCTTTTACAGCGCTAGTCTTAGCTTCCCCGGTAATGAGTACATTACGATTATAGCTAGTTACGTTGGCATGAATATCTTTACCTATCTTCTCAAAAATCAATTTTTCAGCTTTTAGTTCAATCGATTGGTCTTCGACATAAGTGCCAGCCGTTCTTCTATCGGCAACCATTGCACCGCCTGCTGCTGCACCGCCTGCGATAATCGGAAAGCATCCTGTGAGTTGTGTGCTGAGTGCGGTAGCAATAATGAGCTGACTCATTGAAACTTTGAATGGTGAACGCATTTATTCGACTCCTAATAGTAAACAATCGATAGCATCGCATAGGCAATGCAAAATAAGAATATAAACTTCCTGAACTCTGGCTGCATTATCATGGGGAACGCCTAAATGGATATCTTGGTCCTCAAGCAGTTCCATGACCTTGCCGCCATCGCCACTGCTAAATGCAATGACCTTCATGTTACGTTCTTTGGCTGCTCGGATGGCATTTAAAATACTTTCCGAATTTCCGCTGGTGCTAATGGCCAATAAAATATCGCCAGATTGCCCCAGTGCTTGCACTTGTTTTGCATAAGCTTGGTCAAAATTACCAAGGTTAGCGATTGCCGTAATCGTTGTACTGTCTGCGCTAAGTGCAATACTAGCTAAGCCTGGACGCTCCATTTCATAATGGCCGAGCATGCGAGAACTAAAATATTGGGCATTGGCAGCACCTGCACCATTGCCACAAGATAATACTTTTTTCTCATTTAGTATTGCTTCAACAATCAACTGTGCAGATTGAGCAATAGGGCCTGCTAGTAATTCCGCTAAGGCTAATTTTAATTGAGCGCTTGCCTCAAAGTGTGCACTAATTCTTGCGCTTAAATCCATGAATGCCGGGTCCAGTTAAACTTCAAAAGCATGCTTGATCCATTGAATATGTTTTATATCTGCTTTTTCCATCACAATAGCATCAAATCGACAGGGTTGATTGCCATGGTGTTGTAAGAATTGCTCAGCGACTTTCGCTATTTTACGCTGTTTGGCTTGTGTAATGCTCTCACTTGCGCCACCAAATATATTATTTTTTCTTAATCTGACTTCTAAAAACACAATACTTTTGCCATCTTGCATAATTAAGTCTATTTCACCCAATCTCGTTTGAGAATTCTTTTTTAATTAAAGTGAGGCCTTGTTGTTCTAAATAAGACAAAGCCACTTTTTCTGCTTGATTGCCTAATGTGTTCATAGGCTAGTCTCTGGCTTGCGTGTAAACTTGCGAAACATTGAGATGAAAGTGAGTCATTTTTGAGTTCTGCCAATCAACATTCATTGCCCACATTATATGTGGTCGCTACCCCAATTGGAAATCTGCAAGATATTAGCTTGCGTGCGCTAGAGGTGCTTAAGAGTGTTGATGCGATTGCAGCGGAAGATACAAGACATACTTCTCACTTGCTTTCTCATTTTGCTATTCAGAAAAAATTAATTGCTGTTCACGAGCATAATGAACAACAGTCGGCGCAGATTTTATTGGGGCGTTTGCAAGCGGGTGAATCTATTGCCTTGGTAACCGATGCTGGGACTCCTGGTATTAGTGATCCGGGTGCTATTGTGGTAGATGTATTGCGTGAGGCAGGCGTAAATGTTGTCCCAGTGCCTGGAGCGAGTGCTGTGATTGCGGCTTTGTCAGCATCAGGGATTACGGCAAATGGTTTTCTGTTTTATGGATTTTTGCCATCCAGTGGTTCGCAGCGTCGAAAGGCTTTGGAAAACTTAAAGGCCTACCAATCAACCTTGGTGTTTTATGAGGCGCCACATCGAATCATTGAATGCATAGAAGATTTGTCCAAAGTCTTGGGCGGCGATCGTAGAATTACAATTGCGCGTGAGCTGACTAAAACCTTTGAAACTTTTCATCGTTGCGATTTGGCGGATGCGCAGACTTGGTTAGAAGCTGATGCTAATCAACAGAGAGGTGAATTCGTGTTACTAGTTGAAGCGGCACCTCTAGTTGAGGATGCGGCAGTTAACGAAGAGGCTGAACGCATTTTAAGATTATTGCTTGAGGATTTGCCTTTAAAGCAGGCGGTAAAGTTAGCCGCTGAGATTACTGCTGTAAAGAAAAATATGCTTTATGAGTTTGCTTTGAAAATTAAAGAGTAAAAGATGAATAAATTAACGATTACACGTCCAGATGACTGGCATTTACATTTGCGGGATGGCGAAACCTTAAAGGCAGTATTGCCTGATACGGCACATCGATTTGCCAGGGCAATTGTTATGCCCAATTTACGTCCGCCTGTAACCAATTTTGATTTGGCTTTAGCTTATCGCGAGCGGATTTTAGAGGCTTTGCCGAATGGCCTTCAATTTGAACCTTTAATGACGCTTTATTTAACCGACAATACTTCAGGGGTGGAGATTAAGAAGGCATCTGAAAGTGGTTTTGTGCACGCAGTAAAATACTATCCGGCTGGCGCCACCACTAATTCTGACTCAGGTGTGACGGATTTAAATAAATGCAGTCAAGTTTTTGAGGTGATGCAAAATCTAGGAATGCCATTACTGATGCATGGAGAAGTGACTGATGGTGATGTCGATGTATTTGATCGTGAAAAGGTGTTTATTGATCGAAATATGAAGCCGCTTTTAGCTCGATTTCCTGAACTGAAGGTAGTTTTTGAGCACATTACAACTCGCGATGCTGCTCAATTCGTGACTGCAGCACCTGCTAATGTGGCTGCGACTATTACGCCGCATCATCTATTAATGAATCGCAATGCCATGTTTGCTGGTGGAATGCGCCCGCATCATTACTGTTTGCCGATATTAAAGCGTGAAGAGCATCGGCAAGCTTTGGTAGAGGCTGCTATTTCTGGAAGCCCTAAATTCTTTTTAGGGACAGATAGTGCACCACATCCTAAATCTGCTAAAGAGTCTGCGTGCGGGTGTGCTGGTATGTATAGCGCGCATGCAGCTATAGAGCTTTATGCTGAAGTATTTGATGCTGAAAATGCACTAGCTAAACTTGAAGCTTTCGCAAGTTTTTACGGGGCGGATTTTTATGGTTTGCCACGCAATCAAGATCAAATCACTTTGGTAAAAGAAAGCTGGCAAGTGCCTGCTGAAATGGAATTTGGTGATGATTTGCTGGTTCCCCTTCGCGCTGGTCAATCAGTGCAATGGAGAATGCTTTAGCTGCGAGTAAATAATGCTCCGCATGCTAGAATAACTGTGAAGCTGGTCAGACAGTCGCCGCTACCTAGTAGGGGAGGAAAGTCCGGGCTGCATAGAGTGGGATGACGGCTAACAGCCGTACGCTGAAAGCTAGCAATAGTATAAGGCGCGGAATAGGGCCACAGAGACGAGCGTATTTAGTTACGGTGAAACGCGGTAACCTCCATCCGCAGCAAGACCAAATAGGCTGGTAATGGCGTGACTCGCGCTGCCAGCGGGTAGGTTGCTCGAGCGTGCAAGCAATTGTTCGCCTAGATGAATGACTGTCACTTGCCGCAAGGCATTTACAGAACCCGGCTTATCGACCAGCTTCAATTTTCATCCATTTCTTCTTCATCAGTTTCGTTTGAAATCTTTCGAAAATATTTTCAGCGCCTTTGCTTTAGGTTTCTATCGCCTCTTTATTTTCGATAATCTTCTGCAATGCCTTTTCCTGTCTGCATTTCTTAAATATTGTTAAATTTCTTAGCAAAATTCAGCTCTTTATAAGTCACATTCACTAGATAGCCTATCTTATTATTTTTAAAGGATAAATTATTTATCATCAAAAGTAGCTAAGTCATTGTACTGTAAAGGAAAAATCATCAAAAAGGGCTTGCATAGCCCTATTTTTTTATCTATAGTGTCATCAAGTGGGTGAAAGTGGGTTTTTGTGGGGAATTGCTGGCCTATAACCGTTGTGCTCATCTCATGGCGTGGTCAGCATTTCTTTAGATAAATAAGCGCTCACCACTTAAATTTTAATAAAAGGGTTTTTATGTTTCGCGGTGCTTCATCACTTAATTTAGATGCAAAAGGTCGGTTGGCTATCCCAGCTAAGCATCGTGACGCCCTGCAATCACAATCTGCCGGTCATTTGGTTTTGACTGCGCATCCTCATCGTTGTTTATTGCTTTACCCGCAGCCTGCTTGGGAGCCTATCCAATCCAAAATGATGTCTTTATCTTCTTTTGATAAGCGCTCTAGCGCGTTGCAAAGATTATTGGTTGGTTATGCTGAAGATATTGAGATGGATGCTGCTGGTCGTTTATTGATTTCGCCAGTGCTGCGAGATTTTGGGGGCTTAGATAAACAAGCGATGCTTGTTGGGCAGGGTAGCCATTTTGAATTGTGGAATATGGAAGCATGGCGCGCCCAGTTGGATAGTGTGATGGCTGGAGATGATTTGAGCTTGCCATCTGAATTAGAAGGATTCTCACTGTGAGCAGCCGCTCACAAATCAAAAAAAATGAGCAAAATGTAGGAGAGGTGCCGGCATCGCCACACATTACGGTGATGTTAAATGAGGCGGTCGAAGGTCTTGCAGTAAAACCTTCAGGTGTTTATGTAGATGGCACTTTTGGCCGTGGCGGTCATAGCCGCAAGATTTTAGAGCAGTTGGGAAGGGAAGGTCGTTTAATTGCGTTTGATCGCGATTTGGCGGCGATTGCTTCTGCAGAAGCTATTCAAGATCCGCGCTTCCATATTGTTCACAGTCACTTTGCGGGCCTAGCTGAAGAGCTTACTGCTTTGGGCGTGAATAAAGTTGATGGCATTTTGTTGGACTTGGGCATTTCTTCGCCGCAGATTGATGTTGGTGAACGAGGTTTTAGTTTTAGATTTGATGGTCCATTGGATATGCGTATGGATCAAACAACAGGACGAACCGCTGCTGATTACTTGGCGGTGGTAACAGAGCAGGAATTGGGAAAGGTCATTAAAGAATATGGTGAAGAACGGTTTGCTAAACAGATTGCAAGGGCGCTTATTGCGGAGCGCACAGGGGGGAATGCCGTCACCACTACCAAGCATCTTGCCAAGATCGTGGCAGATGCGGTCCCGAAAATCGAGCCTGGCCAAGATCCCGCGACGCGTACCTTTCAAGCTTTACGGATTTACCTCAATCAAGAGCTTGAGGAGTTGTCGCTAGTATTGCCACAGTGCTTAGCATTGTTGGCACCTGAAGGTCGTTTGTCAGTGATTAGTTTTCATTCGTTGGAAGACCGGATTGTGAAGCAGTTTGTGCGAGGGGAGCAGGATAGAGATGATCTGCCAGCGAACTTCCCTGTGATGGCAAAGGATTTGCCGCAACCAAGAATGAAAATGGTGGGCAAAGCAATTAAACCTAGCGCAGAAGAAGTGAAACGTAATCCGCGGTCTAGAAGTGCGGTATTGAGAGTGGCTGAGCGTACCCATGTTGCTTTGTAATTTAAAAGAAGTTTTTAGGTAGAAATTTGCAATGACAAGATTGAATTTCATTTTATTTTTTGTGCTGATCTTTAGTGCGCTGGGTTTGGTGACCTCGCAGCACAAAGCGCGCAAATTGTATTTTGAATTGCAGCAACAGCAAGATGCCGCAAAACAATATGAAGCTGAATGGAGTCAGTTGCAGTTGGAACAAAGTACTTGGGCGATGCATAGTCGTTTGGAGCAGGTGGCAAGTGATTTGTTGCATATGCATGTGCCAGATACCAAACATATACAAATTGTATTTCCGGATAAACAATAAATATGGCATTTGTCCAACACACCATTAAGTTACCAGTCTGGCGCCGACGCTTATTATTAGTGTTGGTGATGGCTGGTTTAGGTGTATTGGTTGGGCGTGCTATTTATTTGCAAAGTCTTAATAAGGCTTTTTATCAAAAGCAGGGTGATGCGCGTTATACCCGATCATTAACCCTATATGCACATCGAGGCACGATTACTGATCGAAGTGGGGAGCCGCTTGCAATGAGCACTCCTGTTGAGTCTATTTGGGCTAACCCGGTCGATGCCACAACAACACCTGTTCAATTAGAGAAATTGGCGCGTTTGCTTAATCTTAAACAAAATGAGATTGCTAAGAAGCTTGAAAATCACAACCGTGAGTTTGTGTATTTGAAGCGCAGAATTTCACCTGAGCTTGCTAATCAAGTCATGGGATTGCGTATCCCAGGGGTTTATATGCAGCGTGAATACCGTCGTTATTATCCAGCGGGTGAAGTGACTGCGCATTTGGTTGGTTTTACTGGCCTGGATGAAAAAGGCCAGGAAGGTTTGGAGCTTAAATATCAAGATTGGTTATCTGGTAAGGCTGGAAGTCGACATGTGATTAAAGATAGACAGGGTCATATTGTAGAAGATTTAGAAGCGGTCAAAATGCCACAAGATGGACATAAATTGGTATTAGCGATTGATAGGAAAATTCAATATTTAGCTTATCGAGAATTGGCTAAAGCTGTTGAGATGCATAAAGCTGCGGCTGGGGCAGCAGTGGTTTTAGATGCTAAGACTGGTGAAATTCTAGCAATGGTTAATTTGCCAACTTATAACCCAAACAATCCCAATAATATTGGTGGTAAATCTCGCAATCGTGCGATTACCGACACCTATGAACCTGGGTCAACGATGAAGCCAATGACAATTGCGTTTGGCTTGGAGTCTGGTAAGTACGCTTCTGAAACACAACTTAATACTGCGCCAGGAACATACAAAATTGGTCCTGCAACGATTCATGATCATGAAAATTACGGTGTTTTATCTGTAGCTCAGATTATTCAAAAATCTTCAAATGTTGGTGCATCAAAAATTGCATTGTCATTAGAGCCTCAGTATATGTGGGGAATGTTAAGTCAGCTGGGCTTTGGTACAAAAACAGGGGTCGAGTTTCCTGGCGAGGTTTCTGGCCGATTGCGTAATTATAAAGATTGGCGACCAATTGAGCAGGCGACCATGTCCTATGGTAATGGCATTAGTGTGACTTTGTTGCAGATTGCCCGTGCTTATACAACTTTTGCTAATGATGGTGAGTTGTTGCCAGTTACGCTAATTAAGTCAAAGAACATGCCTGTTGGGCAACAAGTATTTTCTGCTGCAACAGCTAAGAGTGTTCGTGCGATGTTGGAGTTGGTTGTTCAGCCTGGCGGAACTGCAATGAAGGCGCAGGTAATGGGTTATCGTGTTGCTGGTAAAACGGGAACTGCGCATAAGCCTGGTGTTGGCGGCTATCAAGATAAATACATTGCTTCATTTGTTGGTATGGCGCCAGCTTCGAATCCTAAATATATCGTGGCTGTCATGATTGACGAGCCTAGTGCCGGGCAATATTACGGTGGTGCTGTTGCTGCCCCTGTTTTTAGTGCTGTCATGGGTGCGACCCTGCGTATGATGGGCATCCCTCAAGATGCACCTAATGACAATATTATTCTGCCATCGCCAAATGCATTAGAAGTAAAGGAGGCTGCATGACCTTGCCTTCAGTTTTTAATTCTGACTTGCCTATGACTAAGCTGACAGCTGATAGCCGTCAGGTTTCTGCTGGAAGTGTATTTATTGCCTATCCTGGCGAGGCAAAAGATGGTCGTGATTTCATCGAGCAAGCTGTTAAGCAAGGTGCGTCAGCTGTTTTATGGGAGCAACAAAATTTCGCTTGGGATAGATCTCTGAATGTTGCTAATCAAGGTATCACGAACTTAAAACAGAAAGTCGGTGATATTGCGAGTGCATTTTATGGTGCGCCATCGCAAAAACTTTGGATGATAGGTGTTACTGGTACGAACGGTAAGACGACTTGTAGTCATTGGTTGGCACAAGCTTTTAGTCATTTGAATCAGAAGGTGGCAGTAGTTGGTACTTTAGGAAATGGCATTTTAGATGCAGATGTGCCTTTAAGCACAACGATTAACACCACTCCAGATCCAATCTTGTTGCATGCAATGTTGGCAGATTATGTCGAGCAGCAAGCAAAAGTTGTGGCAATGGAAGTGTCCTCTCATGGCTTAGATCAGGGGCGTGTGAATGGCGTGCAATTTGACGTTGCCGTATTGACAAACCTGACACGAGATCATTTGGATTATCACGGCGATATGGCAGCTTATGCAGCCGCTAAGAAAAAGCTATTTGATTGGCATGATTTGAAGCATGTTGTTCTCAATATTGATGATGCATTTGGGAGGCAGCTTGCTGAGGAATTGAAGTCTAAAAATAAGGCTGTCATGACCTATGGTTTTAGTAGTAATGCGGATGTCTATCCAGCACATTTAAGCATGAATGATCAAGGTATCAGTATGCAGGTGAATACACCTTTTGGTCAGACGCATTTGAGTGCGGAAGTCTTAGGCGAATTTAATGCATACAATTTATTGGCGATATTAACTACTTTATTGGTTTCAGATTTGAGTTTGCAAGATGCGGTAAACGCTGTTTCAAAAGTAAAGCCAGTGGCTGGTCGTATGCAGCAATATGGCGGCGGAAAAATGCCATTGGTTGTGATTGATTATGCACATACGCCTGACGCATTAGAGCAGGTATTGAAATCATTACGCCCACAAACCAAAGGTAAACTTATCTGCGTATTTGGATGCGGTGGTGATAGGGATCAAGGTAAGCGCCCACTTATGGCTAAAGTAAGTTCAAATCTTGCTGATCATGTTGTGATTACCTCTGATAATCCTAGAAATGAATCGCCATCTGCGATTATAGAGGCGGTTGTTTTAGGTGCTGGATCTAATGCAAAAGTGATTGAAGATCGAGCACAAGCAATCGTTCTTTCAATTAAACAAGCGCATGCTGGAGATGTTGTTTTGGTGGCAGGAAAAGGTCACGAAAACTACCAAGAAATTGCAGGCGTTAAATATCCTTTTAGTGATGTGGATATCGTGAAAAATGTGCTGGAGGAGATGGCTGCATGATGCGTTTATCTGAAGCTGCAATTGCAACGCATGGCATCGTTATTGGTAATGATGTTGAATTCACTTCTGTTGGAACAGATAGCCGCGCAATTACTCAAGGTCAATTGTTTGTTGCTCTTAAGGGTGAAAATTTTGATGGTCATGATTATGTAGCTCAAAGTTTAGCGCAAGGAGCTGCTGCTGCATTAATTGAAAACAATGAAAACGCCCCAGCAGTGAAAGTGAAAGATGCGCGTTTGGCATTGGGTGATTTAGCAGCGTATTGGCGAAAAAAAATTAACGCACCTATTGTTGCAATCACTGGAAGCAATGGCAAGACCACTGTTAAAGAAATGTTGGCTGCAATTTTAAAAGTAGCAGCTGGTAGAGATTCAAAAGTCTTAGCAACGCAAGGTAATTTAAATAACGATATTGGTATGCCGTTAACCTTATTAAGAGCAGATTCTCATCACAGTTATGTAGTCCTTGAGATGGGGATGAATCATAGTGGTGAAATCTCTTACTTAACAAACATCGCTAAACCTAATGTTGCACTAGTGAATAACGCAGGCTTGGCGCACGTTGGTGAATTGGGTTCGGTTGAAGCGATTGCTCAAGCTAAAGGCGAAATTTTCCAAGGTTTAACTTTGGATGGTACAGCCATTATTAATGCAGATGATGTGTATTCCGATTTATGGAAATCACTTGCAAGTAAATACCAACAAATCACATTTGGTTTGGAAGCAACTGCTGATGTAACTGCCACATACGAGCTTAATGGCTCAACTAGTCATGTCAAATTAAAAGCGCCAAATGGTGAAGTTGATTTCACATTGCCAGCTTCAGGTTTACATAACGTTAGAAATGCGCTGGCTGCGAGTACTGCGGCGATAGCTTTAAACGTTTCGTTGCAAAGCATTGCCGAGGGGCTATCAGGATTTGCTGGCGCAAAAGGTCGCTTGCAGCAGAAGCAAGGCAAGTTCGATGCGCGGGTTATTGATGATACTTATAACGCCAATCCTGCATCAATGAAAGCTGCTGTTGATGTATTAAGTGCTCGTGAAGGTAAGCGTTTTATGGTGATGGGTGATATGGGTGAGCTTGGTGCTGACGCAGGACTGATGCATGCCGAAATTGGATCTTATGCTAAACAATCTGGAATTGATGCTCTGTTTGTTTTGGGTGACTTGAGTCAAGAAGCTGTAAAAGCTTTTGGTTCAGGCGCTCAGCATTTCGAGAATGCGGAGTCGCTGAGTGACGCTGTATTAAATCGTATGGATAAGCTGACCACTGTATTGGTCAAGGGATCGCGTTTTATGCGTATGGAACGTGTTGTAGACAAAATAACAAAAAATAGTCATGAGGAGACACACTAATGTTGCTTGAACTCGCACGTTGGTTAGCACACGACATACATGGTTTTAATGTGTTTAATTACATTACATTGCGTGCTGTCTTGGCGACACTCACTGCACTCACTATTTCGTTTGTAGTTGGTCCGTGGTTAATTCGCAAGCTCACTCAATATAAAGTAGGTCAGTCAGTAAGGGATGACGGACCTCAAACACACCTTATTAAAGCTGGTACGCCAACGATGGGTGGTGCTTTGATTTTGGTTTCAATTGCCGCATCAACACTGTTGTGGGCTGACTTAACTAATCGTTATGTTTGGGTTGTACTGATTACAACATTAGGTTTCGGCATTATTGGATTAGTAGATGACTGGCGCAAAGTTGTACATCGCAATCCGAAGGGGTTGTCTGCAAAAGAAAAGTATTTTTGGCAGTCTGCGATTGGATTTGGTGTCGCTATTTATCTAAGTCAAACAGCGACGATTCCTGCAGAAACTACTTTATATATTCCATTCTTTAAACACATGGTTTTCCCATTGAGTCCTTTGGTGTTTGTTGTGCTCACTTATTTGGTTGTTGTTGGCAGTAGTAATGCTGTGAATTTGACGGATGGCTTAGATGGCCTCGCCATTATGCCAACGGTCTTAATTGCATCAGCTTTTGCGATTTTTTCTTACGTGACAGGGCATTTGTTTTTCTCTAAATATTTGGGGATTCCTTATGTGCCAGGCGCTGGTGAATTAACTGTGTTTTGTGCGGCGATGGCTGGCGCAGGTTTAGGTTTTCTTTGGTTTAACGCTTATCCAGCGGAAGTTTTCATGGGAGATGTTGGTGCCTTGGCTTTAGGTGCTGCGCTTGGAATTATTGCTGTGATTGTGCGTCAGGAAATTGTGTTATTCATCATGGGTGGTGTTTTTGTTGTAGAGACACTTTCAGTGGCGGCGCAAGTTTCTTATTTCCGCTATACCAAAAATAAATACGGTGAAGGGAAGCGCATCTTTTTGATGGCACCCCTACATCATCATTATGAGCAAAAAGGCTGGAAAGAAACGCAGGTTGTCGTGCGTTTCTGGATTATCACCATGATGTTGGTATTAATCGGATTGGCGAGTTTGAAGATACGATGAAACTTACGCTTAAAGATCAACAAGTGCTAGTGCTGGGACT
>JACCDS010637087.1_pt1 | contig 16625 bp, 15 predicted proteins | sample 7446441 | NCBI WGS metagenome assembly JACCDS01 (sample SAMN15323445, study PRJNA562643) | freshwater metagenome | isolation source: river surface water | place: USA:Blue River Watershed | collected 2017-08-17
CGGCGCTGGGCGTGGCAGTCGACTTGCTGGTGGCGCACGGCGGCACCGCGATCCTGTCGGAGACACCGGAGGTGTATGGTGCCGAGCACCTGCTGACGCGCCGCGCGGTGTCGCGCGAGGTCGGCGAAAAGCTGGTCGAGCGCATCCGCTGGTGGGAGCAGTACACCGCGATCAACGGCGGCGAGATGGACAACAACCCGTCGCCCGGCAACAAGGCCGGCGGCCTGGCCACTATTCTGGAAAAATCACTCGGGGCGGTCGCCAAGGGCGGCACCGGCAACCTGCACGGCGTGTTCGAGTATGCCGAGCCGGTGCGCACGCGCGGCTTCGTTTTTATGGACACGCCCGGCTACGATCCGGTCAGTGCGACCGGCCAGGTCGCCGGCGGTGCCAACATGATCTGCTTCACCACCGGCCGCGGCAGCGCCTACGGCTGCGCACCCTCGCCATCGCTGAAGTTTTCGACCAATAGCGCGCTGTGGCAGCGGCAGCAGGAAGACATCGACCTGAACTGCGGCGAGATCGTCGACGGCACGGCCGATGTCGATGCGGTTGGCCGCCGCATCTTCGAGCTGATGCTGGCGACTGCCTCGGGCCAGCGCAGCAAGAGCGAGCTGCACGGCTACGGCCAGGCCGAGTTCGTGCCCTGGCAGGTGGGCGCGGTGATGTAAGCGCGGCGCCGGCGTCTGGCCGGCAGCCGCCCTGGGTCTGCTCAGGCCGCACAGCCGATGCCCCTTCCATACTGTGTTTTTATACAGTATTATTCACCGACCTGTTCGATGAACCACGGAAGGAGCAAACCCATGACTACCCTCACCCGTAACAACGACCACGATAGCGGCAGCGCCGGGCAGCAGCACGCCGATGTGCAAAGTCACTGGCGCAAGCGTGGCTGGTTGCCGCCAACCGAATACCGGCATGATTTCACGCAGTCCTGCCGGCCGGCGATCTTCGCCGGCATGGTGAAGCTGGAAGTGGCAAAGGCCATCTGAACGCTGCGCCGTTGGCCGGCCCGCACCGCGACAGCTCCTCGGCGGGATGCCATTGCCTTGCGGGCAGCCGGTCGGGAGGCAGACGGCCTCGTCGCGTTGGACGACTTGATACGCTTGGCTGCCCGGGTCGTCGGCTTGTCGGCCTTGCCCGCTGCAGCAAGGTCCGTGGTCCGCGAAACGCTCACGGCGTTCTTGCCGGCGGATCTGGCCAGCGATGCGGGCCTGCCCTTGCGCAATTGCGGTTCGCCGATCAGCGAGTCGGCCGGGATCCCACGGCTGGCATGCAGGCGCCGGATCATCGGCAACGTCAGCCCTCGCTTGTGGTTAAGTACCTCGTAGACACGATTTATCTGCCCGATCATCGGCACCAGATCCCGCGGCACCAGTCCGCCCTGCGCCATCCTGAACTTGATCGCGTCAATCGGGTCGGGTTCGTCATCAACCTAGTGGGCTACGGTCGCACAAGCCACCTCGTAATCGGCCTCTGTGCGCAGCGGTCGGATTTCCATCACTCTCTCCGGTCACCGATCGACAGTCGCGGCATCGATGGCGTCGTACTCGGCATGGGTACCGGCGAACTTGATGCAGACCGCGCCGAAACGATAGGCAATGGCGAAAATAACCCGGTACTTGTTGCCATGAATATTGAAAATCGGGACTGCCGCAAGGAATTTCCCTGCGTGGCCCGGATACGATGGCCCGACCCGATCCGGCACCCGGCTCATGGCCGACCCTCCGTGACCGGGCGGCACCGGATCAGGCCAGCCCTGCCTTTAGCCACTGGCCATGCTTGTCCTGCAGCGCCACGCCGACGCCCCAGCGGCGTGCGGCGGTGGTCACACGCTCCTTCGGCAGCATGAAAAACACTTTGGTCAGCCCGTCGGCCAGAGCCGCACTGCGTGCGACCACGGTCACTGACGACCAGTGCGTGGGCGAATCGCCGGTGCGCGGATCGAGGATGTGATGATGCCGGCGGTCCGCACTGAATGAGGTATGCGCGTCGGACGATGTGGCCGCCGCATAGCCGTCCGGCACGGTGATCACGGGCGCCGCGCCGCCGGTGCCATTGCGGACGTCCTCGACGCCGAAGCGCCACGGCGCGCCCTCCGGTGCCTGACCCAGTACCGCCGTCTCGCCGGTATCGAGCATGGCGTTGCGAATGCCCAGCGCCTGCAATTCCGCACGCACGACATCGGCAGCATGACCCTGCGCGATGCCATTGAGGGACAGCGCAAAGCCCTGCGGCAGCAGCACGCGTTGCGGGCTCGCATCGACCGCACGCCAGTTCACCCGTGCCGTTGCGCGCGCCAGTTCGCGCGCGCTCGGCAGTCGCGATTCGCGTTGCGCACCTTCCCACAACGTCCACAGCGGCTGCATCGTGACGTCGAACGCGCCGCCGCTGTCGGACGCAATCCGTGCCGACAAGCGCAGCACCTGCAGCAGCTGCGCATCCGGCCGCTCGAGCCGACCGCTGCGGTTGAGCCGGCGCAACGCGCTGCCTTCATCGAACAGGTTCATCTGCGCTTCGATCGCACGAATGCGCTTGACCGCGCGCTCAAGCGCCAGTTCAACCCGGCCCGCGTCCGCATGCGCGGCGCGCAGCCACAGCGTGGTGCCGAATCCCTGCAGCACGCGCTCGCGCCAGCTCAGCGCCTGCTGTGCGTCGCGCAACTGCGGCGTGGCGGCCAGCGCCGGCAGCGTGCCGGCAGCAGCCAGCCCCATGCCGAAACCGAGGAATTGACGTCGGGTAGTCTTCATGCAGCCTCCTTGTGCGGCACGATCGCAATCACCGTGCGCTTTTTTTCCTGTATCAGCGGCAGGCACTGCTGGTCGTCCTGCCAGATAGCCACGCAGTCGAGGCACTGGAAACACTCCTGGTAAGCCACCTTGCCATCCTTCGCAATCGACTGGTAGTCACAGCGGCTGCGGCAGGTCTGGCACGGCTGGCCGCAAGCATCACGGCGCGCTATCCAGCCCCAGCGCCGCAGCGGGTTCAGCGCTGCCAGCGCAGCACCGAGCGGACAAATGTAGCGGCAGTAGCCGCGGTAGACAAAGATGCTCAGCGCCAGGCAAGCGAGCGCCCAGGCAACATACGGCCAGTCGCGCACGAAATACAGGCTGATCGCGGTCTTGAACGGTTCGACCTCGACCAGCAGCTCGGTGGCCGACGGCGCAGCCCAGATCGATGCGACGATCGCCGCCAGCACACCATACTTGATCCACTTCAGCCGCCGGTCCCATTCCGCGCGGATACGCCGGTGGCGTACGCCGACAGCGCGCATCAGCCGGCTGAGCAGCTCCTGCAACGCACCGAACGGGCACAACCAGCCGCAGAAGGTGCCGCGCCCCCAGACCAGCAGCGTGACAAACACGGCCAGCCACAGGATCACCGTCATCGGATCGGTCAGCAGGAAACGCAGGTCATTGCCCGTGGCCAGCGCCTCGACCGACGCCGTGATGTTGACGATCGACAGCTGGCCCTGGAAGCCCCAGCCAATGGCGCCGAGCGTGAAGAGCAGGAAAGGTATGCGCACCCGGCGCAGGCGGCGTGCACTGGCCGTCACCGTGCGCTGGCGCAGCAGCACCACAGCAAGCAGCAGCAGCGCGCCCCCCAGCACGGCAATCTCCCACCAGCGTTTCTGCCAGGCCTCGAACCAGTCCGCATCGCGCCAGGACGCGAGCGTCGCGCGCCAGCCGTGGAAATGATAGGCCAGCGGGAAGGCGCTATCGGCCACCATGGTCGGGAACGGCCCGTAGCGACGCTGCAGGTGCGCTGTCAGCTCGAAGGCACGCGTGACATCCAGCGGTGTGGCGGCATCGACCATGAACAGCCGGTGGCGCGCACGCAAGTCGGCCGGCAGCTTCAGCCCCTCGTCGTAGCCGAGCTGGCGAAACTGTAGCGGCTTGCCGTCCTGCGCGAGCGTGAACGACAGCGAACCGCCGCGCGCACCGCGCAGCAAATCCGACAGCGGCCCGCTGTCGCTGACCAGGATCGCCTCGCCGCCGCGCAGGTTGGCCTCGACCAGCCGCCAGCCCTTGTCGTCGAGCAGGTTGCGCCCGATCTGGGGCAGGCTCACCAGCGCGACCTGGAATTCGATCGCGGTTTCCTCAGGGCGCAGGGCGGCGTCGGCGTCGGCGCCGGCAGCGCGCGTACCCTTGAACGCGGCCTCCACCTGCGCACGCGTGAAGCGCGTGCTCTCGACCATGCGGCGCGACTGCAGCTGCGCCCAGTCCAGCGCCCTCACCTCGACATCGGTGGCGCGCCGCTGCACGCGGCGGGCGCCGGATGCCCCGTTGTTCGCGAGTGCCTCCGGCCCCAGCGCCAGCACGGTGCTGACCGACTGCAGCAGGGTCTTGTCGATCGCGCGCGCCGTCACGGTGCCGGCCTGCACGCCATGCAGTATGGCCTGCTGGCTATCGCGACGAGTGGCGGCCTGCGCGCCGCGGATATCGACATGATGGCGCACCGACAGCCCGGGGTATTGGGCGGCAAAGCCGGCGATCTTCTGTGTGCCGGATTCGGAACGGAACAGCGGCTCGCGATGCTCGAGCAGCCGTACGTCGAGGTAATTGCCGTCGGTATCGGTGACGACCAACAGATTGATGGGTTTGCCGCTGTAGCCGCGCACCGGTTCGATGTCGACCGATTCGAAGGCGTAGCCGCGCAGCTGCGGCTTGTCATCGGGACGGACGCTATCGCGCTGGTACAGGGGCCAGACCGGCAGCGTGGTCAGCATGTCGCCGACAAGATACGCGGCACCGAGCGCCTGTTCCACATCGACCTTGCGCAGCGAGGTCGCACCGGTCGTGCTGGCAAGCAGCGCGAGCAGGCAGGCCGCGAACGCCCGCAACAACAGATTCTTCACTTGTCCCCAGCCGTCTTGCTTATGATTTTCGAAGCAATGTACACCAGCGCGGACGGTCCCAGCTTTGGAATCCTTTAAGCGCACTTTGCCGCAAGGCCCGCGGCAGCGCTCAGGCGGCGACCGCGACCGCCATCTGCATCGCCTGCGCGGCGATGTCAAGCGAACGCAGTCGCAGCGCCGGGTCGTACACGTCCGACACCAGCATGAATTCATCGGCCTGCGTCAGCTCGGCCAGCTGCGCAAAGCCATCGCGCACGGTGTCCGGCCCGCCGATCACGGCGGCCGCCAGGAAATCAGCAATCGCCTGCTGCGCCGGCAGGTCAAGGCTGTCCATGTAGCCACGCACCGGCGGCTGCAGCCGGCGGCGGTCGCCGGTCAGGATGCCGAGCACGCGCTCATAGGTGCTGCTGGCCAGGTACTCGGCCTCGTCGTCGTCCGGCGCCGCAATCAGCGGTACGCCGATAGCAACATACGGTGCCTGCAGCGCGGCGGACGGCTGAAATTCACGGCGATACAGCGTAATCGCCTGCATCAGCAGGCGCGGCGCGAAATGCGACGCGAATGCATACGGCAAGCCGCGCGCGGCCGCCAGGCGCGCCGAGAACAGGCTGGAACCGAGCAGCCAGATCGGCACCTGCGTGCCGGCACCGGGCATCGCGATCACGCGCTGGCCCGGCTGTGCCGGCCCGAGCAGGTGCTGCAGCTCGGCGACCTCCTGCGGGAAATCGTCCTCGGTCTCGACGCGATCGCGTCGCAAGGCGCGCATGGTCAGCCCGTCGGTGCCCGGCGCACGCCCGAGGCCAAGGTCGATGCGCCCCGGGTAAAGCTCGGCCAGCGTACCGAATGCCTCGGCCACCACCAGCGGCGCATGGTTGGGCAGCATTACGCCGCCGGAGCCGACCCGAATGCGCCCGGTGCCACCGGCAATATGGCCGATCAGCACCGCGGTAGCCGAGCTGGCCACGCTGTTCATGTTGTGATGCTCCGCCAGCCAGTAGCGCGTAAAGCCCAGCGATTCGGCATGCTGTGCCGTGCGCAGCGCAATCGCAAGCGCATCGGCAACGCTGCCGCCTTCGCGGACAAGCACCAGGTCAAGCAGGGAAAGTCGGGTTGACATCGGTGGCGATCAAATGGTTCAGGACATGGAAAAGACGCCGGAATGGGCGGCCAGACGCGAAGTATAAGCCCGCATCAGCGACGATCTGACATAGGTCGATGCAGCAAATTCGGGCACGGATCGACAAATTGCCCGCAAGCCGCGTTCGCAAAGCACCATATTTGCGCGATTTTCGGATGCAAGCTTATCCACAGGTTTTGGGGATAACTCGCCTGAATTGCGTCCGACTGCCGCGCTAAGTGATTGATTTTTCAAAGAGTTCAAAACCGCCATCGGGCGCGAAAAAAAACGTGCAGTTTTCCTGACTGCAATCAAACACGCAGCGCAGCAATCGACTAAGCGTAAAGGAAGTTTGTTCGGTTTCATGCAGGCAGGCGGCTGGTGAGCCAAAGGAACGCGGCACGCGCAGACTCGGCTACCATGACGTTTCATACAAACAACCCAGGGAGTCCACCATGAAGGCACGCCACCTTTTTGCCGCAGCATTCGCCACGTTTGCACTGTCCGGCGCTGCGCATGCGCAGCAGCAGAAAACCACGCTGGGACTGGAAGCGGCGAAAAAGATGGCCGCCGCCTGCGAGGAAGTAGCGCGCAAGGAAGGCTGGAACATGATCATCGCGATCGTCGATGACGGTGGCAACCTGAAGCACTTCAGCCGCATGGACAATTCCTTCCGTGCCAGCATTGACATCGCACAACTGAAGGCCAACACCTCGTCCGGCTTTCCGCGCTCGACCCGCCAGCTTGGCGAGATCGCACAGCAACGCGTGCCAGGGATCGTGCATGTGCCGGGCATCGTCACCTTCGCCGGCGGCCTGCCGATCATCACCGCCAAGGGCGAGCACATCGGCGCGATCGGCGTCAGCGGCGCCAGTGCCGACCAGGACGAGGTTTGCGCGCAGGCCGGGCTGGACGCGGTGAAGGCGGAACTGAACCTGAAATAAATTGCTGCCGCCGGGCGCACATACACGCCCGGCGGCGGTTGGATGACGATGCGCAAGCCGCAGCTGCTTACACGTCGATCAGTATCGCCCTGAAGTCATTCACGTTCGTCAGCGTCGGTCCCGTGATCACGGCGTCGCCGAGTGCGCCGAAATAGCTGTGTCCGTCATTGTTCGCCAGATAGTCGAGCACCGGCATGCGCTTCTCCCACGCGCGCGCCAGCGTGTCCGGCCGGGCGATCGCACCGGCGATCTCTTCCAGACCGTCGACGCCGTCGGTGTCGCCCATCAGAGCATGAATGCGCGCATGGCCGCCGAGCGCTGCCGCCAGTGACAGCAGGCACTCGACATTGCGTCCGCCACGGCCGTCGCCGCGCACGGTGACGGTCGTCTCGCCACCGGACAACAGCACGCAGGGCGGCGCGAACGGCTGGCCGCGCCCGGCCACCTGCAACGCGATGGCCGCCAGCACCTTGCCGACGTCACGTGCCTCGCCTTCGATCGCGTCACCGAGGATATGCGCCCGGTAACCCGCCTGCTCGGCCACGCGCGCGGCCGCTTCCAGTGCCATCTGCGGTGTGGCGATCATCCGCACCTCGCTGCGTGCCAGCCGCGGGTCACCCGGCTTCACCGATTCGCCCGCGCCGCTGGCCAGCAGCGCGCGCACCTCGGGTGCCAGCGCGATCCGGTAGCGGTCAACGATAGCCAGCGCATCGGCGCAGGTAGTCGGGTCGGCCACCGTCGGGCCGGACGCGATATCCACCGGATGGTCGCCCGGCACGTCCGACAGCAGCAGCGTAATCACGCGCGCCGGATGGCAGGCCGCCGCCAGCCGCCCGCCCTTGATGGCCGACAGATGCCGTCGCACGCAGTTCATTTCGCTGATCGTCGCGCCCGACGCCAGCAACGCGCGGTTCACTGCCTGCTTGTGCTCCAGCGTGAGCCCGTCGATCGGCAGTGGCATCAGCGACGAGCCGCCGCCCGAAATCAGGCACAGCACCACGTCATCGGCCGACAGTCCCTGCACGACCTGCATCAGCCGCCGCGCGGCCGCCAGCCCGGCGCTGTCCGGCACCGGGTGCGCAGCCTCGACGATCTCGATCCGTTCGCACGGCACGTGATAGCCGTAGCGCGTAATGACCAGGCCCGTCAGCGCACCGTCCCATGCCGCTTCCACCGCGCGCGCCATCGCCGCCGACGCCTTGCCGGCGCCGATCACAACCAGCCGGCCATTGCCAAGTTCGGCACGCGACGGCAGCTGCGGCGGCACGCACAGCGATGGCTGCGCCGACGCGACGGCGGCGTCGAACATGCGCCTGAGCAGCGCACCCTGAAGCGTGGCGGCCATTACTGCTGCTCGATGGCGAAGTTGGCCATGTTCTCCAGCGCCTTCACCATCGCCGAATGATCCCAGCCCTTGCCGCCGTGCGCGACACAGGCGCTGAAGAGCTGCTGCGCGCTGGCCGTGTGCGGCAGCGACAACCCGAGCGAACGCGCCGCGGTCAGGGCGAGATTGAGGTCTTTCTGGTGCAGCTCGATGCGGAAGCCCGGATCAAAGGTACGCTTGATCATGCGCTCGCCATGCACCTCGAGAATGCGCGAGGAGGCAAACCCGCCCATCAGCGCCTGCCGCACCTTGGCCGGATCCGCGCCATTGCGCGCCGCGAACAGCAGCGCCTCCGCCACCGCCTCGATATTCAGCGCGACGATGATCTGGTTGGCGACCTTGGCCGTCTGGCCATCGCCATTGCCGCCGACCAGCGTAATGTTCTTGCCCATCAATTCGAACAGCGGTTTTACTCTGGCGAACGCTGCATCGCTGCCACCGACCATGATGGTCAGCGTCGCATTCTTTGCGCCCACCTCGCCGCCGGACACCGGCGCGTCGACATAGTCGCAGCCCAGCGCAGCAATGCGCTGCGCGAACTCCTTGGTCGCAATCGGCGAAATCGAGCTCATGTCGACCACCGTCTTGCCGGGTGTCAGGCCAGCGGCCACGCCATGCTCGCCGAACAGTACTTTCTCCACGTCTGGCGTATCGGGCAGCATCGTGAAGACGATATCCGCCTGCTGCGCGACCAGGGTCGCATTCGCACAGGGCTGCGCGCCGGCCTGCAGCAGGTAATCGGCAGTCGTGCTGCGCGTGTGCGTGAACAGCGTGTGGCCGGCCTTCAGCAGCTGGTGCGCCATCGGCGCGCCCATGATGCCCAGGCCGATGAATCCGAGTTTCATGCTCATGGTGTATCTCCGCTATCGTTCTTTCGTTACTGCGTTACGTCGCTGCCTTGACCAGCGCCTTCATCCAGCCCAGCCCCGCCTCGGTCTGCGCGGCCGGCTTGTACTCGGCGCCGATATGGCCGGTGTAGCCGACCTCGTCGAGGAAGGCGAACAGGAACGGATAGTTGATCTCGCCCGTGCCCGGCTCATGGCGCCCCGGATTATCCGCGATCTGGATATGGCCGATGCGTGAAAGGTTTTTGCGTATTGTGCCGGCCAGTTCACCCTCCATCCGCTGCGCATGGTAGATGTCGTACTGCACGAAAGCATTGTCGCTGCCGGCCTCATCCAGCACGGACAGCGCCTTCGCGGTGCTGTTCAGCCAGAAGCCGGGAATATCGTAATGGTTGATCGGCTCGATCAGCAGGCGGATGCCGACGCGCTTGAGTTCGTCAGCGGCGTAACGCACGTTCGCCACGAAAGTCTTGCGCACATCCGCATCGGCCACGCCGGCCGGCGCCAGGCCGGCCAGGCAGTTAATGCGCGGCACGCCCAGCACGGTGGCGTATGAGATCGCCTGCGCGACGCCGGCACGGAACGCGTCCACACGCGCGGGATCGCAGGCGATGCCGCGATCGCCGGCGCTCCAGTCGCCGGCCGGCAGGTTATGCAGCACCATCTGCAGCCCGTTGGAATCCAGCAGCGACTTCACTTCGGCGACCGGCAGTTCATACGGGAACTGGCATTCGACCGCATCGAAACCGGCCTGCGCGGCACGCGCGAAGCGTTCGCCAAACGGCACCTCGGTGAACAGCATCGACAAGTTGGCGGCAAACTTGGGCAAGTGGATCTCCTTGATTCTCGTTATCGGAAGTGCGCGCGGGAAGCCCGGCGCATGCTGCGGCCGGGTACGCGACGGGGTGCATGGCGGCGCAAGCCGGCATTGTGCCTCAGCCGGCCATGCCTGCGTACTGTAGCGACGAACGCAGCCGCCGGGCTCAGCCAGCCAGGCGGCCGACCAGCCAGGGAATCAGCACCGCACCCAGCACGCCGTGCATGCCCATGCCGAGGCTGGCATAGGTACCCGCCTCCGGGTGCACGCTGAACGCGCGCGAGGTGCCGATGCCGTGCGACGCGACGCCCAGTGCAAAGCCGCGCTGCCACCACTGGCGCATTGCCATCGCATCCATCACGTAGCGACCGAGGATCGCGCCGAGCACGCCGGTCGACAGCGCGTACACCGCGGTCAGCGTCGGCGACACCTGGATACGCTCGGCAATGCCCATCGCAATCGGTGCCGTCACCGATTTCGCGTACAGCCCGCCGACCAGCGCCGCATCGAGGCCGAACAGGCGCGCGGCCGCCAGCGCCGACACCACCGAGGTCACGCCGCCGGCCAGCAGCACACCGAGCAACAGGGCGAAGCGGCCGCGCAGCGACGCCCAGCTCTTGTAGATCGGGATCGCCAGCGACACCGTCGCGGTACCAAGCATGAAGTGCACGAACTGCGCGCCTTCGAAATATTTTTTATACGGGATATCGAGCAGGCCGACGACCGACGCGACGATCAGCACGGCGATCAGCACCGGGTTGGCGATCGGGTTGCGCTGGCTGCGCTCGTACAGCGTCAGGCCAAACCAGTAAGCCGACAGCGTCAGCACCAGCGCGAACAGCGGGTTGCCGGACAGGTAGACCCAGATCTCGGCAATCTGCGGAAGATTAGTCGTCACGCCGCTCTCCCGCGATCAGTTTCAGCAAGCCCCCGGTGACGGCGATCGTCGCGACCACGCTGATCAGCAAGGTACCGACCACAGCCCAGATATTCGCTTTCAGGATGGGCAGGTACAGCAGTACGCCGACCGACGCCGGTATAAACAGCAGCCCGAGATGCTGCAGGATACCGCTGCCGACGCTGTCGATGTCCGACGGCAGCCGACGCAGCGCCAGCAGGAAGACCAGCAGCAGCACCAGGCCGATCACGGGTCCGGGAATAAAGGGGATCAGGAAATTGGAGACCAACTCGCCGAGCGCCTGGAACAGGAATAGTTTGACAAGACCGGAGATCAAGTGCGCGCCTGGAAAAAATGACAATGAGCGAGAAAGTCAACGATAGCAGAGATTCGTTGGGTGTCGATCAGCGTTTTCAGGTCGGCAGGAACGCGGCGGGATGCCTTATCGACGGGGCGACCGGTGGCACGCACACGCCGCTTGCCGCGATGCGCTGGCACCCTGCGGCATTCATTCGCCAATAAACGTCAGGATCTCATGCGCCACCCGTTGCACCGCCTCGCGCTGCGGAAAATGGCCGACGCCGTCGAGCACCACCCGATGGTAGCCGCCGCTGAACCAGGCTTCCTTGTTGGCCGAGGTCTCGACCGGGTTCACATAGTCGTCCTTGCCGTGCAGGACCAGGGTCGGCGTCGCCAGCAACGGCAGCGGCCTGAGTGCGGCGGTATCGGCCGCATAGGCCACATCGCCCGCCACAAAGCCCCAGCGATGACGGTACGAATGCAGCGTGATGTCGATCCAGTCGGGGTTGTCGAAGGCGAGCGCGGTTGCCGCAAACTCGGCATCGTCGTACCAGCCCGGCGGCGACCATATTTCCCACATCTTGCGGGCGAACGCCTGCGGGTCTTCGCGTACCGTGCGCTCGCCCAGCGGCGTGGCCATGAACCAGTGATACCAGTAGCAGCGTGCCTGTTCCAGCGCCATCGGTTGCGCCGGATCGTTGGTGCCGTATCCGACCGATACCGACACCAGGTGCGATGCCAGTGCCGGCACCAGCCCGGCCGCATTCAGCACCGCGCGCGCACCCCAGTCGTGGCCGACGAGCACCGGCGGGTCCAGCGCGAGCGCCTGCACGAAGCCCACCAGGTCGCGCCCCAGAGCCACCAGTTCGCCACTGCGCGGCGTGGCCGCGTCGAGAAAGCGCGTGCCGCCGAAGCCGCGCAGCGACGGCGCAAGCACGCGGTAGCCTGCGGCGGCCAGTTGCGACGCCACCGCCAGCCAGGTACGTGCCGAGTCGGGCCAGCCGTGAACCAGCACGACGCTGCGCCGGCCGGCCGGGTTCCATTCGAGGTATTCAATATCGAGGCGCTCGATGCGTACGAATTTCCTGTCACACTGATTCATTGCCATCCGGCCTGAGGCCGCTCCCTGATTGCGTCGTTACGCGGTCCCGGATTCTGGAAGAAATTCCGCCGACCGTCATTTCACATTCGAAAAGCGGGCATTCCCGACGCGACGCAAGCCGGCTGCGAATCGGGTAAATTACGCTCCCATGTCTATCTCATCCCATCCCGTCACGAACGCCCGTCAGCAGCGCTGGCCGGCGGCCATCGAAGTCGCCCACCTGCCCGGTTCGCTGCCGCTCGGCGGCATGGTACCGATGACGCCGGTATTCGCCTTCGACACGCCGGCGCCATCGTTGCAACTACCGGTTGGGCACGGTCGCACGCCGCGCCGCACCGATATTGCGCTGGGCGGGCTGCTCGCTTTCACGATCGACGACGTGATTACTCCCGCCGAGGCCGATGCGATCATCGAGGCCAGCGAATGCTTCGGCTACCGCGAGGAAGCGCCCGGCATCGCGACACCGCCCGGGATGCGCATGAACAAGGCGGTCCACTGGGTGGCCGACGAGTCGATGCTGGAACCGGTCTTCGCGCGTATCGCGCCGCTGCTGCCGGCAAGCATCGACGGCGCCACGCTGCATCCGGCGCTCAGCCGGCGCATCAATATGTACCGCTACGATGCCGGCGACGTCTTCAACCTGCACACCGATGGCGACTGGCCGGGCTTTGGCCTGTCGGCTGACCGCCGCGAGATGGTTGAATGGCCGCGCCTGCGTTCCTGCCTGTCGATGCTGCTCTACCTGAACGGGCCGGACGATGGCGTGCAGGGTGGCAGCACCCGTCTTTACCGCCCCGATCGCGGCCATGTGGACGTGACCCCGGTGAAAGGGTCGGCACTGTTTTTCCGTCATGGTGTCGGCCCGCGCAGTGTGCTGCATGAGGGCCGCCAGGTGTTCGGCGCGGTGGCGAAGTATGTCGCCCGAATCAATGTAATGTACGCATACCGCTAAGCCACCGCGGCGCCGCCGCGCGATGCGTCACAGCGAATTGACGAACGCGACAAGTGCGTCGCGGTCTGCACGCCCGAGCCGGGCAAAGCCATCGCGCGAACGCAGCGCCTCGCCGCCATGCCACAGGATCGCCTCGGTCACGTTGCGTGCACGACCGTCGTGCAGCAGGTCGGTGCTGCCGTTGACCCGGGCCGATACGCCAATGCCCCACAGCGGCGCGGTACGCCAGTCGCGTCCGCCGGCCTGCCCGTCCGGCCGGCCGTCGGCCAGCGCCTCGCCCATGTCGTGCAGCAGCAAGTCGGTATACGCATGGAAGCTGCGCCCTTCCAGCGCCGGCAGCGGCACGTACTTGCCGGCCTTGAGCTGCGGCACATGGCAAACGCTGCAGGCGAGCTCGCGAAACAGCCGCTCGCCGCGCTGTACCTGCACGTCGTTGGCGTCGCGCCGGGATGGCGCATCGGTAGCCGCCATGAAATGGTTCACCGCCCGCCATGCCGCGTCAGTCAGCTCCGGCTTGCCCTTCTTGTAGCCGACGTTCAGGCACTGCGTCTGTGCGCCGGTGCAGTCGTCATCCGGATACAGCGAGCTGGTGATGCCCATGTCACCGAGATGCGCGGCCGCCACTTGCTGGCTGAGCGAAGGCTGGTTGGCCTTCCAGCCGAAGCGGCCCAGGCGCTTGCGCCCGGTGCTGTCGTCGGTGACGTAATTCGGCCGGCCATTGAAGCCCAGTGCCTGCTGCGCTTGCGCCAGCGCGAGGATGTCCGCTTCCGCGACCGCGTCGAGATAGCCCAGTCCGAGCAGCGCCGGCGTATTGCGTAATGAGCTCAGCACCCGGGCGTCGAGCTCGCCGAATTTGGCGTTCTGCAGCGACACCTGCGGCCGCCGCAAGATCACCTCGGTGCCGTCAGCCAGCAAGGCTTTTTCCGGCAGCCACGCGATGTGCAGGTCGGCCTCGCCCGACACCGGCTCAGTGCTCGGCCCGAAGATACTGAAAGGCTGCACCTGCGCGTCATACACCGGATGCGGCTCGAGCTCGCCGGCGCGCTGCCGGTGCGGCACCGACAGCCTCAGCAACTGCTGGAACACCGGCCTGGAGGCGGATTCGTCGACGCTGCCGCGGCCGACGTTGGCGTGGCAACCAGCGCAGGAATTCGCATGGAAGTGCGGCCCGAGCCCCCATTCGCCGTCGGCGCGCGGGAACACGGTCCACGGTGCGCGAAACTGTTTGAGGCCGTCGTCGAACAAATGCACCTGCGCGGCATCGAGCCCGGCCACCGGCTGCGCGTACAGCATCTCGTCAGCCGTGCACTGCCGCGTCACCGGATTCCAGAAGCAGCCTTCGTCCTGCCCGGACGGTGCCGCACCGACGGCCGGCCGCGCCAGCAGCACTGCGCAGACGGCCGTACGCAGCAGCCAGTCACGAAAATTCACCGCTCCCATATCACCCCATCGCCCTGTCGCTGGCCGTACCTTACTTCCATAATGCGCACTTCGACTCCGCCTTCGGAATGAAGGCCTGCTCGCCCGGAATCACCTGCACCACCTTGTAGTAATCCCACGGATATTTCGACTCGGACGGCGCCTTCACCTGCATCAGCGTGAAGTCATGCACCATGCGACCATCCGGACGCACCTCGCCGTTTTTGGCGAACATGTCATTGATTCTGGTCGACTTCAGCTTCGCCATGACCTTGTCGCCGTCGTCGGTACCGATGGCCTTCACAGCATTCAGGTAAAACGCGGCCGCCGAATAATTCCCGGCATGCAGCATCGACGGCGCCTTCTTGTTACGCGCCATGAATTTCTTCGCCCACGCGCGCGTCTCGTCATTCGTGTCCCAGTACCAGCCATCGGTCAGGTACATGCCCTGGGTCAGGTTCAGGCCGACGGCATGGACATCGTTGATGTACATCAGCAGGCCGGCCAGCTTCATCTTCTTCGTGATGCCGAACTCATTGGCGGCCTTGATCGCGTTCACCGTATCGCCGCCGCCATTGGCCAGGCCCAGCACCTGCGCCTTCGAGCTCTGCGCCTGCAGCAGGAACGATGAAAAATCCGATGCCGCCAGCGGATGGCGCACCGAGCCGAGCACACGCCCGCCCTGGGCCTTTACCACCAGCGATGCATCGTTCTCGAGCGACAGGCCGAACACATAGTCGGCAGTCAGGAAGTACCAGTCTTTATAACCCTGCCTGACCATCGCATTGGCCAGCGTGCGCGCCACTGCCGCGGTGTCATACGCATAGTGGATGGTGTACGGCGTGCACTCTTCATTGGTCAGCCGGGTCGTGCCCGGGCCAATCGCGATGAAGGGCTTCTTCTTCTCGGATGCAATTTTAGACATCGCCAGGTTGGCGGATGAGTTGGTGCCACCGATCAGCAGATCCAGGCCTTGCTGGTCAAACCATTCGCGCGTCTTGCTGGCGGCGATGTCGGCCTTGTTCTGGTGGTCAGCCGCGAGGAATTCGATCTTCTTGCCGTTGATGCTGCCGCCGAGGTCGGCAATGGCCATCTTGATCGCATCGGCGCCGGCCGGGCCGTCAACGTCCGCATAGACCCCGGACATGTCCGTCATGAAGCCGATCTTGATAGTGTCGCCGCTGTACTGCGCATAGGCACACTGTGTCGCCGCCAGCGCGAGCGCACCGGCGCCCAGTCGCATCCAATGCTGCTTTTTCATCCGGGAAGTCTCCTCGTCTTTGTTATAGTCTCGCGCGACCGCACAGGCGACCGCCAGCCGCCGCAGCACGGCATCGCCTGTGGCCGATTGTGCGCCATCCCCTGCCCCATGCGGAATTGGAATTTTGAAAGGGATGTTTTTCAATTTTGAATCCTGCGCTGCAACATGCGTGGCAGACTCCGGGCAGTCGCGCGCGCCGCACCGGTGACGGCGCGTGCCGCAACGAATTTTTTATCTAAAAGGAAATCACATGGCATTGAACAGAGAGGTCGTCATTGTTGGCGCAGCCCGTACCGCGATCGGCACCTTCGGCGGTGCGCTAAAGGACATCCCCGCATCCGACCTGGCGACCATCGCGGTCAAGGCGGCCATCGAGCGTGCCGGTATCGAGGCCGGTGCTGCGCAGCAAATCGTGCTGGGCAACGTGATCCAGTGCGAGCCGCGTGACCTGTATGTGTCGCGTGTGGCCGGCATCCAGGCGGGCACGGCCAAGGAATCGGCCGCGCTGACGCTGAACCGCCTGTGCGGCTCCGGCCTGCAGGCCATCGTGACGGCGGCCAACGCGATCCAGCTCGGCGACGCCGACGTGGCCATCGGCGGCGGCGTCGAGACCATGAGCCGCGCGCCGTACAACGCCGCGATGACCCGCTGGGGCGCGCGCATGGGCGACGCCGCGATGATCGACATGATGCTGGGCGCGCTGAACGATCCGTTCGGTGCCGGCCACA
>JACCDS011588235.1_pt1 | contig 16619 bp, 14 predicted proteins | sample 7446441 | NCBI WGS metagenome assembly JACCDS01 (sample SAMN15323445, study PRJNA562643) | freshwater metagenome | isolation source: river surface water | place: USA:Blue River Watershed | collected 2017-08-17
TGCTTTGATATCGAATTTACCTAACAAGTCAGAAACTTGTAACGATTGGTTAACGATAAATTGCAATGGTAATTTTGGAAAATATTCTTTATAATCTCTGCCGTTTACAAGGATGTTTCCGCTACCTTCTGATAAGTAAATGCGGGCAACAGCAGTCTTTCTTCTTCCTGATGTATTAACTGTCATCTTCTTGGTTATTTAATGGTTTTAGGACTCTGTGCTGCGTGAGGATGCTCAGATCCCGCATACACATATAAATTCTTGAAAATAGCATTTCCTAGCTTGTTCTTAGGAAGCATACCGCGTACCGCTTTCTCTACCACACGTGTAGGGTGCTTCGCCATTAAATCCTTTGGAGAAATAAAGCGCTGACCGCCAGGGTAACCAGTATAAGAAACATACTCCTTCTCAGTAAATTTGTTTCCTGTAAACCTAACCTTGTCTGCATTGATAACAATAACGTTATCTCCACAGTCTACGTGCGGGGTGAAATTAGCCTTGTGCTTGCCTCTTAAGATAAAAGCTATCTTAGAGCTTAGGCGCCCCAAAATCTCTGCGTTGGCGTCGATTACGACCCACTCCTTGGTAACAGTTTTGCTGTTAGCAGAGACAGTTTTGTAACTTAACGTATTCATTGATAATAATTAATTAATTGATTTTTATTTGTTTATCCCTCATATACCTATATAAGGGACGGCAAAGATAAGAGAAATATTTAGAATTACCATGCTTTGCCTTAGTTATTTATGATATTTATTGTGGAAATGTGAATTTCTTTGCAATGCCTCGAATTTTAAGCATTAAATTGTACTTTTATCGCTTGTTATGAAGCTCAAAAACTGGCTCAACGGTACTCGAATCCTCTATTTTGCATTTATTTTAAGTGCACTTTCTCATGCTCCCTTCCTAAACCTAGGTCCAAGAAGTGTCCATGTTTGGCGCCAATGCAATACCCTCGCCGTTGCCCGTAACTTCCACCTCGAAGACCTCGACATTATGAACCCTCGGGTCGACCGTCGTTTGGATACCAACGGTGTAACTGGCATGCAATTCCCTTCCTATGAATACCTAGTGGCTCTGGGTTATCGCCTATTCGGTATCGAAAACTGGGTGCATCGCCTTATTTCTTTACTAATATCCTTCTGGGGTGCCTTTGGTATGTATAAACTTAGCAAATACCTCCTCCAACACGATGTTGCTGCTGGTTTTGCCGGCTTTGCCTACCTCTTTAGTCCCGACCTCTATTATTTTGGATTCAGCGCTCTCCCCGACATACTAGCACTCGCATGCTCTGTATGGGGATTATATTATTTCCTACAATGGTTCGCCCATAATGGAATACAAGATTCATCTTCCTCCATTCAACATTCATCATTAAACATTCAACATTCAACAAGCTATTATTTCGCTTCCCTAGCCCTCATCATACTAGCCGGTCTTACCAAATTGCAATTCTTAGCAATTGGTTTCTTTATAGCACCCTTTGTTTTAATGTATGCTGATGATGCAAAAAAGAAAGTCCTTCCGCTTCTTGCCTTCGGACTCATTGCCTGCAGCATCCCTTTGCTTTGGTATAAACGTTCGGTTGATTTAATAAAATCATCTGGTCTCGACGATTTTGGAATTACTTTCCGACCAGAAAGTGATCTAATGAAAGGGCTAAAAACCATTTGGCAAAACCTTAGTAGCGATTTACCCGATTTACTCCTCAACTACTTTTCATTTATCTTATTTCTAATTGCTATTTACTTTTTCTTTAAAAATAAGTTTTGGAAATCGAAATGGTTTTTGCCAATGCTCCTTTGGACCATAGCCTTAATTATATACCATATTGTTGAGTTAGCTCAAATGAATGTTCACTCTTATTACATGATGCCCTACTTCCCGGTATTATTATTAATGGTAGGCTATGCTGTTAAACATGGTTACGAACACAAAAGAGTTTACACCTTTATTATCCTTGCTTTGATATTAGCGCCCATAGCAACTGGTTTCCGAATTATACCATCACGCTTTACAAAAACAAACCCTGGTATACCCACCGAACTTTACAACGATAGCACACGCAACGAATTAATTAAGGCTAGTCCGTCTACAGCACTATGTATTGTTGGTCCCGATATTTCTGGATGTATCTATTTTTATCATTTAGAGAAAAAAGGATTTGGGTTTAACAACGTAAATGATTTAACTGAAAAAGTTGGAAACGAAACACGCCTAGAAAATTTTGTGCGAAGAGGTGCGAGGTATATTTATACAAACGATTCGAGCATCTTTGAGAATTCAGAAATTTTAAAATACTTTACTACTCAAAATTCCATTGGTAACTTCTATGTCCTTAAATTAAAATCTAATTAAAATAAGGCGTATAACAATTAATGTTTATAGTTTTATTGAAAATTACTACCATGAAATTACTGCTGGTTGAAGATGAATATAAAGTAGCATTGTTTATCCAAAAAGGTTTAAGCGAAAATGGCTACCATACCGATATTGCCAATGATGGACAATTGGGTTTAGAATTAGCATTAAAAAACCAATATGATGCCATTATTTTGGATGTTAATTTACCAATTATTAACGGTTACGAACTTTGTAAGAAATTACGAAACTATAACTCCTTGGTTCCAATTATTATGCTTACAGCCTTCGGAACTATTGATAATAAATTAAACGGATTTGATGCAGGAGCTAACGATTATTTAGTGAAACCTTTTGAATTCAGAGAACTATTAGCCCGAATAAATAATTTAGTACATCGTAACAGCAATCTGAACACTGCTAATAAATTAACTGTTGCTGATTTAGAAATTGATTTAAATTCAAAAACCACATATAGAAATAAAAAGAAAATTGATTTAACAGCCAAAGAATATGTTTTGCTAGAATTTTTTATGAGAAACAAAGGCAGAAGCTTAACAAGAGCAGAAATTGCCGAAAAAGTTTGGGATATAAATTTTGATACTGGTACAAACATCGTAGATGTTTATGTTAACTTTTTAAGAAAAAAAATTGATAAAGATTTCGATAAAAAATTAATACACACACAAATTGGAATGGGATATATCTTTAAAGAAGAGATTGAATAATGAATATAAAAACCAGAATTTCATTTCAATTTACCATTACTGTAATGGTTATCCTCACCATTACATGTGTTTCTGTTTATACTTTCACACTAGAGCACAGAAGAGAAATTTACGAGAACCGGTTAAAAGATAGGGCTTCTATCATAGCTTCTATTTACAAAAAAGAAAAAAACAATTTCTCTCTTCAAGAAAAAATTGTGGAGGAAACTCCAAGTAGTTTAATAGATGAATCGATTATTATTATTGATTATAAAAATAACAAAAAATATACTTATTTCTCCGATACAAGTGACACCTATGTTTTTGAAAGAGTAACGGTAAATAGAAAGCTAAATGAAAGTTATGAGTTAAAAATCAAAAATAAAACGTATGATTTTGTAGTGAAAGTAAATTCTTTCGATAAGTATGGTTTTATTCGACTTAATTTTCTAAAAAACTTATTAATAGGAATGTGGATATTTTGTTTAATTACTACATCTATTGCGAGTTGGTTTTTTGTGAATAGAATTCTAAAACCAATTTCAGCTTTAGTATCAGAAGTAAATCAAGTAGACGTAAATAGATTAAATGCTCGTGTAGATGAAGGAAATGGAAAAGATGAATTAGCACAACTTGCTATTAAATTTAACGAAATGTTAAATCGTTTAGAAGAATCGTTCAATATTCAAAAAACTTTTGTTTCTAACGCTTCACACGAATTAAAAACTCCCTTAACCTCTATTACCGGACAAATAGAAGTAACCCTCTTAAAACAACGTACTGTTGAGGAGTATGAAAGTTTATTAATTTCATTACTCGAAGATATAATTAACCTAAATAACCTCACACAAAAACTGTTGGACTTTGCTCACATCAATATAAATAATGTAAAGATACCATTTGAAGAAATTCGAATAGATGAATTAGTATTAAATATTAGAGAAGAAAGTATTTCTAGACACAAAGGCTTTAAAGTAACTGTATATTTTGAAAATTTTAGCGACGACGATAATTTGTTGTTGATAAATGGTAATGAACATTTATTGAGAACGGCAATTATAAATATATTCGATAATGCATATAAGTATTCGTATGATAAAGCAGCTTCGTTGTACTTTAGAGTAATAGATAAATCAGTTAAAATTACAATCAAAGATTTTGGTATTGGAATTTCCGAAGAGGACTTAAAAAAAATATCAGAACCTTTTTATAGGTCATCAAGTGTAATGAACATACGTGGTCATGGTATTGGTTTATCATTAAGTAAAAAAATTATTGAATTACACTATGGTAATTTAGAGTGTACATCGAAAATTAATCAAGGCAGTTCCTTTACCTTAACTCTCCCATTAATTTAATACCATTTTAATTTCCTTTTAAGTCGAGTTTAATTCCCTGCATGTACTTTCATGGTATAAATTAAATACATGAACACAACTCAACTTAATACGCCAGTACTGTTTCTATTGTACAATAGACCCGATTTTGCTTTGAAAGTTTTTCAACAGATTCGCAGAGTAAAACCAAAGAAATTATATATATGTGTTGATGGTGCTAAAGATTTAAACGATGATTTAAATGTGGAAGAATGTAGAAATGTTGAATTTATGGTAGATTGGCCTTGTGAGATTCACCGATTATATAGATCTGAAAATTTAGGTTGTAAAGATTCTGTATCAAATGGTATAAGTTGGTTTTTTAAATTTGAAAGCAAAGGGATTATTTTAGAAGACGACTGTTTACCTAACGATAGTTTCTTTCATTATTGCGAAGAACTTTTGAATTATTATGAGAATGATACAAGCATTGGACATATTTCAGGGGCTAATTTTCTACACAAAAACAATAACGAGGAGAGTTATTATTTTAGCAATTACTCTTACAGTTGGGGTTGGGCAACATGGCGCAGAGCTTGGCAATTATACGATAAGGAGTTGAAAGAATTACCATCAACATTAAACAATAATTTATATACAAAATTGAACCTCAGTTTCAAAGAAAAAGCTTACTGGAATTCGCGGTTAATAAAAACTTATTTGAACAAAATTGACACTTGGGACTATCAATGGTTATATACCCTGTGGACTAACAACTTAAAATCGATAGTTCCTACAAAAAATTTAATAAGTAATATTGGTTTCGATACTCGCTCGACTCATACTGCTATTATTAATCCTAATGTTTCACATTTAAAAACAACTGAAATTCCATTCATTGTTCATACAAATTCAAAAAAAGTTAACTCAAAAAATGATTCTCAATCTTTTAATAATGCTGTAGAACTAAGTGTTATAGAATCGATTTTATATTATTTAAAATGGAAACTATTTATGTATTTTATTAAATGGAATAATACACAAACTCACAATAAACCAGATTTATCCTGGGCTTATTTGTTCTTTTAACCGTTTTTAAATCTCTTATCAATTTCTTATATTAGCAAATCACACAATGCTAATATGAAAAAGGTATCGAGAATGGCCGATTCACTTATCGGTTCGGAGATTATTAAAATTGGTAACGAAGTAAATGAGATGATTCGTAAGGGAGCAAAAATTTGCAATCTTACCATAGGCGATTTTGATCCGAAACATTATCCGATTCCCGTAGATTTAGAGAAAAAAATAATTGATGCTTATCAATCGAAGTTCACCAATTATCCTCCTGCCAATGGTGAGTTTCAATTGCGACAATCCATCGTTAACTTTTTAAAATCAAACGGCAATTTAAGTTACAGCACCGATGAAATTTTAGTAGCCGGTGGTTCTCGACCATTAATTTATGCAACGTATAGAACTATACTCGACCCAGGAGATAAAGTGGTGTTTCCTGTTCCATCATGGAACAATAATCACTATTGCCATTTAGTGGGAGCCGAAGCTGTAATGATTGAAACTACACAAGACAATAATTTCATGCCGCGTGCTTCAGAAATTGCAGAGCATTTAAAAGGTGCTACCCTACTTTCTTTGTGTAGTCCTTTAAATCCAACAGGTACCATGTTTACCAAAAAAGATTTGGAAGAAATCTGCGACCTGGTAGTTCAAGAAAATAAATCACGTAAAGAAGGAGAGAAGCCATTATATCTTTTATACGATCAAGTATACTGGACATTAACTTTCGCCGAACATAAGCATTTCGACCCCGTAAATTTACGTCCTGAGTTAAGAGATGTTACGATATATATCGATGGAATCTCTAAAGCTTTTGCAGCAACTGGAGTGCGTGTTGGTTGGGCGTTTGGACCACAATATGTAATGGATAAAATGAAATCGATATTAGGTCACGTGGGTGCTTGGGCTCCTAAAGCAGAACAAGTAGCAACAGCGGGATTTCTTGAGAACACTCAAGGCATAAACGATTTTATGGGTCCTTTTAAAAACAAAATAAAAGAAAGTTTAGATGCTTTACATGAAGGATTTCAAAAGCTCAAAAACAAAAATTACCCAGTAGATTCTATTGAACCTATGGGTGCAATTTATCTTACGGTTAAAGTAGCTATAAAAGGTAAAAAAACACCAGAAGGTAAATTGATTCAAAACAGCATGGATGTTACTTCCTATATCTTATCTGATGCACAACTAGCCATGGTTCCATTCACTGCCTTTGGAGCATCTTCTAGTTCCGACTGGTATCGTTTATCTGTTGGTGCTGCCGATAAAGAAACAATACTCGCATCTTTTGATCGATTACAAAAAGCTGTTGATAACCTAAGTTAATTAAGCTAAATATTTCATCAGACTTCTTTTAGCAATGGGAAGTATCGTTTGATCAAACGGAAAGGTTAAGGTTGTTTCAACACCGTATACCGCAGGATTTGGTAAATCTTTTTTTCGCTTAATTAAATCGATTTTGATGTTCTCAAAGGTGTTTACAAAATTACGCTCGTACGTGTCGACATAAAGAGTATTTATTCCTCTGTATTTTTCCGACTGATTCTCAAAGATAGTTACATTGTATTCATACACTTTTGTTTCAGTAGCTCTACCATCAACAATAAACATATAACCCGAAAATGGATAGAGTGGAACCAAACCTACTGGGAAAACGTTCATGTTTTTTTCAACGAAATCGTAAATTTCTTTTCCCTCGTGTATACTATTATCAATCTCTTTTAATGCGTAGGTGATGATGTCTGAAATTTCTTTCATCATATCATCGTCTTCAATAATTTTTTCATAAACAAACTTTATCTCTTCAAAATTTGCTTTACTTATTCTTTCAGGAAATTGAGAATAAATAGAATTTTTATTTTGTTTAAAAGCGATAAGGTTATTGTAATGAAAAACCAAATCGGCCATACTAGGATAAAGTTTGTTGGTATGAAACTGTTTGTTGATATGAGATAAATAAGATAGAAGGGTGTATTTTTTAAATTCAAAATCAATACGCCCTTCTACAAACCAATTAATACTTAATTGTTCCATATTGATATAAAATTCTTATACCAATATAATAAAATTCTATTTTAAATACAACTCCATTTCAACCCTTCTATTTTCTGTTCTTCCAGCAGGAGTATCGTTGGTTGTTATAGGTCTTTGAGATCCATATCCAATTGCTTCTAATCTACTTTCGGCAATACCTTTACTAATTAAATATTGACGCACAGCATCCACTCTCGATTGAGATAAAATTACATTCGACTCATTGTTTCCAGAGTTATCTGTATGTCCCATCATTCTCAAACTATAATCACTGTATTCATTTAAAATGGTAACCACTTCATTCAACATCGGATAAGATTTTGTTCTAATAGTTGATTTACTCGATTCAAACAATATACTTCTAGCAGCAAATGCTAATCGTTTTTTCACATCTTCTTTAATTACTTTTTTAGGTGCAGGACAACCTCCAAAATTAGCATCACCTTTAACTGTTGGGCACTTATCTTTTGAATCAATTACACCATCACCATCGCTATCTAAATCACATCCTTTTAAATCTACTTTAATACCTTTTTCGGTATCAGGACATTTATCATTTGCATCATCTACACCATCACCATCGGTATCTGGGCAACCTTTAAAAATATCTAAACCTTTTATGTTCGGGCATTTATCATTTGCATCGTCAATACCATCACCATCACTATCGGGGCAACCTTGGAAACGAGCTAAACCGGGTACCGCAGGACACTTATCTTCTGCATCAATAACACCATCATTATCCTTATCTGGGCAACCATTCGTTTTTACTGTTCCTGCTTCAGTTTTACATTTATCTAAATAATCAGGAACAAAATCACCATCAACATCCAATGCTTTACCTTGTTTATCAACCGCTACTCCTGGTGGCGTATTGGGCTCTATATCCAATTTATCTTTCACACCATCTCCATCTGTATCTGCCGATTTACCCCAGTTAAATACAAATCCTACCGAATGTACAAATGCAATATCTTTTTCGCTATCAATTCCTTTTGCACCATCCCACAAATCATTGTCGACCCAATTTGCGATAGACGTTAGTTCTATATCAATGTTATCATTCAATCTAACAGAAACACCTGCTCCTGTGGCGAATGAAAATGCATTTTTACTCGCAGCTAATTTGTTTGAAGATATATTTACTCCACCAACACCCAATAATAAAAACGGATTTACTAATGCATCTTCTTTGAAAATATAACCATTAGAAAGATTATATCGTAGGTTTACACTTGCCGATAAAAAATCAGCTTTAAAATCTGTAGCTAATCCTTCTTTGTATTGTACTGTGAATAGTTGCATACGTTGTTCAAGTGTAAACGACGAATTAAACTTTTCCATTAAGTTTATACCGAAACGAGGGTTGTTGTGTTTAAACCTAAAAAGGTTTGATCCGTTGGTTAATTCACCATAATATTCGGATACGTTAACAAATACACCTACTTTGTATTCTAAGTTTTTTAATGTTGGTATTTGTGCTTGTACATTTAAAATGCTCATTAGAATTATAATAGCTAATCCTAAAAATTTTTTGGTTTGTTTCATAGATTTTTTTTTACATCAAACTATTATCTACTTTATTTTACATAGAGAATTGTGTTGATGGATGTAAGTTAGGTTACAAACCACTTATGGCTATTACATAATTAATTTTAGAACTTACATAAATAATAGAATGTTGCCTTTAAATGGAAACAGAGCACTAAATAAATTGCAATTTTTAACTTAAGTTTGCTAAATGTCGGTTGAAAACAAAAAATTATACCTAATTCCGGTTTCTTTAGATGAAGAAGCTCCTATTACAAATACCTTACCCAATGATGTCATTGACTTGGTTAAAGGACTCACTCATTTTATAGTGGAGAATGAAAAAACAGCCAGAGCTTTTCTTAAAAAAGTGGGCATAATTACTCCTCAAAAAGATTTAACAATTATTGTTTACAATAAAAAAGATAAACTTCCTCTTTCGCATTATTTTAATTTATTTGAAGAATCAAAAAGTGTCGGGCTTATGTCGGAAGCCGGTTGCCCAGGTGTAGCCGACCCTGGTGCCGAACTTATAAGAGAAGCACACAAACGCAACATTGAAGTTTTTCCACTTGTTGGTCCCTCTTCTATTTTACTTGCCTTAATGGCGGCTGGGTTTAACGGACAACAATTTACATTTGTAGGTTATTTACCAATAGATAAAACAGATCGATTAAAAAGAATTAAAGATTTAGAAATGGTGAGTGAAAAATACAACATCACTCAAATATTTATTGAAACTCCATTTCGCAACAACCATCTATTCGATGACATTGTAAAAACATGCAAGCCAAACACTAGTTTAAGCATTGGTGTCGATATCACAGGTAAAGATCAATCATTAAAAACAATGAGCATTGCCGAGTGGCGCAATAACAAACCAGAATTGCACAAACGACCAGCTGTTTTTGTGCTATATGGGCGATAAAGTTTAATAAATGCGGGTTTTTTAAAAAACCTGCTTTTATGCAGGTTTTTGGTGGCACGACTTAAGTGGTGGCACCACTTAAGTCGTGCCACCACTCTTTGTAACATTTTCACTTTTATTTTCTTATTTTTAATCTTCAATCCAACTCCATGCAAAGCCCTCTAGCCGAACGCCTGCGACCAAACTCTCTCGATGATTACATTGGGCAAGAACATTTAGTAGGCAAAACAGCTGTGCTTCGTAAGGCAATAGAATCGGGTGTAATTCCTTCTATGATTTTTTGGGGCCCTCCGGGTGTTGGAAAAACAACCTTGGCTAATATTATTTCTCACAACCTTAATCGTCCCTTTTATTCGTTAAGCGCTATTAATTCTGGAGTAAAAGATATTCGTGAAGTAATTGATAAAGCTAAAAGTCATTCCTTTTTTGGTTCACACAATCCGATACTATTTATAGATGAAATTCACCGCTTCAGCAAATCACAACAAGATTCTTTGCTTGGTGCTGTTGAAAAAGGAATTGTAACACTTATTGGAGCTACTACAGAAAACCCTTCGTTCGAAGTAATATCAGCACTACTCTCAAGATGTCAAGTGTACATTCTAAAATCATTAGAGAAAAATGATTTAGTGAATCTATTAAATCATGCTGTAAAAAAAGATAAGTGGTTAACAGAACATCATATAGAAATTCAAGAGTATGAAGCTCTACTGCGTTTATCGGGTGGCGATGCTCGCAAACTGCTAAATATTTTTGAATTAGTAATTCAGTCATTCGACGATAAACATTGTGTCATTACCAATGAGTATGTAATGAATGTGGTGCAACAAAATTTAGCATTGTACGACAAAGCTGGTGAGCAGCATTACGATATTATTTCTGCTTTTATTAAATCAATACGTGGTAGTGATCCAAATGCCGGTTTATATTGGCTCGCACGAATGATAGAAGGTGGTGAAGATCCCTTATTTATTGCTCGTCGTTTAGTTATTCTCGCATCAGAAGATATTGGAAATGCAAACCCAAACGCTCTGCTTTTAGCAAATAATTGTTTCCAAGCGGTTAACCTCATTGGTATGCCAGAGTCTCGTATAATATTAGCGCAAGCTGTTACCTATTTAGCAAGTTCCCCAAAAAGCAATGCATCCTATGAAGGCATAGAAAATGCCTTGGTTACAGTTCGTCAAACTGGCGATCTTCCCGTACCTCTGCATATTAGAAATGCTCCTACAAAACTAATGAAAGACCTAGGTTATGGCAACGATTATAAATATAGTCATGCTTACGATGGAAATTTCTCAGAACAAGAATACCTTCCAGATGTTGTTAAAAATACTAAGTTCTACGAACCAGGTAATAATGCACGCGAATTAGAACTCCGTAAATATTTAAAAACACTTTGGAAAGATAAATACAACTACTAATGAATATTGTTATCGCAACTTATCAAGATACCGGTCGTTACCTCTCCGTTGTTCCAAACGAAGATGAAATGCTCGTTCAACTATTTACAAAACATCAGCATCAAGTTACGCTTAAAGTTTGGGACGATCCTTCAGTCGATTGGGCGCAATTTGATATCATCATCATCAAATCAACTTGGGATTATTTCATTGGTAAAATTGAAAAGTTTTATCAATGGCTCAACCATATTAAAGAACTAAACATTCCTTGTTTAAACCATCCTGATACGATTAAGTGGAATGCTGATAAACATTATTTATTAGACATACAATCGGCTGGACTTAACATTGTACCTACCTTGCTCATCGAAAAAAATAATATGTTTTATGCTGATGATGCATTCCAGAAATTTAATACCGATGAACTCATTGTAAAACCAACCATTAGCGGAGGTGCAATGAATACGCTTCGACTTAACAAAGAAAATGCAAAATCTAGTGAAGCACAAATTAATGAATGGCTAACAGAACAAGCATATTTAGTGCAACCATTAAAAAAAGAAATCATCGACGAAGGCGAATGGTCGTTCTTGTTTTTTAACGGACAATTTTCTCACCATCTTTTAAAAGTAGCTAAAGAAGGTGAATTTAGAATTCAACATTTCTTTGGTGGTAAAATTATCTCCCCCGATTTCGATAAAAATTTAATAAACATAGCGCAAGAATATGTAAGCAAGTTCGCCCCAAATTCTTTGTACGCTAGAGTCGACGGTGTTGTTGGACCAAATGGTTTTGAACTGATGGAACTAGAATTAATTGAACCCTATATGTTCTTTTTTACAAACGAACATTCACTCGAAAATTATTACGAAGCATTTAAACAATTAACAAAAAATATATAATGAAAAAGATAATCTTACTTCTAACTTTTGTACTGATAAACATTATAGTTGCATCAGCTCAAGAAAAAAAAGACTTATATGACGTCAGCCTCGATCCATTCAAACAAATCGAAGACGCTAAAATTATTGCCGCAAAAGAAAACAAAAATATTCTAGTTCAAGCTGGTGGTAATTGGTGCTCATGGTGTCGACTATTTCACAAATTTGCAACAGAAAACAAAAAAATAGATTCGATCATCAATGCAAATTATGTGTTTGTTTTAGCGAACTACAGCAAAGAAAATAAAAACGAAAGTTTTTTTAAATCGTATAATAATCCAGGGCGTTTCGGTTACCCAGTTTTTCTAGTCTTAAATTCAGAGGGTCAACTATTACACGTACAAGATTCTGGTTACCTCGAAGAAGGTAAAGGTTACTCAGAAGAAAAAGTATCGCGTTTTCTATTGCTCTGGAATACATACAGCACGAAGAAATAAGATAGCGGGGAGCTAGGAGCAAAGAGCTGGGAGCAGGGAGCAAAGAGCAGGGGGCAGGGAGCAGGGAGCGGGGATGATATTTAAATTAAAAGGGGAAGAATTTTGCTTTATGCATCATTCTTCCCCTTTTATTATTTACGCGAACTTTATACAGTCCTGCTCCCAGCTCCCTGCTCCCAGCTCTTTGCTCCTCGCTCCCCGCTATCCTATTTCTTCGACTGACAAACAAAAGATGTTCTTGGAACTTCTGTTTTAGCAATTGCACTAAAACCTCCAGCCACTTCTGTGAAATTTTCCCATCCTCTCGATTTTAAAATCGAACTTGTAATCATACTTCTATAACCACCTGCGCAGTGTAAAAAGAAATGTTCATCTTTTGGGAAACTTGCAATGTTCTCGTTGATATAATCTAATGGAACATTGTTTGCATTTTCTACATGTTCTGCTTCAAATTCTGAAGGACGTCTTACATCAATAATTTTATCTTTTTGAATATCTACTCTCGCAGCAAATTCATCGGCAGTGATTCTAGTTACAGTATCAACTTCTTTTCCACTGTTTTTCCAAGCATCGAATCCTCCCGCTAAAAATCCAATTACATAATCATAACCTACACGTGCTAAACGAGTAACGGTTTCTTCTTCTTTCCCTGGTTCTGCAACTAATAATATTTGTTGTTTTACATCCGGAATTAAAGCTCCTACCCATGGTGCGAACTGTCCGTCGAGACCAATATTTATTGAGTTTGGCACAAACCCCATTCTAAAAACATCTGCATTTCTTGTGTCTAATACTAAAGCGTCTGTTTCATTTGCCGCCGTTTCAAACTCTTCTACATTTAATGCTCTCAATCCTCTTTCCATTACAGCATCAATACTGTCGTAACCATTTTTATTCATAGCAACGTTCAATGGGAAATAGGCTGGTGGTGGCAATAGACCATCGGTAACTTCTTTCACAAATTCATCTTCGCTCATGTTTGCGCGTAAAGCATAATTCATTTGTTTTTGCTCCGCGATGGTAGAAACCGTTTCCTTACTCATGTTTTTGCCACATGCAGAACCAGCACCGTGTGCAGGATATACAGTAACCTCATCTGGTAAGGTCATAATTTTTGTACGTAACGATTTATATAAAGTAGCTGCTAACTCCTCTTGGGTCATGTGTGCTGCTTTTTGAGCTAAGTCTGGTCTACCTACATCTCCAATAAACAAGGTGTCGCCTGTAAAAATAGAATGCTCTTTTCCATTCTCATCAAATAGTAAGTAGCAAGTACTTTCCATGGTATGCCCAGGTGTATGTAATACTTTTATGCTGATGTTACCAAGTGGCAATACCTCACCATCTTGGGCTATGTGTGCGTCGAAGCTTGGATTTGCCATCGGTCCGTACACAATGGTTGCACCTGTAGCTTTTGCCAAATCAACGTGTCCACTCACAAAATCGGCATGAAAATGCGTTTCTAATACGTATTTAATTTTAACACCATCTTTTTCTGCTCTTTGCAAGTATGGTTTAATCTCTCTAAGCGGATCTATAATAACAGCCTCGTTGCCACTTACAATATAATAAGCGCCCTGTGCTAAACATCCGGTATATATCTGTTCAATTTTCATATTCTACTAATTTTATACAAAAGTAATGGCCTTTGCTTTAACTTTTTGTGATTTTTGTCACATTTCGCTTTTTTACAAATTACGCTATTTCGAATTAATTAACAAACAACAAGATCTGGGATTTGTTTCTAGGCTAATTTTACATGAAATAACCAATCTATTCGTATTATTTCATTAATTTTATCGTTCTTAAATGATGATGAATACCTACGAAATATTAATTGATAAACTCGACACTTTCATTCGAAAGTTTTATTTGAATAAAATGATACGAGGGCTTATCTATTTTGTTTCTGCCCTCTTCATTACTTATTTGCTTTTAAATACCCTAGAATACTTTCTTTATTTGAGTGCAACTTGGAAAACTAGTTTGCTTGTACTTAACCTTGTTTTTTTAATTTACCTTTTTGTATTCAACTTTTTGATACCCCTGTTAGGTATTTATAAACTAGGGAAAATTATATCTTACAATCAGGCTGCAGAAATTATCGGGAAACACTTCCCCCATATCAACGATAAAATTATCAATACACTTCAATTAAAGGAGCTCTCAAAATTAGAGCCCGAAAAAAGTGCGTTAATACTCGCGAGCATCGAACAACGTATTGTTGAATTAAAACCCGTTCCATTTGTAAAAGCAATCGATTTAAATAAGAACAAAAAGTATTTAAAATATGCAATCGTACCTGTATCTGTTTTTATTGTTTTGGTATTTGCATCTCCAGGTTTTATTAAACAAGGAACACAACGTATTCTCGACTTTCAAACATCCTACGAAAAACCAGCCCCTTTTAACTTTATCTTAAAAAACAAAAACCTGCTGGTTAATCAAGGCGAAGAATTGTATTTAGAATTAGAGCTTAACGGTGACTTAATACCACAAGATGTTTATATACACTATGCTGAAAATATTTACAAATTAGAAAAAATTGACATCTCTCATTTTGCATATAATTTACAAAACATTCAAAATAGCGAAGAGATTTATTTTAGTGGTGGAGAATTTAACTCCAAAAAATACAACATTACGGTTATAAAAAAACCAAGTATCTTAAACTATAGCATTGAACTAACTTATCCTGCATATTTAAAACGCAGTAATGAACGAGTTCAAAACATAGGCGATTTAAATGTTCCTGCAGGCACTAAATTAAAATGGAATATAAAATCTAATCATACAGAAAAGCTATCGTTTAAAATTAACAATCAAGAACAATTATTAAACGCAAACAATAACAGCTTCGAATTTTCATATACTGCATTAAAAAACAGTAAGTATCAATTTAGTCCTATACATCCTCAGAACTTAAAAGTAGATACCTTAAATTATCAGCTCGATGTTATACCAGATCAACATCCGAGTATAATGGTTGAAAAAACAAAGGATAGTTCTAGTTTAAAATCTATTTACTTCAGTGGTCAAATTGCCGACGATTATGGTCTTAGCAAATTAGCATTCATCAGTATAAACAAAAAAACAGGTGAAAAAAAGCAAACACTCATACCTATAGATGGTAATAACAACAACCAACGATTCTTCTACCATTGGAGAATGAACGAGTTGCTTTTAGGTGAAGAATTAGATTATTACTTTGAGGTGTATGATAATGATGGTGTAAACGGAGCAAAGAAAACTCGTAGCAATATAATGAGCATTGCTGCACCATCAGAAAAACAACTCGAAAAATCGATTGATAAAAATAACGATGAGTTAAAAAGCAAACTCAAAGAATCGATTAAAAAATCGGAGCAAATACAAAAAGAGGCTAAAAAACTCAACGAGAAATTAATTAATCAAAAGACACTACGTTACGAAGAGAAAAAACAAATTCAAGAACTCATTCAAAAACAAAAATCACTCGAAGAGGAAATCAACTCAATTCAAGATGAGTTAAAAAGAAACAACGAACTAGAGAAAGATTTTAAACAGTTTGATGAAAGTATTATCGAAAAGAAAAAACAACTCGAAGAACTCTTTGAAAATGTTTTGGATGAAAAAACAAAACAACTTATCAAAGACCTCGAGAAACTAATGGAGCAAAACCAAAAGGAACTTTCGCAAGAGCAGCTAAAAGACATGCAGTTGGAGAACAAGGCGCTAGAGAAAGAGATGGATCGTATGCTCGAATTGTTTAAACAACTAGAATTTGAACAGAAATTAAATGAAAAAATTGATAAACTAAACGAGCTTTCTAAAAAACAAGAAAATCTATCGGAAGAGTCGAAAAATAAAAATGCCAACAAAGAAGATTTATTAAAAAAACAAACA
>JACCDS012137111.1_pt1 | contig 16617 bp, 8 predicted proteins | sample 7446441 | NCBI WGS metagenome assembly JACCDS01 (sample SAMN15323445, study PRJNA562643) | freshwater metagenome | isolation source: river surface water | place: USA:Blue River Watershed | collected 2017-08-17
ACCCGCTCATATTGATGGCGATGCGTTTTCAGCAGTTGCTGCAGCTGGGCTAAATCGTTGTGAGCAAATGGCAGCCGGGTCGCGCCGGACAGCTGGCAACCCTGCAGAATGGAGTTGTGCACCAGTTCGTCGTGCAGAATTAAATCGCGCCGGCCAAACAGATAGCCGATAGTCGTCACGTTGGTGGCATGGCCGCTGACCATCACCACTGCGGCGTCGACCTGATAAGCGTCAGCCAGCGCCTGTTCCAGCTCGCGGTGAATGGCGCGTTCACCGGCGACCGGCCGGCTGGCCGACACCGAAGTGCCAAAGCGGCTGATCGCATCGGCCGCCGCCTGATTGACGGCCGGATGACCGGACAGGCCCAGATAGTTATAACTGGCAAAATTGAGCAGCGGCTGGTCGTCGATGCGGGTATGGGCGCCGGCCACACCCTGATGCAGTTTAAAAAACGGACTGGGCAGCCCCAGCCGGCTGGCGCCATCCTGGATTATACGCAGCTGCTGATAACCCGGATGGCGGGCAAAATCGGTGCTGGCGAGGGCCGCTGAACCTGGTCCGGCCGGTGGCGGCGCCTGTGTCGTCTGGTCCAGCTGGCGACTGAGCGCCTGCTGGATCAGTTTGTCTTTTAAGGCGCCGGTCAGCGCTGCCAAAGGCTTTTTCATCTGTACAACTTCTATGGTTAATCTGAAATCAGCCGGCGCTGCGGTTGCTGGGCCAGTTGTTGTTGCATTTCGCCGACTTCTGCCGCATTGATTTGTTCACCATGCGCGCCGGCCATTTGTTTAATTTGGGCGCTCAGTGCATCTTCGGCACCGTGTTGCTCGGTGATCAGTGCCAGCAGTTTGGCAGACAGACTGGTCAACGTCGGTTGTTCCGAGATGGTCAGCACCGGCAGGCGCACGCCAAGCTTCTGCTCGATGGCGACCACCAGTTCGACGCCCATCAGCGAGTCCAGCCCCAGGTCCTGCAGCGGTGCGGTCGGCGACAGTTTGTCCGGGTTGGCACGTAAAATACCGGCCACCACCTGACGCAGTGTAGCAAGCAGATAGGCTTCGCCGTCGGCAACTGACATGCCTGCCAGCAGCGCGCGCATATCCTGCTGATCGCCGTCTGCTTCCTGCGGGCCCTGTTGCGACGCCAGCCAGCCAAAACGCTGATCGGCGGCGGCCGGCAGGAATTTACGCAAAGCGGCAAAATCCAGATCCAGCACTGCCACTTCCGCCAGGTCGCCATGCAGCGCCTGTGTCAGCGCCTGCATCGCCTGCGCGGTGCTGATGGCCTGGCCACCCATCCGGCTTTGCAGGGCGGCTTTGATCTCACTGTGGCGGGCAAGGAAACCGGCATCATCAATGGCGCCCCACAACATTGCGGTCGCTGGCAGTCCGGCGGCACGGCGTTGCTGGGCCAGCACTTCAAGGCCATAGTTGGCTGCCACATAAGCGCCCTGGCCCGGATTGCCGAACAAGGTGGTGGCTGAGGAATACAGCACAAAGAAATCCAGCGCATCGGTGCGGGTCTGGGCGTCCAGCAGCCAGCCCCCCTGCAGTTTGGCTGCCAGCACTTTGTGTAAAGTATCCGGGCTCAGGTTTTGCAGCAGGCTGTCTTCTATCACGGCGGCGGCATGGATAACGCCTGCGATCGGCGCCAGCGTCTGGCGTGCGGTGGCCAGCGCGTTGACCAGTTGCGTCTCGTCGCTGACATCACAGGCCGGACACAGCACCTGCACGCCGGCGGCGGCAAAATCGGCCAGTATCGCGTCGGCATCCGGGCTTTGCGCGCCACGCCGGCTTAATAACAACAAGTGGCGGGCGCCCATCGCGACCAGTGCTTTGGCACTGGCGAGGCCAAAACCGGCCATGCCGCCGCTGACCACATAACAGCGGTCCGGCTGCAGCTGCAGTGGTTTAGGCTGGTATTGCACCGGCAGCCGGGGCGGATATTCCACCACGATTTTGCCGATATGGCGGGCCTGCTGCATCTGACGAAACGCCGCTTCAATCTGGCTGGCATCAAACCGCTGGTACGGCAAAGGCCAGAGTGTGTCGTCGGCAAACAGCTGCATCATCTCGCCGAACAGCCGGGCCGTCAGCGCCGGCCGGCAGGCCATCATCTGGTCCGCATCGATACCGAAGTAGCTGATGTTATTTCGAAATGGCCGCAGGCCAATTTTGCTGTTCTCGTAAAAATCCCGTTTGCCGAGTTCCAGAAAGCGGCCAAAAGGCTTCAGAATTTTCAGGTTGCGGTTGACCGCTTCGCCGGCCAGAGAGTTCAGCACGACATCGACCCCTTCGCCGCCTGTCAGCGCCAGCACTTCGTCGGCGAATTTCAGCGAGCGGGAATCCAGCACATCGGTCACACCCAGCTGATGCAAGAAGGCATGTTTGCCGGCTGCGCCGGCGGTGGCGATGATGCGGGCACCTTTCCAGCGGGCGATTTGGATCGCCGCGATACCCACGCCGCCGGCGGCGCCGTGAATGAGCACGGTCTCGCCGGCTTCCAGTTGCGCCAGCTGATGCAGTGCGTAATACGCGGTAAAGAAAGTACTGGGGATAGTCGCGGCAGCGGCGAAGCTGAGCTGAGCCGGCAGCAAGGCCACGGCGCTGGCGCTGGTCACGACACTGGAGGCAAAGCTGGCCGGGCCAAAGCCCAGCACGCGGTCGCCCGGCGCAAAGCCGCTGACACCGGCGCCGACCGTGCGGATGACCCCGGCGAATTCCAGTCCGAGCGTCGGGCCGGCAAACCCTTGCTCCAGCGCTTCGTCGGACAACAGACCCAGTGCATACATCACATCGCGGAAATTAAGGCCAGTGGCCCGCACTTCAACCTGCAACTGGCCGGGGCCTGGCTGTTGTGCGGCACTTTCCCGCCAGTGCAGATGTTTCAGCTGGCCTGGCTGGCTGATGTCGAGCTGGTAATCGCCGGCAGCCGGTGGCAGCGCCACCGGTTCAATCTGCGGCGTGTGACGCTGACCGGCGCTGTTGTAATGTACTTCGCTGGCCGGGCTGCCGGCCTGCCATTCCTGCGCCAGCAGCGACAAGAGCGCAGCGCTGGCTGCATCGGCGGCGCTGGAGGCATTCGCGCTGCTGCAGGCGCTGGAGCAATAATCGAGCAGCCAGACCGGTGCCGGATGTTCGTTGCGTAATGTGCGGCCAAGGCCCCAAAGCGCGACGCTGGCCGGATAGGGAACTGGCTGACTGACGAGGCTGGCATTCGGTAACAATAACCAGAGCGGGCAGCTGGCAGCATGCTGGCTGGCCCACTGATGTAATTGCAGCAAAGCTTCGCAGGCTGCTGTTGTTTGTTGCAGCGCCGGGCCTGCTGCTGACAGCGGCTGCCACAGCAGCTGGGTGCCGGCGGGCCAAGTGGCTGGTTGCAGCTCGCGCAGTTGGGCCACAGACGCTTGCGCCACCACTTGCAGCAAGGCGCTATGTTCCGGCACCTGTGCCAGCGCCCTGGCGCCATCCAGCAACACCACCGGGCGCACCACAGCGGCCAGCTGTGCCGGGGCCGGGGCCGTGGCGACCAGGATTTGCAGGCCGGCCTCTGGCAGCGTCTGCAATTCGGTGTGCCAGCCGGCCAGTTGTTGTTGCCAGAACGCCGGGTAGAGCAAAGACAGCGCCGGATGTGCCGGGCCGAGCAATAAATCAGACCACAGGCCGGCTTGTTGCAGCGCAATCAGCAAACGGCCGCCAGGCTGGATAGCCGCGGCAGCTTGTTGTAAAGCAGTGGTTGCACTGGCTTCGTCGGCATAATGCGGCCAGAACCAGATCAGATCGGCGCGCTGCACTGCAGTCGTTGCGGCGACACCGGTCGTACCCGCAGCCAGTCGCAGCTGCGGATAGAGGCTGGCCAGTTGCTGCGCATCGGCCGAAGGTTCGGCGCTGTCAAATGCCAGCTGCAAGTTGTCGCGAAGGTGTGGCAATAACGCTGCACACAGCAAAGGCTCTGCCGGGCTGAATTCCAGCAGGTGCACCGGGCGGGGCGCAGTTTCTGCCCATTGCAGCAGCAATGAACAAAGCGCCGGCAGCAGGCTGCTAAGCCGGTTTTGCTGCAGTTCACTGACGGCGTCAGCACCTGGTAAGGGTAAAGGCTGTGCATGGAGCAGGGCCGGCCAGCGGCTCAGCAACTGGCCGGTCTGCAACAGCAGGGCGCTGTAGTCCGGATAGCTGGTCAGCAGTGCCCGCCACAGCTCGGCGGCGCTCAGGCCATCGTCAGCGGGCGTAGCAAAATCTGCCACTTCCAGCGCGGTGTGGGCCAGCAGCTGTGCCAGCCAGTCAAAGCCAGCGCTTTGTTTTAACTGTAAAACCGCGCAGTGATCTGCCCAATCCTGCTGCAGCGGTTGCAACTGCTCCTGCAGACTGCGCCGGATCACTTCGTTCAACAGCGGGTCGAGTTCCTGACACAACTGCTGGCGGCTCTGGCTGAGCAGGCTCAGCGCCGGCACTGGTATTGCGGTGGCTGTGGTCAGCGCCGCCGGCCGGATCTTTTGTTGCCACAGGGCAGGGGCCTGCCGGGCTGTTTTCAGCCGGGTGCGTTTAAATCTGGCCTGACTGAGCCGGGCGATTAAGGCGCCTTTGGCATCATACAGGCAGAAGTCGGCCAGGATGGAAAACGGCGAATGGCGGTGCAGCTGCAGTTGGCCCAAAGCGGCGACACTGCGGCGCTGGTGCAGTTCCAACCGGCCGATACTGACCGGGATATAAGTAAATTCGCTGGAAGTCTGCGGATACAGCGCCTGAATAATCAGCTGGAAGCAGCTGTCCAGCACGCCCGGATGCAGCAGGTACTGCGGATGGTCACAGGCGCTGCCGTCCACTTGTGCCAGCTCTGCCAGCACAGTGCGGCCGTCGCGCCAGCCACGGGCCACCTGCCGGAACAGCGGGCCGTATTGTAAGTCGAGGGCCGTGGTGGCCAGGTCTTGCTCGCTGCGGGTGAAGTCGGCCGGCCGGCTGGGCAGCACAGGCGCCTGGCTGACCGGGCTCGCCAGATCGGGCTGTAATAACAGGCGCGCCCTGGCATGCGGCTGCCAGCTGCTGCTGTTGAGCGGTCTGGAGCTGAATACCACAGCGCCGTCACTGGCGGTCACACGGCTACGCAGCAGCCGGCTCTGGCCGCTTTCAAACAGCAGCGGACTGTGGATCTCCAGATCTTCGGCCACCAGCGGCCCTTGCGGGCACAACACATCGGCACAGGCCAGTGCCAGCTCAGCGAAGCCACTGCCCGGCAATACCACTGCCTGACCCACCTGATGTTCGTTCAGCCAGGGCAGTAAGGCGGTGTCGAGTTTTTGCTGCCAGCAGTGTTCCTGCTGTGGCAACGGGTAACCAAGCAGCGGATGCACCGCACGACGTTGCAGGCTGCCATTGGACTCGGCACTGGGTTCCAGCCAGCAACGCTGGCGCTGCCACTGATACGCCGGCAGGTCATAATGCGTGGCGGCAACCAACGGGAAATACTGTTGCCAGTGGACCTGAGCGCCGCTCAGGATCAACTGATCCCGCAGTTTGTTGACGTCGGCAATGCTGGCCTGCTGGCGTTTGACCGAGCCGAACACCGCGCCGCTTTGACCGTGCAGCGCGTCCTGCAGGTAGGTTCTGAGCACCGGATGGCCGCCCAGTTCGGCAAAAAGATGATAACCATCGCTGACCAGTGCGCTGACGGCCCCATGGAACTGCACCGGTTCGCGGATATTCAGCCACCAGTAGTGGGCATCCAGTGCTGTGCCGCTGGTTTTGCGACCATAAACGGTGGAATAAAAATCGATGTCGCCGGCTTGTGGCGTTAAACCGGCCAGCACTTGTTGCAGCTCGGGCGCTATCGGGTCCATCGCCGGGCTGTGGAAGGCATAATCCAGCGCCAGCCGGCGACAAAACAGCCGCTGTTCCTGCAGATGCTGTTCGATGATGGTCAACGCTGACGGGGCGCCGGCCAGCGTGACCCCTTTGGCGCTGTTCACGCCGGCGATCACCAACTGGTCACTCAGCTGCAGTTCCTGCAGTAATGCGCCGGCCTGCTCTGCGCTGATCGCAGCTGCGCTCATCTGGCCTTGTCCGCGGGTCAGGCCCTGCAGCCGGCTGCGATGATAAATAACCTGGCAGGCTTGTTCCAGACTGAGAATGCCGGCCGCCCAGGCCGCGGCGACTTCACCGACGCTGTGGCCAACCACAGCTTTGGCTTGAAGGCCAGCCGCCCGCAACATGGTCGTGATGCCCAGCTGCAGTGCAAAGAGCGCAGGCTGGGCGTATTCGGTGGCGTCGATCCGCTCAGCGGCAAGTGCGCCGGCGAGTTCATCGCGCAGCCGGTAACCGGCCAGTGGCAGGAAAATCTGGTCTATCTGCGCAATGCAGCCGGCAAACACCGGGTCCTGCAGCAGCGCCGTGCCCATCGCCGGCCACTGGCAACCGTTGCCGGAATAGACCCAGACCAGCGGCCCCTGATCTTTGGCACTTTGCACTGTGATGGCCGGGTGCTGGCCATCGCGCAGATAATGCTGCAGCGCGGCTGCGGCCTGCGTGGGCCCTTCGGCCCACAGCAACAGTCGCTCGGCAAACCAGTCGCGCCGGAACAGCGACTGATAACAATTGCCGTACCAGTCTGCGTCGTCAAGAGTGCTCAGATGCTGTTGCCAGACCTGCGCATTGGCACTGAGTGCTTCGCTTTGGACTGCGCTTATCAGTAGCGGCAACGGCGCTTGCGGGCCAGTTGCCTTGCGGTTTTGCGGCGCGGCAACGGCCGGCGCGCTTTGCAAAATGACATGAGCATTCGAACCGCCAAAGCCAAACGAATTGACGCCTATGGTCAGCTGGCCCTGCGCTTTGAGTGGCAGATGCTGTTGCACCACCTGCAGATTGCCGCCGGCAAAGTCGATCGCCGGGTTCAGTTGGCGAATGCCAATGGTCGCCGGCACCAAGCGGTGCTGCAGGCTGTAAATCGCTTTGACCAGCCCGGCCACGCCGGATGCTGTTTCCAGATGCCCCAGATTACTTTTCACCGAGCCGATTGGCAGTGGCTGATCGGCCGGTCTTTTACTGCCGATGGCTCTGCCAAGCGAGCGGGTTTCAATCGGGTCACCGACCGCAGTGCCGGTGCCGTGCGCTTCGATATAGTCAATGTCGCATGGGTCAATACCAGCGTCGCGGTAGATTTGCTCCAGCAATGCTTGCTGTGCTTTGCAGCTGGGGACCGTCAGGCCGGATTTGCGCCCGTCGGTGTTGACGGCAGACGCAGCGACCACCGCCAGGATCTGGTCGCCATCAGCGACCGCCTGGGCATAGTCTTTGAGCAGAAACAGACCACCGCCTTCTGAGCGGACATAGCCATCGCCACTGGCGTCAAACACCTGGCAACGACCGGTCGGCGACAACATGCTGGCTTTGGAAAAGACAATAAAACCATAAGGGTGCAAATGCAGGCTGACGCCACCACACAGCGCCATCTTGCTCTCACCTGACTGCACAGACCGCACGGCCTGGTGAAATGCGACCAGCGACGAAGAGCAGGCGGTGTCGATGGCCATGCTGGGGCCACGCAGGTCAAATACATAAGACAGCCGGTTGGCGGCGATACTGGCGGTGTTGCCGGTTGCCACCGCCGAGTCAATCAGGCCAAGATCGTCGTTCAGACGGTAGGCATAGTCGGCGCTGGCAATGCCAATATAAACGCCGGTGTCAGAGCCACGCAGCTGTGCCATGGTGTAGCCGCTGTGGCAGATGGTTTCGTAGGCAAGTTCCAGCAACAACCGTTGCTGAGGGTCCATCTGTGCCGCTTCGCGCGGCGAAATACCAAAAAAAGCCGGGTCAAACTGGCTGACATCGCCGACAGTGCCGGCGGCAAAAGTGTATGCGGTACCGGGATGCTTTTTATCCGGATGCAGGTAGGCACTGTGCGACCAGCGATCGGCCGGGACCTGACTGACCATATCCCGACCTGCCAGTAAATCGTCCCAATAATGCTGGGCATCCGTTGAGGGAAAACGGAACGACTGGCCAATAATCGCCACGGGTTTAGTCATACTTCTGATTCCATATCCATTGAAACTACGTGCAAATTCAGTGAACAGCAGCGTTACAGCAAGAAACTGACACAGCCCTGAACAGACAGGCGCATCGACATAAAACGGACATTTTAACAAAGAAGCGATCAGTGAACAAACCTGCGTCCGGTGACGCAGGCTGGCTCTGGCTAACTGATTGTTTTGGCTGGATCCACAACAGCCTGTGATGGCGGGATGGTGGCCCGACGTTCCGCCTGTCGGTTGTGCTGTCGGGCATGAGGCGCCGGACGTCGGACGTTTCAGCGACCGCCTGACTGGAATGCCAGTTGGCGGACGGCAAAACCAAAAGATTCCGCGCCGGCAGCCGGCTGGGCGGCGCTCCACAGCAACAGGGTGATGCGCTCTGGCTGGACGCCCGTGAGCTCGCCAAGCCGGATGTCGTGTGATTGCCACTGTGCGCTGACGGGCAGGCTGACGGTGACAGGCCTGTTGCTGCCTTCACTGAAAATCATCAGCCGCACGCCACTTTGCTGGCTGCCCGCAGTTGACTTAAGTTCAAACTGCAGGCGATCACTGGCGCTGAAATCCAGACCTTTGCTGAAGTCCGCCGCGGCCTGCCAGCTAAAACCAGCCCAGGGATAGTCGCTCTCTGGGCTGATCCGGCCGCTGACGCTGAATACCCCTTCAGCAACCTCCAGCCGGGCTGTGGACTGGCCGCCAAATAACTGATCGGTGCTGACGCTGAAACTGTCGCCCTGACTGGCCGGCAGTTTTTGCTGCGGATTGCTGCTGTGTCCATCGCTGCGGGCGGTCAGCAGCCCGGCTTTGACGGCGGCACGGCTGTCCCCGGTCTGGCTGAGGGGCACGGCAAAACCATTTTTAAACACCTGGCGTGCTTTGAGTAAATCTATCGGGTCGTCAAGTTGGGGCAGCAGCACAAAATCGGCGCGATAGCCGACGGCGATGCGTCCCCGATCCGACAGGCCAAAGGCTTGTGCCGGCAGCGCTGTGGCGCTTTGTAACGCCTGCTCAGCAGTGAGGCCTGCTTCCTGCAGCAGCATCAGCTCCTGCACCATGCTAAGGCCATGCGAGGTGCCGCTGTTCGGCGCGTCGGTGCCGGCCAGAATGCGGATGCCGGCCTGTTGCATGCGACGGGTGTTGTCCAAAAGATTACGAAACAGCGCCGCCGGGATTTGCGGCTGTTTAGCGCCTGCCAATGCCGCTTTGGCCGTGGCCGGCAATGACAAATCGGGCTTTGCCAGTAAAGCCGGCCCGGACGTGCCGCGTACGGCCGCTTCCAGCACGGTCAGCGTTGGGATCACAAACACCTGACGGCTTGCCAGTGTGGCCAGCAGCCGCTCGCTGATCGGCGAATCAAAAAAACTGTGCACCAGGCCGTCGGCGCCGGCATCGGCCGCTTCTTCAGCAGACACTTGTTCGGCAATATGCACCACGGCTTTGAGCTGCTGCTGATGCGCCGCTGCGATCAAGGCCTGCAGCGTCGCCAGGCTGATCGAGGGCATCCGGCGATAGATCGCACGTTCAGACTGATAGACAATCTTAATAAAATCAGAACCTTCGGCTTTGCGGGCCGCGACAAAAGCCGCGGCTTCTGCGGCTGAGCTGATGGTCGGAATATTCAGACCATATTCGGTACCATGGCCTTTGGGCGCCGTGGCCAGGATGCCGGCATTCCAGCTGTCCGCCTGCAAGGTCTGCGCAGTGCCGGCGCGCTGCTGTCGACGGCTCGTCAGCTCAGCGGCCGGGCTGAACATATCGATGGCGCTGGTGACGCCAAAGCTGAGCTGCTGCGCACGGGCGTTGTCCCAGCTGTGGACATGGGCATCAATCAGCCCAGGCAACAGCAGCTGCTGGCCGCCGTCAACGCGCGGCAGTTCGCTTGTTGGTGGTGCGTCGTCAATGGCGGCAATCAGGCCCGCTTTGACCGTCAGATAATGCATACCCGGCAAATAACGCTCGCCATCAAAGATCCGTACCGGACCGAGCACAAAATTTTGCCCCACCGGCACAGGGGGGGTCGGCAATGCCCGGAAGAACAGCACCAGCAAGGCGGTGATTGCAGCGAAAAGCAGCCATTTTTTCATCACAGGACTCCTTATTGCCGTTGCCGGCTTTGGCCGTAAAAACAGCGGCGGGCCAGGACGGCAAACAGCAGGCTGTACGCCAGCAGAACCGCGACACTAAGCCAGGCCGGTACCAGCATTTCGCCCGGCAGTTGCTGCTCCACCACCAGCCGGCCCAGATTGGCCAGATGAAAACTCGGCAGCAGCAGGGCAAATTGCTGCAACAGGCCGGGTAACATGCTGATGGGCAGCCACAGGCCGCCTAAAAAAGCCAGCGGCAGATAAATCAGGTTGATAGTGGCCGGCGCTGATTTGGCCGACAGCGTGAGCCCGAGCCACAAGCCGAGCAGACAAAAAGGCACAGTGCCAAGCAAAAGCACAGCAAAAAGCCCAAGCCACTGACCGCGCGGCAACACCACACCGGCCGCCAGCGCCGCACAGCCAAATAACAGCAGTAAAATCAGCGCCGCCAGCATCAGGCAGGACATGGTTTTGCCAAACAGCCAGCTGCCGACCGGCGCCGGCGAGACAAATTTTTGCATCAGCCAGCCTTGCGCTTTTTCGCTGGCGATATTGGCGCCGAAATTAAACAGCGCCGGTCCCATCACGCCAAAAGCGCCATAAGACACCAGCAGATAAGCGGCCTGGCCCTGGCCGTGCTGGTTCAGCATCACGCCAAACAGGCTGTAAAATACCAGCGGAAACAACAGACAAGGCAGAATAAAACCCGGTGTACGCCATAAAGTGATTAAATCGAGCCGGGCTTCGAGCTGATAGAGCGCCAGCGTGCGCGACAGCGACAGCCAGCGGCCAGGGGTAGGGCCAGCATTCATGCGGTGATCTCCTGTGTGGGGTGGGTCAGTTCCAAAAAGGCCTGTTCCAGGCTGGCGGCTGTGACGGTCAGCCCGCTCAGTTGTGGGTCCAGTGTCAGCAAGCGGCGCAGACAGTTTTCCACATCCAGACAATCCAGTTGCCATTGCTGCGGCGCGAGCGGACTGACGCGCACCACGCCGGGCAGTTGTTGCAGCACTGTGCTTTCCAGCGCGCTGTGGCAGCGGATCTGGCGTTCCGGCTGGCTTTCTTTTAGCGCTGCCGGACTGGTGTCGGCGATAAACCGGCCGTCTTTGAGCAATAAAATCCGGTCGGCCAGTGCGTCGGCTTCTTCCAGATAATGGGTGGTCAGTACGATGCCAAGACCGTCGTTGCGGGCGTCGCGGATCAGCTGCCAGAAGCGCTGGCGCGACTGCGCATCCAGACCAGTGGTCGGCTCGTCCAGAAACAGCAACCGCGGTTTGCCCAGCATCGCCAGCGCCAGCAATAACGACTGACGCTGACCGCCGGATAAACTGGCACAGCGCAGGCGCAGCACCGGCTGCAAATCAAAGCGCCGGATCAGCGTGTCCAGCGGCAGCGGGTCGGGGTAATAAGCCCGGCACAGCTGGAGCTGTTCCAGCACAGTGAGCTGCGCCGGCAGGCTGGCCTGTTGCAGCATCACGCCAATCTGGCCGCTCAGGGCGGGCTGGCAGCGCAGCTGCTGCGGGCTGCTGCCGAGCAGCCGGATGTTGCCTTGCTGACAGGCCAGCAGCCCGAGCATCAGCTGGATCAGCGTGGTTTTGCCGGCGCCGTTGGCGCCCAGCATCGCCACCACTTCGCCGCTGTAAATGCCGGTTTGCAGGCCACTGAGCACCGGCGTCTGGTCGTAGCTGTGGCTGAGCTGTTCAATCGCGACCAGCAGTTCTTTGGGTTTTGCGCTATCTGGCAGGTCTGACATTGCCAACATTGATTGCCTCCTTTGAGGACGGTGCCGGCGCAGGAGCTGGCCGGTTCAACAAACTGATGGGGTTATTGTGCGTGGGTGGCGGCGACGGCGGCAGGGCGGCCTGTCACCGGTTCGGCCTGACAAATGTCATCTGCCAAGGGGATTGCAGTGGCTGGTTTGTGGCTGCGGGCGGGCAGCCTGACGGCTGAAAACAGCGGCTGGCAAAGCCGGCAACTGCGGTTTATAGTGGAAAATCCGTTTGGTAAAGGCGACAGGAACGGATGAAACTCCAGGCTGAGACAGGCCCTGATGGCCAACATGATGCGACTTCCACGACAGTACCCATCACTGATGAAGCCAGCGGGCTGCTGACGGCGGCTGCGCTGCAGGCTCACTGGCAGCAGCTGCTGCAGGACTTGCAGTGCCAGCGCAGTCGTCAGCTGGCCGTGTTAAAACTGCAGGCTGCGCCGCCTGAACCTGCCGGGACAGTTGCTGATACCGTGCTTGCCCGCAGTCAACTGCAACTGGCGGCCCTGTTGCATCAGCAGTGCCGGCAGACTGACATCGCCGGGCACGGCGACGGGCTGCAACTGATTATTCTGGCACCCGACAGCACCAGCGACGGCGTGCTGCAGCTGGCCGCGCGTCTGCAGCAGCAGGCTGCGGGGGCTTTGGTGCTGCATATCGGCCTGGCGGCCAGCGATCAGGCACCGCTCAGCCTTTTGATGCAACATGCGGGCGCTGCACTCGCGAAGGCCTGTCACGTGCGTACGGCTGCCACAGTGGTCTGGCAGGCGAGCGGTCTGGCAGACGCCGGCCTGAATCAGCCGTTGTGACAAAAATGCAAATGAACTGCTGACAGCAGCAAGCGCAATCCAGTATCTTGATGCTTTCTGATGCTGTTTTGTCCAAAGGTCCTTGCTGATGTCTGCCGTGCCCGATTTTATTGAAATTTATGATGACGCTTTAAGTGCTGAGCTCTGTCAGCGTATCATCCGCACTTTTGAACAAAGCCCGCACCGCACGCCAGGGCGCACCGGCGCCGGCGTCGACCCCAGTAAAAAAATCAGCAGTGACTTGTACTTAAACGATCATGCCGAGTATCAGCAACTGCTCGCTGAAATCATTGGCGTGACCTCGCATTATGCTGAGCAGTATTTCCGCAAATATCATTTTGCGCTGATAGCGCCGGTGGCGCTGACAGTGCAGCATCCGGTGACGGGCCAGCCGGTCAATCTGACCCATGAAAATTATGCTGAAGTCGGCGAGCCCAGAGCCGGCGACTATATGCGCTACCTGTACCGGCTGGGGGCTATTCAGGCGCAAAAGTATGATGCCGGCAAAGGCAACTACAACTACTGGCACTGCGAAGTGTATCCGCAGGCGCCGCTGAATGAACCGCTGCACCGGACCTTGTTGTTTATGTTTTATTTAAACGACGTGGCCGAAGGCGGTCAGACCGATTTTTATTATCAGCAGAAATCGATTCAGCCCAAAGCTGGCCGCATGGTGATTGCGCCGGCTTATTTCACCCACACACATCGCGGCGCGGTACCGGTGTCCAACGACAAATACATTCTGACCAGCTGGATTTTGCTGCAGCGCGCCGAGGCCATGTACAGCCAGTGATGTACCCAAAGTGATGTACCGCAAGTGACATACAGCCAATGATGGCGGCATCGCAGCCACAGGGACAAAAAAGCCTTCTTAAACGAAGGCTTTTTTATAGTCGCGGCAGCTGTTTCAGAGCCGAAGCAGTGTTTTTAACTCCGGCACCGCGGCCAGTTGGGCTTTGACCGACGGGTCGCCGACTACCACCAGCGTCATCTTCTCAAGCGGCAGATATTTTTGTGCCATGGCGCTGATTTGCGCCGGTGTCACCGCATTCATCTGCTGAACATAAGTTTCCAGATGGCTGGCCGGCAGGCCATGCAAGTGCAGATTCCACAGCTGATTGATGATGGCGCCACGCGACGAATTCTGCAGCACAAAGATGCCACCTTCGTAGTTTTTGATGCCGTTCAGTTCCTGCTCGGATGGCGGTGTTGTTTGCAGCAGTTTGATTTCCTTGATGATTTCAGCCAGGGCTGCGCCAGTGGATTCCGCCGTGACATCGGCTTGTTCAAACCAGGCCGCGGCCTTCACACGGGCACTGACCGCGCTGCCGGGTGAGTAGGTGTAGCCTTTGTCTTCGCGGATGTTGCGGGTGATGCGGCTGGCAAAGGCGCCGCCCAGCAGCGTATTCATCAGATCAAGGGCGACAAAATCCGGATGCGACGGGTCGACCACCGGCAGGCCGAGGCGGATAGTCGATTGTGGCGCTTTGTCGCGGGCAATGAAAATCAGCTGCGGTGTAGCGGTCTGGCTCAGCAGCGGCAGTGCACGCGGCGTGCCGGCTGGCATCGCGGCAAAAGCGCTGCGGATACTGCTTTCGGCTTTGGCTTCGTCAAACTGACCGGAGACAAACAGCTGGCTGCGGCTGGCCACCAGCTGGCTGGCAACAAACTGCTGCAGGTCGCTGAGGGTCAGTGCACTGGTGATTTTTTCGTCTGCAAAGGTTTTGGCATAAGGATGGCCGGCAAACAGGTGCTGGTTAAAAGCTTCGGCGGCCTGGCTTTGTGCTTCGGCTTTGGTCACTTTCAGGTCGCGCACAAAGTTGCTGATCAGCCGGTTTTTGTCGGCTTCAGTGAAGTTCGGGTTCAGGCTGATATCAGCCAGCAAAGCCGCGGCATCGCCGACATATTCAGACAACACATCCATTGCCAGCGAACTGGTATTGATGCCAACCTGCTGAGTGACCTGACCGCCCATATTGGCAGCGGTTTCGGCGATGGTTTTGGCGTCGCGGTTTTTACTGCCTTCCAGCAGCAGCTGATAGCTCAGCGTGGATACGCCATCTTTGCCGCCGTCATCGACGCTGCCGGTGTCGGTCAGCAGGCGCAACGTCACTTTGGGCGTATTGCCATACTGCACCAGCGTCACTTTCAGGCCGTGATCCAGCACAAAACTGCGGGTGGTACTTAAGCTGAAATTTTTCGGTGTGCCACCGGCTGGTGGCGTTTCTTTGGCCAGCGCCGGCACTTGCAGCGCAACAGTGGCCAACAGGGCAAGCAGAAGCTGTTTCATGGCTGAGTTCCTTTTGGCTCGGTGGCAGTCGCGGGGCTCTGTGGTGCAGTGGCCGGCGCTTCGCCGGGTTGCAGGCTCAGAATGGTTCTGTTGCCGGGTCGCAGATATTCTTTGATGGTGGCTTTGAGAACCTCAGGCGTCACTGCTTTAAAGTTGGCTTCGAGCTCGTTGATGCGGGCCGGGTTGTTGTCAAAGAGCGCAAAGCTCGCCAACAAGTCCACTTTGCCCACGCCGTAAAATTCATCGATGTTGTCGTACAGGCCAGAGCGCAGTTTGACCAGCGCCCGGTCCAGATCAGCCTGTTGCAGCGGTTGTTCTTCCAGCTTGCCGACAACGGCGTCGATGGCGGCGACCAACTGTTCGGTCGAGGTGCCTTCGTCATAGGTAAAAGAGCTCATCCACAACATCGGGCCGTTGTAGTTAAACATATTGCCAAGCAGATAGTTGATGCCGCCGCTGACTGAGCCGGTGAGCTGGCGGTTTTTCACCAGCTCCTGATGCAACAGACTGTCGCTGCCCTGCACCAGCAACTGGTCCAGAATGCCCATCGCATAATATTCCGGCGTATTGCGCGGTGGCATTTTGTAAGCAAAGGCAAAAGCCGGTTTGGGCGCCAGCTTGTCATATTTGACGAAGCGTTTTTCCTGCTCCTGGCGCAGTTCGTTCAGCGACGGCGGCACTGGCAGTTCGGCTTTGGGGATAGCGCCGAAGTACTTTTTCACCATATTCAGCGTTTCAGTGGCGTCGATATCGCCGACTACGACCACCACCGCGTTATTTGGCGAATAGTAGGTTTTGAAAAAAGCGGCCACATCGTCCAGCGTGGCGGCGTCCAGATGCGCCAGGTCGCCATAGAAGTTATGGGCGTTGTACCAGTTGTCGAAGGCGTATTGTGGCATGTCGAGCCAGGGAAAACCGCCGTACGGCTGGTTCAGCACATTGACCTTGACCTCGTTTTTCACCACGCCCTGCTGGTTAGTCAGGTTTTCCTGCGTGATAGCAAGGCCCTTCATGCGGTCGGCTTCCGCCCACAACATGGTTTCCACTTTGTGCGCCGGCACAATTTCAAAATAGTTGGTGTAATCAAAGCGGGTGGAGCCGTTCAGCACCCCGCCGTTGCTTTCCACCAGACTGATAAATTCCATTTTGCCCAGGTTAGCCGAGCCCTGAAACATCATGTGTTCAAACAAATGGGCAAAACCGGTGCGGTCTTTTGGTTCGTTGCGAAAACCGATGTTGTAATAAACGCCGACTGTGGCGAGCGGCGCCGTGTGGTCCGGCGAAATCACCACTTTAAGGCCATTGTCGAGCGTGTGGTAGTGCACCGGCACCTGAAAACTGACCGGGCTGGCAGCCGTGGCGTTTTCCGCCTGGGCAGCCACTTTGGCAACGGCGGCGTCGACCGGTGTTTGGGAGGTTTGTGGCGGTTCGGCCGGTTTGGGATTACAGCCGAGCAGGCTCAGGCTGATCCCGAGCAGCAAATAACGGGTGGGCATGATAAGTCCTTGTGAGTGTGCGAACAGAGCAGTGTTACTTAAACATTGCTCTGAGCGGAATGCAACCAACAAGTATGTAACAAATGGCGTCACAAAATAAGCAAGGCCGCGGCAGCAGAGGCGGGCGCGGCCCGCCGTTGCGGTTAACTGTTGAGT
>JACCDS012325971.1_pt1 | contig 16617 bp, 16 predicted proteins | sample 7446441 | NCBI WGS metagenome assembly JACCDS01 (sample SAMN15323445, study PRJNA562643) | freshwater metagenome | isolation source: river surface water | place: USA:Blue River Watershed | collected 2017-08-17
CGCGCATGCTTGAGCGCCGCGATGGTGTCGGCCGTCTCGCCGGACTGGCTGATGGTGACGACCAGGGTGCGCGGGTTGGGCACGCTGTCGCGGTAACGGTACTCGCTGGCGATCTCGACGCTGGTCGGGATCTTGGCGATGCTCTCCAGCCAGTACTTGGCGGTGCTGCCCGAGTAGTAGCTGGTGCCGCAGGCCAGGATCAGGACGTTGTCGATGTCCTTGAACACCGCATGCGCGCCGTCGCCGAACAGTTCCGGCGTGATGGCCTCGACGCCTTCGAGCGTGTCGCCGATGGCGCGCGGCTGCTCAAAGATTTCCTTTTGCATGTAGTGGCGGTACGGGCCCAGCTCGGCCGCGCCGCTGTGGGCGTGCACGGTCTTGACCGGGCGCTCGACGCGGGCGCGGCTGTCGCCCTCACCCTTACCGGTGATCCAGTACTTGCCCTGCTGCATGTCGACCACGTCACCCTCTTCGAGGTAGACGATCTGGTCGGTCACGCCGGCCAGCGCCATGGCGTCCGAAGCCAGGAAGGTTTCCACCTTACCCACGCCCAGCACCAGGGGCGAGCCCAGGCGGGCGCCGACCACACGCTGCGGCTCTTCGCGGCAGAACACGGCAATGGCATACGCACCACGCAGCTGGACGATGGCCGATTCCACCGCCTGGAACAGGTCGCCTTGGTACAGCGAGTCGATCAGGTGAGCGATGACTTCGGTGTCGGTCTGGCTCAGGAACTCGTAGCCACGGGCCTTCAGGTCGGCACGCAGTTCGTCGTGGTTCTCGATGATGCCGTTGTGGACCAGCGCGATGCGGCCGGCCTTGGCGCTCTGGGCACCTTGTCCCGTGCCGTGCGAGAAGTGCGGGTGGGCGTTGTGCACCGCCGGAGCGCCGTGGGTGGCCCAGCGGGTGTGGGCGATGCCGATCAGGCCTTCGACGCCGTCTTGCTGCACTTGCGCGTCCAGCTCGGAAACGCGGGACGTGGACCGCGCACGCCGCAGTTCTCCCCCTTGGTGGACCGCCACGCCGCAGGAGTCGTACCCCCGGTATTCCAGGCGCTGCAGGCCCTGGATGAGGATGGGAACGATGTTGCGCTGGCTGACAGCGCCGACGATGCCACACATGGGTCAAGTCCTCTCATGACGGGTGAATGGCCGCGATCGTAACGAAATCAACAAGAAATATTCTTGCGATAATCACGAATGCAAGATCAAAAAGTTCTCAAGTTTTCTTTATCGATGAAATGAATCCCAAATCATCGATTCATGAAATATTATTTCCTTATGACCCCTCAGTTGGATGCCATCGACCTGCGACTTCTTCACGAACTGCAGCGTGACGCCGCCCGCAGCAACCAGGAATTGGCCGCTGCGGCCCACGTGTCGCCGGCCACGAGCCTGAGACGGGTGCGCCGTCTGCAGGAAGAAGGGGTCATCGAACGAACGGTGGCCGTGCTGTCACCGGAGCGCCTGGGCCACGGCCTCACGACGGTGATCGAGGTCACGCTGGATCATCAGAGCCAGGAGCGGCTGGAAGCCTTCGAGGTTCGCGCCGTGGCCGAACCGCGGGTGCAGCAGTGCTACCGCACCCAGAGTGGCCCCGATTTTGTGCTGATCACGCAGACGGCCGACATGGCCGACTACCAGGCCCTGACGCAGCGTCTGCTCAACGACGACGCCAACGTGCGCAACGTGCGTGCCTTCTTCAGCGTGCACCGCGCCAAGTGCGGCATGGAGGTGGTGCTTCCCCAGGCTTAGGCGCCACGGACGGTGCCAGACTCCCCTAGATCCACCAAATCAGGATCACAGCCAGTCCGAGGGCGGCGGCCCCACCCCACAGCAGCATCTGTTTGCGCTGGCGGTTTTCCTGCTGCTGATGCACACGACGGCGCTCTCGCCGCAGATAGGCATCGTAGGCATTCTTGCGCAGGGGGTCGGAGAGCACCTCGACGGCCAGCGCCACGTCCGGAGGAAGGGGATGCGCCCGCGCTTTCGTGTCCGACTCCAGCTGCTGCAGCGCGAGCGACAGCTCGCCCGGCATCACGGCGTCGTCCAGGCCGAGACGGGCGTAGTGTGTCGGATCCAGCGGCGGCCCCCAGCGGGCCGGGTCGTCCTGCCACGGCGCGCCGGCATCCATGCCGACACGGTGCCAGTTGACCCTGCCGCCCAGCAGCAGCTCGATGAGGTTGCGCGCCAAGTTCAGCCCGCCTTCGGCGCCTTGGCGGGACGGGTCCAGCCTGAAATCACGGCCTGCCGGCCGCGGGCCACCGCCAGCTGGCCCGCTTCAACGTTCTTGGTGATGGTGGAGCCGCCCCCCACCGTGGCACCGGCGCCGATGGTGACCGGCGCCACCAGCACGCAGTTGGACCCGATGTGCACGTCGGCCTCGATGACGGTGCGGTGCTTGTTCACGCCGTCGTAGTTGGCGGTGATGCTGCCGGCGCCGTAGTTCACGCGCTCGCCCACGGCGGCGTCGCCCAGGTAGGCCAGGTGGTTGGCCTTGGCGCCGTCGGCCATCGTGGAATTCTTGACCTCGACGAAGTTGCCGATGTGCACGCCCGTGCCCAGCTTGGCGCCGGGACGCAGCCGAGCAAACGGCCCGATCAGCGAGCCCTCGCCCACCTCGACGCCCAGCTTCTCGCCATCGATGTGCGTGAAGGGATGAATCACCGCGCCCGCCGCGATCTTCGCGTTGCGGATCACGCAGTTCGCGCCGATGCTCACGTCGTCGCCCAGCTCGACCTGGCCTTCGAAGACGCAGTTCACGTCGATGGCCACGTCGCGGCCGCAAACCAGCGAACCGCGCACGTCGAAGCGGGCCGGATCGACCAAGCGCACGCCGGCTTCCATCAGGGCTTCGGCGCGCACGCGTTGGTAGCGGCGCTCCAGGTCGGCCAGTTGCAGCGGACTGTTCACGCCCAGCACTTCGGTTTCACCGGTGGCCAGCGCAGCGACCACGGGCACGCCCTCGGATTCGGCCATCGCGACGATGTCGGTCAGGTAGTACTCCTTCTGGGCGTTGTCGTTCTTCAGGTTGGCCAGCCAGCGCTTGAGGTGTGCGGTGGGCACGGCCATCATGCCGGTGTAACCCTCGTTGATGGCACGCTGCTCGGGCGTGGCGTCCTTGTGCTCGACGATGGCGCGGACCACCTCGCCTGCCTCCGTGGCTTCCCGCACGATGCGGCCGTAGCCCGTGGGGTCGGCCAGCTTGACGGTCAGCAGCGCCAGACGCTCGCCACCGCAGGAGTCGATCAGCGCTTGAGCGGTTTCCGGCTTCACCAGCGGGGTGTCGCCGTTGAGGATCAGGGTGGTGCCGGACTCGGGCAGTTCAGGCACGGCCTGCTGCACGGCGTGGCCGGTGCCCAGCTGAGGCTCCTGGCGCACAAAAGCCAGCGGAGCGGCGGGCAACTCGGTGCGCATCGCGCCTTCCACCAGCTCGGCGCCGTGGCCGGTGATGGTGATCAGGCGCTCCGCGCCCAGGCTCAGGCCCATGTCGAGCACGTGGCGCAGCAGCGCCTTGCCCGCCAGGGTGTGCAGCACCTTCGGCTTGGCCGACTTCATCCGCGTGCCCTTGCCGGCGGCCATGATCACGATGTCGAGCGTCATGCGCTGTTCCTCTCTGAGTCCGTCACGAGTTACCTATCGAGACCGCGATTATCGGCAACCGTCAAGTCTCCCCAGCGACCTCCACGCCAGCGGGGCCCTGCGGACGGGGGTCTTCTCACTGCATATCTTCACGTTCCAACCGCCTGGGGCGGCCCCGCCGTGGGGCCGGCCCCACACCACCGGTCACTGGGGACGGCTCTTCACCCAGGTGATGGGCATGGCGTCGTCCGAGTCGCTGACCGGCGCCGGTGGAGCACAGGACTCGTCGTCCTCGTCGAAGGCCTTGTCGCCTTCCGGATCGGCTTCGCCCGTGGGGCGGATGGTCTGGAACGGGAACAGGTTGCGGTCCATCAGGTGCGAAGGCACGACATGGGCAAACGAACGGTGCATGTTGTCGATGCGCCCCGGGAATTTCTTGTCCCACTCGCGCAGCATCTGCTTGACCTGCACGCGCTGCAGGTTCTCCTGGCTGCCGCACAGGCTGCACGGGATGATGGGGAACTGGCGGTGCTCGGACCACGTCTCCAGATCCGTCTCGGCCACGTAAGCCAGCGGGCGGATCACGGTGTGCTTGCCGTTGTCGCTGACCAGCTTGGGGGGCATGCCCTTCAGGCGCCCCTGGAAGAACAGGTTCAGGAAGATGGTGCCCAGGAAGTCGTCGCGGTGGTGGCCCAGGGCGATCTTGGTGGCGCCCAGCTCGCCGGCCACGCGGTACAGGATGCCGCGACGCAGGCGCGAGCACAGGCTGCACATCGTGTCGCCTTCGGGGATCACGCGCTTGACGATGGAGTAGGTGTCCTGGTTCTCGATGTGGAACTCGACGCCACGGGACTTCAGGTAGTTGGGCAGCACCTCGGCCGGGAAGCCCGGCTGCTTCTGGTCGAGGTTCACGGCCACGATCGAGAAGTTGATGGGGGCGCGCTGCTGCAGGTTGATCAGGATGTCGAGCAGGCTGAAGCTGTCCTTGCCGCCCGACAGGCACACCATCACGCGGTCGCCGTCCTCGATCATGTTGTAGTCGGCAATGGCCTGGCCCACCTGGCGGTGCAGGCGCTTGCTGAGCTTGTTCATCTCGAAGGCGGCCTTCTTTTCGGCGCGCAGGGCCTCGGCATCGGCCTGAACCTGGGAGACTTCGGAAACAGCGGTGTCGGGAGGGGTCATGTCGGGTCCTCACAGGCCGGGCCTGCATGGGGGTGGCACCGTGTCACGGCACCGATGGAAATGCGGCGATCAGGCGGACGGCTTGAGGCGGAAGATCTCCACGCCCACCGCCTCGCAGTCCGGATACACGTCGGGCTTGCTGGTGGCCACCCGCACGGCACGCACCTTGGGGTGCGCCAGCATCAGCGCGGCGACGTCGTCGCACAGCGTCTCCTGCAGGTGGATGTGCCCGCGCGAGACCCGCTCGGCCACCGTGCGGCGGATGAAGTCGTAATCGACCACTTCATCGAGCTCGTCGTGCGTCGGTGTGGTGTCGGCCAGCGGCACGAAGAGGTCGACGTTGATCAACACACGCTGCTCGCCGCGCTTCTCGAAGTCGTGCACGCCGATGTTGATCCAGATCTCGTAGTTGGCGAGGAAAACACGCCGGCAATCCATCAGGGCCGGGTGGACGAGCAGGCTGTGCATTCAGCGATCCTTGACGAGGTAGAGCACGTCGCGCGGCTGGCGCGACAGGTGCTGGCCGCCATCGACCAGCAGCGTGGTGCCGGTGATGGCCGGAGATTCGAGGGCGAAGCGCACCGCGTGGGCGATGTCTTCGGGGGTGGACGAGCGGCCCAGGGGCGTGAGTTGGTGCGCCTGGGAAAACTCGCCGTCGGACATGGGCCCGGACACCAGCGTCACGCCTGGCGAGACACCCACGACGCGCAGCGTGGGCGCCAGTGCCTGCGCCAGCATCACGCCGGCGGCTTCGAGGGCGGCCTTGGACAGGGTGTACGAAAAGTAGTCCGGATTCGGGTTGGACAGCTTCTGGTCCAGCAGATTGACCACGCAGCCTTGCGCATGGCGCGACTGCAGGTGCTCACACAGCGCCTGCGCCAGCAGGATGGCCGGTGCGGTGTTGGCCCGCCAATGGCGCTCCATCGCGGCATGGCCGAAAGTGGCGGGGCTGTCGTATTCGAATGTGGACGCGTTGTTCACCACGGCATCGAGGCGGCCCAGCGCCTGGACCGCCTCGGGCACCAAGGCCCGACAGGCGGCTTCGTCGGACAGGTCGGCCACCAGCACGGCGGCCTTTCCGCCCAGCGCGCGCACGGCATCGGCCACGGCCTCGGCGTCCTCGCGGGACGAACGGCAGTGCACCGCCACATCCCAACCCGCTTCAGCCAGGACCTCGGCCACCACCCGGCCGATGCGGCGGGCCGCACCGGTCACCAACACCACGGGACGTGAGCGCACAGGGGTCGATTCCTCGGCAACGGCCACAGCCGTGAGGGAATCGGTCGTCGAAGCGGCAACAGGGATCATGGGGTGTGCAGCGGCGAAACGGGCGAGGGCTTTCTACAATGGCGGCCGGGGATGGCAGGCGAAGCAACCCGCCAGTGTATCCAGCCCCACTCGCCCTCTCGCAGAGGCCATCCTCTCGACTCGAATACCCCGTGAGCCCTCTTCAGTCCCTGATCGTCACCGAGATCCAGAACGCGGGAGGCTGGATCGGCTTCGAGCGCTTCATGGCCCTGGCCCTGTACACGCCCGGCCTGGGCTACTACGCCCGCGGCGATCGTCAGTTCGGCACCGACCCATCCTCGGGCAGCGACTTCATCACCGCACCGGAAATGAGTCCGATGTTCGGCCGGGCGCTGGCCCGTCAGGTGGCGCAGGCCCTGGACGCCTCCGGCACCGACGAGATCTGGGAATTCGGCGCCGGCTCCGGCGCCCTGGCTTCGCAGCTGCTGGAAGTGCTGGGCAATCGCATTCGGCGCTACACCATCGTCGATCTGTCCAGCGCCCTGCGCGCGCGCCAGCAGGCCACCGTGGCCGCACGCGTGCCGCAGCACCTCGACAAGCTGAACTTCGCGCTGGAGCTGCCCGACCCGATCCGGGGCGTGGTGGTCGGCAACGAGCTGCTCGACGCCATGCCGGTGGTGCTCCTGCACTTCGACGGCGAACAATGGCGGGAACGCGGCGTGTCCTGGCAAGCGGAATCGGTGCCGGCCACATCCACGGCCACGGGCACCACGTCGACGGCGGGAACGGACGGAGCGGTCCCCGTGGAGCCCTCCGGCGCCGGCCATTTCGTGTGGGTGGACCGACCCACCGACCTGCGACCGCCCACCGAGGCCTTGGAGCGCGGTGGCTTCGTGCCCGGCACCGTGGTCGAGCTGCCGCGTCAAGCCAGCGGCTTCATGCGCACCCTGGCCGCCACGCTGGAGCGCGGTGCGGCCTTCCTGATCGACTACGGCTTTCCCGAGCTGGAGTTCTATCACCCGCAGCGCACCGGCGGCACGCTGATGTGCCACCGCGCCCACCAAGCCGATGACGATCCGCTGGACGCCGTCGGCGACAAGGACATCACCGCCCACGTCGACTTCACCGCCGTGGCGCTCGCCGCGCAAGACGCCGGCATGAACGTGCTGGGCTACACCACGCAAGCCCACTTCCTCTTCAACTGCGGCATCACCGACGACTTGCAGGCCGCGCACACCGCGGGCGACATCCGCGCCCTGGCCATGGCCCAGAAGCTCATCACCGAGCACGAGATGGGCGAACTGTTCAAGGTATTGGCCGTGTCCTCCGGCGACCTGGAATTCGAGCCGCTGGGCTTCACCCAGGGCGACCGCCTGCACACGCTCTGACCATGCGCTGGCTGGCCATCTGTTTCGTGTCCTTTGTCGTCTTCAACGGCCTGCATGGCTGGCTGCGGCGCATCGGGCTGGGACGGGTGCCCGGCGACTTCAGCGTGAAGGTGGGCCGACGTGAGTGGCATTTCCCGTTTGGCTCGGTACTGCTGCTGACGTTGCTGGCCTCAGTGGTTTCACACTGGCTCTGAAGACTGTAGACCGGCCGCGTCCAGCCCCTCCAGGGCCTTGGCGCGCGCCCGCGACAGCGCCTGCCCGATGGCCGGTCCCTTGAGTCCCATCGCCAAAGCCTGGGCACTCACCGCCCCGGCGTCCACGGCCCGGGCCCGTGTCCAGGCCCTGCGCAACCGCGCCCCCGCCTCATAGGACACCTCACCGAAGCCCGTCCGCCCACGAGCGTCGCATTCACAGGCCTGAAGCAGCTGTTCGAACCGATCCGGTCGGCGCCAGGCGTCGCAGCGGTCCATCAGCCGGATCAGGGCTTCCGCGCCCAAACCCGAACTCCGGTGCACGTTGCCATGCTCCCGCGCCACCAGATCGGCCAATTCCCGGCAGTCGTTGGGCACACGCAAGCGCTGACACAAAGGCCGGAGCAGCTGGGCACTTCGGCCCTCGTGGCCCAGATGTCGAGGCCAGACCTCGGGCGGCGTGTTGCCCTTGCCCAGATCGTGCGTGAGCGCCGCAAAACGCACCGGCAACGACACGCCCAGCCGCGCCGCCATCTGCACCACCTGCATCACATGCTCACCGGTGTCGACCTCGGGGTGGAAATCCGCACGCTGGGGCACCCCAAACAACGCATCCACCTCAGGCAGGAGCCGAGCCAGGGCTCCACACGCCCGCAGCACCTCGAAGAAGCGGCGAGGATGCGCCTCCATCAGGCCCCGGGCCAGTTCCTGCCACACCCGCTCCGGCACCAGCGCATCCACCTCGCCGCGCGCCACCATCTCCTGGCACAGGGACAAGGTTTCCGGAGCCACCGAAAAATCTCCGAACCGGGCGGCAAACCGGGCCAACCTCAGGACCCGGACGGGGTCTTCCACAAAGGCCGGACCCACATGCCTCAGAATCCGCGCGGTCAGGTCGCGACGCCCTCCCCAAGGATCGACGAGGGTCCCGTCACGGTCCCGGGCCATCGCGTTGATGGTCAGGTCACGACGTGCCAGATCCTCTTCCAGGGTGACATCGGCCCCCGCGTGGAACACGAAACCCCGATATCCAGGCGCCGTCTTGCGCTCGGTGCGGGCCAGAGCGTATTCCTCGTGCGACTCCGGATGTAAAAAAACCGGAAAGTCTTGCCCGACGGGCGTGAACCCCGACCGGAGCATCTCCTCGACCGAGGCCCCCACGACCACCCAGTCGCGGTCGCCCGGTTCGAGGCCCAGCAGCGCGTCGCGCACGGCCCCCCCCACGAGAAAAGCAGAAAGTGGTTCTTTCGGCACAGTCAATCCAGAAAGGTCGTAAAATTTGCTACGAAGACGCAACAAACCCCTGGGTCAAGGGGTGCATTTGCGCGCCGCAAATCTGATCATTCAGTCTGTAAATTCCGTCAAGCTGTACGGCGGAGACATCATCTTGCCTCAGGTCGCGGGGAATCCGCTCATGTCAGCCATGGGATCCGCGCCCGAACAAAGGGAGTCAATCATGTATCTTCGTCAAGCAATGGTTTCAGCCGCACTTGCGGCACTCGTTCCGTTGAGTGCCCACGCGGCCCTCTACAACGAAGCCGAAGAGGCTCACGACGACACCAACGCCCTCGACGGCTGGAACGGCGTCACCGAAACCCCCACGGGGCAGGCCGAAGCCTTGGGCACGCTGAATTCGGCTGACCCGGTCACCATCAACGGTTACATGGGCTGGGCCCAAGGCCAGGACGGCAGCGTCTTCGCCAGCACCGACAGCTACTCGTTCTACGTGCTGGCCGGCACGACCGTCACCGCCACGTTGTCCATCTACGTGGACGGAAACACCGTCGATCCCATCGCCAACCTCTCCAGCGCCCATCCCACGGTCGGCCTGTACAACACGAGCTCGGGGCTGTCGGGCAGCGTGGCCTATGACTCCTCCGCACCGCTGACGGTGACCTACACCTTCGCCGACACCGGCACCTATCGTGTGGGCGTGGGCGCCGGCCATGGCGATCAGGTGGCGGGCACGACCGGCTGGAACTACACCCTGCAGGTCACGTCGGTCACCCCCGTGCCGGAACCCGAATCGCTGGCCATGATGCTGGCGGGGGTGGGTGTCGTGGCCTCGCTGGCCCGTCGTCGCAAGGCTCGCGGCTGATCGATTCCCGCGCCGCCGCCGGGTCCAGCGCCCGACCTGAAAGTCACCGAGAGGACCGCCAGCGGTCCTCTTCTTTTTGGGCACGCGTCAGGTACCGGGGAACCTCGGCCCGCAACGAGGCCGCTTGAATGCCGCAACTCGCCAGGCCCGGCCACCGCCCCGTGGCCACGTTGGGCACCCGCATCGACGCCAGGTTGTCGGCCGACATCATGGGCTCTCCGGGCAGGCAACCCAACACGGCCGCCTGAACCCGCCCCACCCCTTCCGGCATCGGCCACACCGGGCGCGGGTTCCCGGACCAGGCCCCTGCCAGACGCACCAGATCCCCCAGCGTGTAGACATCCGGTCCGGCACACTCGATCACCTCGGCCCCCCGTGGGCCTCGCGTCAACACCGCCACGATCGCCTGCGCCACATCCTCCACCCAGACCGGCTGAAACCGGGCCTGCGCCCCCGCCAACGGCATGACCGGGGCCAGACGCAGCAGCCCCGCGAACAGGTTCATGAAGCGGTCGTGCTCACCAAAGATCACGCTCGGCCGCAGCACGGTACAGGGCACACCACAGGATCGCAGCACCCGCTCGCCCCGAGCCTTGGTCCGCAGATAGTGCGAGGGCGCCGAGTCGCCGTCGTCGGGGACCCCCAAGGCGCTGACATGCACGATGTGCCGGACACCGGCCTTCCGGCTCTCCACGCCGAGGTTTTCGGCGAGCTTGACGTGAACATGCTCAAACGCCTGGGGCGAGCCGTGCAGGATGGCCACAAGGTTGACGACGGCATCACAGCCCTGAAGCAGCGCAGACAGCGCCGCAGGATCGTGGATGTCGGCAGCCGTGACCCCCACGCCGGGCAAGCTGGCCAGGTCCTTGGCCCGTCCCGGCCGCCGGCTGGGTACCTGCACCACCGAGCCGCACTGTGTCGCGACCCATCGGTTCAAGAACGCATGGCCGACAAATCCCGTCCCGCCAAGCACCAGAATGCGGCGAGGAACCTGCGAAAACGAGTTCATTGCACCTCCTGCTCTTCTGGAGCCGAAGTATCGGGCATCGCCTTGGGCATCACCGTCTGCTGCAACCGCGTGCGGACCCCCGCACGGGAGTGGCCGGCCAGGATGGCCTCGTAGTCCGCCGCGTTGCTCAGCACTTTCTTGACATAGTCACGCGTCTCGTTGAACGGGATGTTCTCGACCCAGACGGCCGCGTCCACCGGAAACCCCTCCCGCCAACGGCGCGGACGGTTGGGGCCGGCGTTGTAGCCGGCCGCCGCCAAGGCCTGCATGCCGTCGAAATCATCCAGGATGATCTTCAGGTATCCGATGCCCAGCCGGAGGTTGGCGTCGGGATCGGACAAATCCCGCGGCGTGTAAGACAGCCCCAGTTTGCGCGCCGTCCAACGGGCCGTGGCCGGCATGACCTGCATGAGCCCCGACGCGCCGACATGAGAGCGGGCGTCACTGACAAAGCGGGACTCCTGCCGAATCAGCCCGTAGACGTAGGCCGCATCCACGCCCACCTCGCCCGACAGGCGCTGCACACGCTCCCGGTAAGGCGTCGGGAAACGCTGGGAGAAATCGTGCTGCTGCTGGGTACGCTCGCTGGTGTTGATGCACCGGTCCCAGATCTGCCGCTCGCAGGCCCGCTGGGCCGCTGCGATGAGGTCTCGGTCGCCCATGCCGCGCAAGGTGTAATTCCACTCCTTCACGGCCTCGCTGCGCAGGCCCAGACCAAACAAAGCCAGTGAGCGGTTCAGCCCCAGGTTCTGCGAAGCCCGGAGCGTTTCGTACGTCGTCGCGGGTGCCGGGGGTTGGGGATGTGTCGGCGTTCGGCCCAGATCCTCGGCGGCGAGCTTGCCGTAGTAGTGGTGCTGAGAGGCCAAACGCTCCAGCAGGGCCTGGGCTTCTTGCCCGCCGGCAGACTCCTTGGGCAGGCTCCCCTGAAGTGCCCGGGCCTTCCAGTACACCCAGGCGGGGTCCTGCTGCGCACCCGGAGACATGGCCGCGATCGCCCTTTGGACATCGCCCCATGCGGGCTGACCGTTGGGACGCCGCAAGGCGGTGCGGGCCCACCAGGCCAGCGTGTCATCTCCCCAACGCTCCGGCCGGGCCCCCTCGATGGAGGCCCCGCGCTGGAACCACCCCAAGGCGTCCGGCAGGAGCTTGAGCGCCCCCTGACGACCGATGGCTGCCCAGGCCCAGGCCCGGGCCTCGGGCGCCAACTGGGCCTCCCACCGCAGTGGCAAGGCCAGAGCCGCGGCCGCGGGGTCCGAAGCCGCCCACCGAATGAGCGCCAGCGTCACGATCTCGCTTGGCAGGACGTCGGCGCCGTCCGAGCCTCGCGACAACAGGGCCTGCGGCTGCTCCCAGGCCTGGTTCACCCACGGCACCCATCCCACATCCACCACGGACACCGCCTGACGCACCGCACGGATGCGCCCCGCCTCCATCATGGTCCGGGCCCGCCACCACACGTCGGCGTCGGCCATCACACGGTCATCCCGCAGGGTCTTGGCCATCAGCTGGCAGCCATCGTCCGCGTCCTTCTGCGCCATCCAGGCCGCAGGCGCCTGCGCACGCACGTCTTCCTTGGCCAGGTGTTTCGCCCACAAGACGTAGCAGGTCACCTCCCGGTCATCGTCCATACGGAAACGGGCATGGTGTTCGACCAGACGCGACCCATCGCGTCGACGTCCCAGTTCCAGCAGCCAGTCGTTGCGCATGCGATCTTCGACATAGCTGTCGGGCCACCGGGCGAAAAAGGCATCGGCCTCGTCGTGCGTGAGATCCCGGATGCGCGCCAGATGATCCCAATAGTCCACCCACGAGGCCAGCCGGTGGTGGCTGGCCATCAGAACCTCCCGGTCTGCCGCCAGACGGGCGCGGTCGCCCCTGCGCAAGGCCTCGCGGGCACTCACGACACGGCGATCCATCTGACGCATCTGAGCGAGATCCTCGGCATCGCCCGGCTCCCCGGCCTGCGCGGGCCAGATGCTCGATCCCGCCAGCAAGGTGCACAGCACCGGACTCCACCAACTCACACGCCACCGTCCCAGGTGGTCTTTCAATCCCCGCATGCCCGCTTGCTCCTTGTTCTTCAGCAGGATCCGGGGCGCCGGCCCCGGTCCATCCGCACATCGTCCATGGTAGCGACTGTGGTGCATTGCCGAGGACAGCGCCGGCCCATGCCCGGATCCATTGCCGCCGGGAAGGCCCCCAACGCACAATCGGGACTTCCGCCGCGCGGCGCACTGCCCGATGGGTTCCCCAATGTTCAAGCTGCCCGAACCGCCCCGAGACAAAGCCTCCCTGCGCAAGCAGTTGCAGGCCGAGCGCATGGCCATGAGCGACCGACACCAGCGCTCCGTGCACCTGCAGGAGGTCCTGCGCGTGTGGCTGCTGTCCCGTCAGGAAAAAACGATTGGCGCCTTCTGGGCCATCAAGGGCGAGTTCGACGCCCTGCCCGCGCTTTACCGCTGGGCCGAAGCCGACCCGAAACGCCGCATCGGCCTGCCGGTGATGGACCGCCTGACCAAGCACCTGCGGTTTCACGTCTGGTACCCCGGCTGCCCGATGGAGGAAGACGCCTTCGGCATCCTCAAGCCCAAGGACACCGAAGAATTCCATCCGGAGTTGCTGCTCGTGCCCTGCGTGGGCTTCGGGCCCAAAGGCATCCGCCTGGGGTACGGCGGCGGCTTCTACGACCGCACGCTGGCCTCGCTCAAGCCCATGCCCTTCACGGCCGGGTTGGGCTACTCGCATGGCTTCGTTCCCTGGCTGGAAGGCGAAGCCCACGATGTGCCACTCGACGCCATGCTGACCGAGGACGGCCCGGTCTGGGAACGGGGTTGACCCCTCTCCCCCCGCAGGCGCCCCACCGGCGGCATCCGGACATCCTGTCCAGAAAGCAGAAAGGGTCGCATGATGCGACCCTTGACCCCTCCGTGCACACGCGCCTCCTACCGGGCGCGCGGTGCCTTGAACGGAAATCAGAACTTGTAGCCGACGCCCACGCCGACCAGCAGCGGGTTGACCTTGACTTCCCCGATGGACGAGCCGTTCGACTTCAGGTCAAAGGCCATCTGCACCTTCTTGATGTCGACGTTGACGGACCAGTTGCCGGTGATGGGCACGTCCACGCCCGCTTGCAGGGCCAGGCCGAAGCTCTTGTTTTCCAGGTCGAAACCGGCCGGCAGGTTCACCTTGTACAGGTGAGTGAAGTTCACACCCGCGCCCACGTAAGGCTTGATGCCATAGGGCAGACCCGTGAAGTGGTACTGGGCCGTCAGGGTGGGCGGCAGGTGCTGCAGGGTGCCGATCTTGCCGCCGTGGGCGGTCGACGACACGTCGTGCTCTTGCGGCACGGTCAGGATCAGTTCAGCAGCGATGTTCGACGTCACGAAGTAGGTGAAGTCGATCTCGGGAATGACCTTGCTGTTCAGGCTCACGTCGGTGATCGCCACATCGTCGTCGTTGGCGGGCTCGACGTTGACGGCACGGAAGCGTGCCACGAAGTCACCGGCCGATTGGGCCATGGCAACCGGAGCCAGGGTGGCGACAGCGAGGGCGATAGCGAGCTTCTTCATCATGATGGGACACTCCTGTGTGTGGAAACCGTCGACCCGGCATGGCTGTTGTAGGGCCGGGACTGAGTTCATTACACCGGTGTGATCCCGCTCGGCGCTTGAGGCGGCGCAAACCGCCGCCCGCCGCCCACCGAGCCCTGTGCGCGGTTGATTCGGATCAAGTGCACAAGCCACCTCGGCTCAGGGGCTGACGTGCGAGCGCAACACACCGTGTGCGGCACCCGACAGCCCCCTCCGACGCGTTTCGCTCAGGCCACGCCCAGGCCCAATCGCCGGCAGATCTCCAGCACCGTGGCGCTGCTGTTCATCGTGTAGAAGTGCAGCGCTGGAATGCCTTGCGCCCGAAGGCGCTCACACAGCTCGGTCACCACGTCCAGGCCGAAGGCCTTGATGCTGGCCGTGTCGTCGCCAAAGCTCTGCAGGCGCAGGCGCATCCAGCGCGGGATCTCGGCCCCACAGCCTTCGGAGAAGCGCAGGATGCCGCTGGCGTTGGTGATGGGCATGATGCCCGGCACGATCGGCAGGTCCACGCCCAGGGCGCGCGCGTCGTCCACGTAGCGGAAGTAGGCGTCGGCGTTGAAGAAGAACTGCGTGATGGCCGAGTTGGCGCCGGCCTTCACCTTGGCCGCGAAGGCCTGCAGGTCGGCCTGTGGCGACTTGGCCTGGGGGTGCATCTCGGGATAGGCGGCCACCTCGATGTGGAAATGGTCGCCCGTCTCGGCACGGATGAATTCGACCAGATCGCTGGCGTAGCGGATGTCGCCCATCTGACCATAGCCACTGGGGAGATCACCGCGCAGCGCCACGATGCGGCGCATGCCCATGGCCTTGAACTCGGCCAACCGGGTGCGCACCGACTCGCGCGTCGCGCCGACGCATGTGAAGTGCGAAGCGCCGTCCTGGCCTTCGCTGAGGATGGCCTGCACGGTCTGCAGCGTGCCGTCCTGGGTCGATCCGCCCGCGCCGTAGGTCACGGAGCAGAACTGGGGCTTCAAGGCGTAGAGCGCCTGGCGCGCCGCCGCCAGCTTGATGGCCCCTTCGGGCGTCTTGGGCGGGAAGAACTCCAGGCTGATCGGGAGGGCGTGGGATGGGGTCATGTCGGATCCAGGAATGGCAGCCGGCAAGCCCCTCCGCAGTGGCGACCGGTGTCACGGTCGCGGGCGCACGGACACGGCCGCCGGGGATGTGGAATCAGGCGGTGGGCTTCTTGGGCGTCGGCTTGGCGATGGGCTTGTCGCCCTCGGCCAGATGCCGCGCATGCAGGAAAAACTCGGTGTTGCCATTGCCGCCGGTGATCGGACTCTGGAAATAGGCCAGCACCTTGATCTGGGCGTCGCGGCAGCACTGACGCACACGCGTCTCCACCTCGTTGAACAGGGCCTTGTCGCGCACGATGCCGCCCTTGCCGATCTGGGCCGGCTGCAGCTCGAACTGCGGCTTGACCAGCACCAGCAGCTCGCCGGTCGGCGAGAGATAACGGAACAGCGTCGGCAGCACGTGCGTGAGCGAGATGAACGACACGTCGGCGGTGATGAAACCGAAGCTGCCCTCGGGCCATTCGGCGGCGAAGTCCGTGCCCGTGACGTCGCGGGCGTTGAGGCCCTCGAAGCTCACCACACGCGGGTCGTCCTTGAGCTTGGTGGCGAGCTGGCCGTGGCCCACGTCCAGGCCCACCACCTTCTCAGCGCCTTGCTGCAGCAGCAAATCGGTGAAGCCGCCGGTGCTCTGACCCACGTCCAGGCACACACGGCCCTTCACGTCGATGCCGCAGTGCGCCAGGGCGCCTTCCAGCTTCAGGCCGCCGCGCGAAACGAAGCGCAGCTCCGCATCGTCGGTGACCTCGACCTGCGCACCCTCAGGCACGTCCTCGCCGGACTTGGTCGGCACGACCCAGCCCTTGGGGCCGAGCCAGCGCACGGCCTTGCGCTCGATGAGGCGCTGGGCGGCCGAGCGGGTGGGCACCAGGCCCAGTTGGACGATGCGTTGATCGATGCGCATGGAAAAGCTTTCTGTAGGGGTTCAGGCTCGCCCCAACGGGCGGGCGACGCCGATCCGGGCACCGCTTCCGAGAAGGCTCCGAGGAGTCCTCCGGAAGACGGCGCATACGGGATCAATAGCGGTACGTGTCGGGCTTGTATGGGCCTTGCTTGGGCACGCCAATGTAGGCGGCCTGCTCGTCGGTCAGTTCGGACAGCATCGCGCCGACCTTCTTCAGGTACAGGCGCGCGACCTTCTCGTCCAAGTGCTTGGGCAGCACGTAGACCTTGCCCACGTCATAGCCTTCGGAGTGGCAGAACAGCTCGATCTGGGCGATGGTCTGGTTGGCGAACGACGACGACATCACGAAGCTC
>JACCDS012396803.1_pt1 | contig 16609 bp, 17 predicted proteins | sample 7446441 | NCBI WGS metagenome assembly JACCDS01 (sample SAMN15323445, study PRJNA562643) | freshwater metagenome | isolation source: river surface water | place: USA:Blue River Watershed | collected 2017-08-17
CTTGGCACATCAACTGGGTGCCGTCGGCCAGCGTCAGTTCGTGCCCCGAAGGCGTGATGCGCACACGGTCCAGCGCCGACACATAGGCCACCATACCGCCCGCATTTTCAAAGTCGCCCTGGAGGGCCAACATGTAGGCGTGGCTATCGACAATGCCCGTGCTGGGCGAATGCAAGGCCGCCAGACAGTGCAACTCGGGCTCCATGGTCCGTGCCTGATCGGTGTCGAGCAACACCAGGTCGTCGACCCCATTGGCGGCGGCTTTGGCCTGGATGCCTTCAAGCTGGGCGACCTGTGCCGGGTGGGTGGCCACGATCAGCTTGCCACAACGCCGATGGGCGATGCCACGTGCCTGTGCGTAGTCGTACAAAAGGTGTTTGCCGCGCACGCACCAGCGGGCCTTGAGTGAACCCTGGGGATAGTAAATACCGGCGTGGATGACCTCGCTGTTGCGCGAGCTGGTGCCTGTGCCAATGGACGATTCAGACTCAATGACCAGCCAGTCGCGTCCCGCACCTTGAGGAGACATGGCCAGTGCTCGCGCCACCGCCAAGCCCACCACGCCTGCTCCCACCACCACGCCATGCACCCGATCCACAGACCACCTCCAACCCAATAAAAAACCGGGCTCCCTAAGGGGGCCCGGTTGGTGATTGTCGCATCCTGATCAGCAGGGATGCGGCCAAAATCAGCGGCGCTTGCTGGTCTTGGTGGTTTGACTGGCCATGGCCTTGACATTGGCATCGGCCATTTCGCTCGCTTGACGAACAGCTTTTTGGACAGACTCCAAGGCATTGTTGCCTGCCGCAACGGCGGTTTTGAATGCGGCCACAGCGGCTTCCGAGCCGGCGGGGGTGTTGGCTGTGGCACTGTTCAGCATGTCCTGGAACGCCTGTTGGGCTTGAGCCACTTGCGACTCCATGGCCTGGGTGAAGTTGGCCCCCGTGCTGCTGGCAATGTCATAAAGGGCCCGGTTGTAATTCACGGCTTTTTCGGCCAAGGGCTGGAACAAGCTGGCTTGCAGAGCCAACAACTGCTGCGCGTCTTTGACGCTCAGGGTCGCCTGGGCTTGGCTTTGGGTGTCCGCCAAAGCAGCTTTGGCGGCTGCCAGGTTGAGTTCGATCAGTTGCTCAACGCCGGAAAACGCCTTATTGGTCAAGCCGACCAGGGTTTCGAGGTTAGCCTTGTTGGCTGCCATGATTTGTTCAGGGGTCAGGTTCATGTGTCTCTCCAGTGGATTCGGTCTAACGGTTGGATGCTGACCTCTGCTTATTCATGTTGCAGTGCAGCATGAATCAAATTGTAGCCTTTTCAACCCGCCGCACAAGGGCTTGTACAACGTTTAGAGTGGGGGGTCTAAAAGGCTGGTTTGCTGTGTTGCCAGTGCTGCAACCAATTATCACGGTAGGCAGTGCCCAGTTGGACCCCTTGCAAAATGAGCAGGTTTTCGGCGTTGCGGGTTTCGGCGGAATTGGTGAAGTTGAAGCTGCCCGTGACCACGATGTCACCGTCAATGACCATCACCTTGTTGTGGGCGATGGCGTGTTTGCCGTCCAGTCGAACATTGACCTGCGCATCCTTGAACAAGGTCATGACATAGCGGTTGGTGTGATCGCTTTTTTCATCGAGCAGTACCGAGACCTTCAGACCGCGCTGATGGGCACGAATGACCGCTTGCGCCAAAGCATTGTGAGTGAAGCCATAAGCCTGCACCAGGACCTCTTGTTGCGCCCGGTCAATGGCATCGACCACATGCTTGGCCACCCCCGCAGGCGGAGTGAAACCCAAAAAAAGAACATGAACCTGGTCGTTGCCCCGTGCACTCAGGCCCGCAGCAGGCTGATCGGTGCGGGCCGCGCCCAAGCGATGCCCGGCCAAACCCAAGGACAAGGCGACCAGAGCGGCGACTGTCAAAGCCGCCAACCACCTTGGAGAGATGCGTGTTTTCATGCCCGAATCCTACCCCCGTCACGCCCGCCGGCAAGCCCTCGGGTTTTCCCGACGACTTGAAGGATAATTTGGTGCCTGTCATGTCCAATGCTTCATCTTCCAGTCACGACCGCGCTTTGAGGCGAACCATCGTCCAATTGGCGATGGCTACCTTTTCCAGCATGACGATTCAGCGCATGTGCGACCCCATGTTGCCCCAGTTGGCGCACGAATTCGAGGTCGGTTTGGGGGAGGCTGCAGCGGTGATCGGTTGGTTTGCGGTGGTGTACGGTCTGGCTCAGATCCTGTATGGGCCTTTGAGTGACCGATTCGGCAAATACCGTGTGGTGAGTTGGGCCACCCTGTTGTCCAGCGTGGGCTGTCTGGCCAGTGCGTTGGCCCCTGGGTTGGAAGAATTGGTTTGGGCCCGAATGCTGGCAGCGGCCAGCGCCGCCGCCATCGTGCCTGTCTCGATGGCCTGGGTGGGTGATGCCGTCGATTACAAAGAGCGCCAAGAGTATCTGGCACGGCTGGGGATGGGTTCGACCATGGGCATTTTTGGCGGTCAATTGATCGGTGGCGTCTTCACGGACACTTTGGGTTGGCGCTGGGGATTCGCCCTGATGGCCTTGTTTTTTGTGATCGTGGGCATCTTGCTCTTGTTGCGGGATCACAAAGTTCAACGGCTGGTTCCGGTCTCCGGGACGCCAGGCGAAGACATGTGGTTTGTGCACAAAGTCTGGGCTGTTTTCAGGGCTCCGCGTGCCCGCGTGGTGTTACTCACGGTTTTGCTGGAGGGGGCGACGGCCTTCGGAGTGTTGGCGCTGGGTGCTTCGCATCTGCACGACAAACACGGGATCAGCCTGACACAAGCCGGTTTGGCCATTTCCTTGTTTGGACTCGGTGGGGTGGCTTATGCCTGGCGAGCCGGACACTTCATCCGGCGCTTGGGCGAGCGAGGCATGGTCCAGGTCGGCTCCGCCTTGTTTGGCGTGTCCTTCGTCTGCATCGCCCTGGCACCCGACTGGACTTTGGCCATCGTGGCCAGCTTCTTGTCGGGATTTGGCTTTTTCATGTTTCACAACACCTTGCAGGTGCTGGCCACGCAGATGTATCCGGCCCAGCGGGCCACCTGCATGTCGTTGTTTGCCGGCACGCTCTTTACCGGCCAGTCGATCGGTGTGGTGTTGGCGGCAAGTTTGGTGGCTGGTTGGGGCACCACCTGGGTGATATGCGTCGGCGCCCTGTTGGTTTTGCTCATGGGACAATGCATTCCGGCCCTTTTGAAACGCACCCAGAACCGTGGAGCTTCGTCATGACCCCTGAACAATGTGCTGAGTTGCTCGATCGGCACGACGATTACAAAGTGCTCCGACGCCTGCCACAGCGTGATCAGTTCAGGCCCGCCCCGGCGGGTATTCCTGTGAAACGGGGCGTTATTCTGGACACTGAAACCACCGGCCTTTCGATTGAAGTCGACCAGGTGATCGAATTGGGCATGTTGGTGTTTGAATTCAATCCGGTCACCGGTGATGTGTTTCGGATCGTCCAGGTCTTTGATCAATTGGAAGACCCGGGTCGCCCCATACCCCCCGAAACCACCCGGGTGCATGGCATCACCGACGAGATGGTTCGGGGTCAACGCATCGATGACGCTGAGGTCGAACGCTTGATGAAGGATGTCGAGGTGGTGATCGCTCACAACGCGGGATTTGATCGCCCGTTTGTCGAACAACGATGGCCCCTGTTTGAAAAGTTGAATTGGGCTTGCAGCCTGCGCGACATCGATTGGGCCGCCGAAGGCTACGGATCGGCCAAGTTGGAGTACTTGCTCTATACCGAAGGGCTGTTTTACGACGCACACCGGGCAGAAACCGACTGTCGCGCCTTGCTCGAATTGCTCAGCCGCATTTTGCCCAACAGCCAAGAGTCGGCTCTGCTGAGCCTGCTGAAAACCATCAGGCAACCCCAGCGCCGAATTTATGCGATCGGCTCACCCTTTGAGACCAAGGACCAACTCAAAGACCGTGGTTACCGGTGGGACGGGGATAAGCGATGCTGGTACAAGACACTCAGTGAGGAATCCGCTCAGGTCAATGAAATCAATTGGCTAAAGCGAGAGATTTATGCCAACGCTCGCAATCGCTTGATCGAGGTCGAAACGCTGGGAGGCACAGTTCGCTATTCAAAGAGAGCGGGTCAAGTCGAGAGGATCGCCTTGAACGAAGACGTCACATGAGCTGCCACGCCACGCTGCAAGTGGGCACTTGCGGATAAAACTGCCCGCTGGTGGCGCAATAGTAACCCACCGGTTGAACCGCCACAGGCTGGGGTGGCACGGACGGATAAACATAAGTCACAACCGCCGGACTGGACTGGACATAGGTCACCGCCGGTGGCAAGACCACCGGAGCTGCTGGCCACTGGGCGTATACCGGCCTGGAGATGGTCGCAGCCAGCAAGGCCCCCCCGATGATGGCAGGCGCGACCCAATCTGCCGAGCCGCGATGGTAGTGAACGTGCGAGTGTCCCCAATAGCCACCCCGATGAAAACCATGTCCATACGGTCCTGCTTGAGCCTGCCCCATGGACAACAAACCCAACGTCAAGGCGGCGAGGGGCAAGATTTTGAGCACAGGACGGTACATGGCGAACTTTCAGGGCATATGCTGGTTTAACGCATCGTGACTGATTGTGGTTGACAGTCCCCGGGGTGTCAAAGGGCATCGTGCAAATTCCTCAGTTCATGCCGGCTTGTCCATCGGGTGGCTTACAAAGGCAGCGGTGTGGCGTCATAATGCGCTTTTCTGCCATTCACATTGGAACCCTCAAGAACATGACCGCACTGACACTCGACCAAGCTCAAAAAATCATCGCTGGCGCTCTGGCCCACTCCAAAGCAAAAGGTTACAAACCCATGGGTGTGGCGGTGCTTGACGACTCGGGCAATCTGAAGGCCTTCGCCCGCGAAGACGGCGCGACCATGATGCGCTTTGACGTGGCGGTTGGAAAAGCCTATGGCGCCGTGGCCTTCAGCGTCTCCAGCCGCACATTGGCAGAGCGTGCCAAGGACAACCCCAACTTTTTCCTGGGCCTGGCCGCCACGGCCGAAGGGAAATTTTTGGCTCAACCCGGGGCGGTGCTGATCAAGGACGCCCAGGGTCGCATTTTGGGAGCTGCCGGTGCCAGTGGAGGTACCGGCGACGAAGACGAGGAAATTTGCGCCGCTGGCATCAAATCTGCTGGCCTGATGACCTGACCCGGGGGATGCGCCGATCCGGCGCGGTCACATGGGTTAACTCCTAAAGAGTTGCACTCTTGACGCCAGCCTGATTTAGGCGATCATGGCAGTCGTTTTCACACAGGAGACTCTATGCGCATCACCCGTCGTCGCCTCAACCTGGGCTTGGCTGCCGCCACTCTGGGGGCCGTTTCTCCAGCCTGGTCCCAAGCAGGCTTTCCGTCAAAGCCCGTCAAGATCATCGTCCCCTTCCCTGCCGGCGGTACCACCGACATCGTTGCGCGACTGGTTGCCCAGCGCATGTCGGAAACCATGGGGCAGCCAGTGACGGTTGAAAACCGGGGCGGGGCCGGTGGTGCCATTGGGGCCGATGCTGTGGCCAAGGCTGCTCCAGATGGGCACACGCTGCTGATGCACAACATCACCTTCCCGATGTCCTCGGTGGCGCAGGGCCTGGCCGGACGATCACCCTTCAATGTCGATACCGACTTCGCTGGCGTATCGATCTCGGTTTATGTCCCGTTTGTGCTGACCGCCAACCCCGGCGTGCCCGCCAAAGACCTGCGCGAATTGGCACAACTGTTGCGGACCCAAAAACTCAATTACAACTATGGCTCGACCGGCCCCGGTTCTGCCATGCATGTGCTGGGCGAAGCCTTCAAGAAGGAAGCCGGGATTCAAATGGAGCACATCCCCTTCAAAGGTGCCGCCCCGCTCAAGCAAGAACTTCTGGCCGGACGCATCCAGTTCGGGGGCGATCAGTTGTCATCTTCATTGGCCGAGATCAAGGCAGGCACCCTCAAGGCGCTGGCCACAACCGCCACCAAGCGCATCCCGGGCCTGCCCGATGTGCCGACGGTGCGCGAGTTGGGTTTTCCGGGGCTCGAACTCGAGGGCTGGAACGGCCTGTTCGTGCCGGCCAAGACACCCAGGGACATCATTGATCGCTTGCAACGCGAATCGGCGGCCGCTGTGCGTCATCCCGAAGTGATGCGGCGTTTGGCCGAATTAGGGGCAGAAGCGGTGGGCTCGAATGGCGCTGCCCAGGAAGACATGCTGCGCCGTCAAATGGATCAGTTCAGACCCATCATTCGAGAGATGAAAATCGACTGATGGCCATATCCGGGCATTCCTCGCCTTGCGATGAATGCCCAGACCTTGTTGGCCCAACGCCACGTTACTTTTTCAGCAGCCAGACCGGAAACTGGGTGCAGTCGGCAGGTCCCATGCCTTGCCCAATGGCTTTTTCGAGGTTATTCAGGGTGATGCGGGTCAGGGCCATGTCGTGGCCCTTTGCCGCGCCTTGTTCGACCATGGTCGCCACATCCTTGCGCATGGTGGCCAAGTCGACCGTGACCGTGGTTTGTGGCGTGCCGGCGATGGCATCAACGATCATGCCGCCGCGTACCTTGAGCATGTTGGGTCCCCCGGAGGACTCGGACAACACGTCGATCAACTCTTTGGGATCGATCGTCAGTTCTTGCACCAGCGCCAAGGCCTCGCCAAGCGTCTGCCAATAAACCATCAGCGGCAGGTTGACGCACAACTTCATGCGCGCGCCGTTGCCATGCGCCCCCACTGCAACCACCTTGCGGCACATCTGGTCCAGCAATTCACGACTCTGGGCGACAACCTCAGGGGCTCCGCCCACAAACCCGATCAGCTTGCCCTCTTTGGCAGGACCGATGCTGCCACTTACCGGGCACTCGAGGTAGCGCGCGCCCGCTGCCGCGGCGGTTAATGCCATGCGGGCCTGAAAATCGGGGGCGACGGTGCTCATTTCGATCAACAGCGCCCTCGGGTTGGCCAACAAGCCGTTGCTGCCGCCATAGACCTGTTCAACGGCGTTGGCATCGGTGAGCAGACTGACAACCATGTCGCATTCACCGGACAACTGTGCCGGATGGTCGACCCGCCGGGCCCCGGCGTCAACCAGGGGTTGCGCACGGGCAGGGTTGCGGTTCCAAACCAGGACCTGGTGGCCCAAACTGAGCAGGCGCTGGCCTACGGCCAGACCCATTTTGCCGGTACCGGCGATTCCAATCTTCATGGGGTTCTCCTGATGGGATGCGTCAATCTACGGTCGCGCCAGACGCCTTGACCACTGCGCTCCAGCGGTCGATTTCGGATTTGAAAAATGCTTGTGCTTCTGCAGGGCTGTTGGTCACCACCTCAAAACCCAAGCCGTTGAAACGTTGCAGCATGTCCGGTGCATTGAGACCTTTGGCAATGTCGGATTGCAATTTGCGCACGATTTCCGGGGGGGTGCCTTTGGGTGCGGCTACGGCTTGCCATGACGTCACGTCAAAGTCCTTCAAGCCGTTTTCGATCAATGTGGGCACATCAGGTAACTGGGGCATGCGCTGGCGCGACGTCACCCCAAGGGCTTTCATCCGGCCGGCCTTGATGTACGGCACCACAGTGCCGAAATTCTGAAACGAGGCCTCGATGTTACCCGCCATGATGTCGGTCTGGGCGGCCGCACCGCCCCGATAAGGGATATGCACCCCGAAGGTCTGCGTTTGCAACTTGAACATCTCGGCCGACAAATGGTCACTCGAACCCGAACCCGAAGATCCATAAGACACCTTGCCCGGATTTTTGCGGGCGTGGTCGATGAATTCTTTCAGGTTGTTGGCCGGAAAGTTGGGTGGCACGATCAGGACATTGGGCGTGCGCACCGCCACGGTGATGGCGTCGAAGTCGCGCATGACGTCGTACTTGGGGTTTTTGTACAGCCCCATGTTGATGGCATAAGTGCCGATCGACCCCACCATCAGGGTGTACCCGTCGTTGGGCGACTTGGCCAGCGCCTCGGCAGCGATTGAGCCGTTGGCTCCGGGCCGATTCTCAACCACCGTCGTGTACCCCGCCTCATTGAGCTTTTGCGCCACCGCCCGGGCGACGATGTCGCTGGTTCCACCGGCGACAAAAGGGACCAGAATTTTGACCGGTTTGGCAGGATAACTCTGCGCCCAGCAGGGCGTAGCGCAGGCAGCCCAAAGGGCCAACGACCAATGCACCAGCAAACGGCGATTGTTTTTGAGGGTCATGAGATGTCTCCTTTTGTGAATGCTTGTCCCGATCTTAAAGTGATTTGGTCTCCTGACCGAGTGGCGATAACACGGGCTTGTGCGCCAGCAAAAAAGCGATCGAGCCCGTGGCGGCCAGCAAAGCCAACAGGCTGAAACCCCAGCGATAGTCGCCGGTGAGGTCAGCCAATACCCCCGCCACCATGGGGCCGGCGATCTGTCCAATTGCGATGATCGCAGCAGACAAACCCATGATCATGCCTATCGAATTGCGCCCAAAATAATCGGCTCGCAGGGCCTGCATCAGCGGCCCGCGCAAACCCCAGGCAATGCCATGGAACGCGGCAAATGCCAACAACCAACCGACCGACGTCGCATAGGTCAGCATCAGCAGGCCGAGGGCATGAGCCAGCATGCAAACGGCTGCGATTTTGCGCTTTTGAAATCGATCGCCCAGCCATGCCCCAAGCACCACCCCCACCAACTGCCCCAAAGTCATGAGCATGATGATGAAGCCCGCTTCCGCCACGCTGTAGCCCAAACCTTCTTTCATGTGGGTGATGGCGTGCACATTGACGGCGGTGACCACCACCAACGCCAAGCCATGCCCCGCGGCCAAATACCAAAACGCACGGGTTCTCAAAGCCTGCCGGGCACTGAATTCAGGCCCGGTTGAATCCTGGATGACCTGCGGATGCGGGGAGTGGGCCAAGGGCTGCACAGGGGCCGGTGCCGGGTCGCCATCGACCCGCAAACCCAGGTCTTCTGGCCGTCGAACCATGATGCGAGCCAGTGGCAATCCGATCAAAATAGCCGCCAAGCCAGAAGCCAGCGCCGCCGTGCGCCAGCCCCAGGTCTGCATGACCCAGGCGACCAACGGCACGGCCAGCCCCCCTAAAGCCAGCCCGGAACTCATGATGGCCAAGGCCCGGGCACGATGCCGTTCAAACCACTGCACCAGCGCCACCGACAAGGGGAAGTAGCCGCAAAAACTGGTCCCGATCGCCATGATGACGGCACACGCATAAAAACCGGTCAAGCTGTCAATTTGGCTCATGCCCGCAAGCCCGATCCCCATGATGACCACGCCCATCCGGATCATGACCGGGCTGCCAAATCGATCTACCACCCAGCCCAGCAAAGGGCCGATGATGGCAGCTTCGACGGACTGCAAGGCTGCCGCTGCGGACAAGGCCGTTTTGCTCCAGCCCATTTCATCGCTGAGCGTGGCGATGTACAGACCAAACGATTGCAAGACCAGCGCCGCCAGCAAAAACTGGATGCCGCAAGAAGCGGCCGTCATGCGCCAGCCATAAAACATGTTCACGAGACCATCACCTTGTGTGTGCGCCTTGGCGGATCCTGTTGAGGGCGGAGCTTCGGTGCAAAAACGCCCCTGAAGCGGTTAGAGTATCGCAAATGTGCCCCAGACGCCCTGTGTCATGAGCGACTGACAATCCGGCATCCATCCTTGGAGAGTATTCATGGAACTTTTTGACTTGAGCGGCCAAGTGGCCGTGGTGACAGGCTCATCGCGCGGCATTGGACGCGCCATCGCAGAGCGCATGGCCGAGCACGGCGCCAAGGTGGTGATTTCATCGCGCAAGCTCGCAGCTTGCCAGGAAGTCGCCGACGCCATCAACGCCCGGCATGGCGAGGAGCGCGCCATGGCCGTGCCGGCCAACATTTCATCCAAGAATGAATTGCAAGCGCTGATCGATGCCGCCCGGCAACGCTGGGGGCGCATCGATGTGCTGGTTTGCAATGCCGCATCCAACCCCTATTACGGCCCCATGGCCGGGATCACTGATGATCAATTCAGAAAAATATTGGATAACAACATTGTTTCCAACCATTGGCTGGTCAGCATGGTGGCGCCCGAAATGACCGCTCGAAAGTCAGGCTCGATCGTGATCATTTCCTCCATCGGCGGCCTGCGAGGCTCTCCCATCATCGGGGCTTATTGCATCAGCAAAGCCGCTGACATGCAACTGGCGCGCAATCTGGCGGTCGAATTGGGTCCGCACAACGTGCGGGTCAATTGCATCGCGCCGGGGCTCATCAAGACCGACTTCGCTCGCGCCCTGTGGGAAGACGAGAAACTGCTCACTCAGCGCAATGCCACCACCCCTTTGCGCCGCATCGGCGACCCCGATGAGATCGCCGGTGCGGCGGTCTTCCTGGCATCCAGGGCTGGCTCGTTCATGACCGGCCAGACTCTGGTGATCGACGGCGGGGTCACCATTTAGGCCCGCCCCCCCTGATCAAGGGGGGGCATTCACCGCTTCGAACCCGAAGCATAAAGTTTTTTAAAAAAATGCACCCGGCTTGTCTACCCAACTCAGGGGCTCTGCGTTAGAGAAACAAGCACGGAGAACACCATGAAGTCAGATGTCGCCGCTTCCGTTGATCAACGCCCTGAAGTCGAAAAGCGCTTTCAGCCGCTGAGCCATGAAATGTTGCAAATCAAAGCCGGTTTCAATCGCATCAGAGCGTTGATGAATCAAGAAAATGAACAAAAACAACGTCCTGTAGCGCGAATCTACAGTGGTTCTCGAGCTGTAAAAGCTTGATCAAATTGCACCAATTTGGTGCATTTTGGTTTTAAATCATTCCCTCATTCAGCCCAGGACCGATAGGCGCGCCGTTTGGCGGCGCACCAAACGCTCTATGTCGGCCAGATCAGCCGTGTTGAGTTTGGGTCCGGGTTTGCGCACTGCCGCCGATGCAATGATGCCCCTTTGCCAGAACAGATGCTTGCGCACTGCCAGTCCAATACCATTTTGTTGCTCGTACCGGGCCAACGGCAGATAGGCGTCAAATAGGTCGTGGGCACGCTCCACATCACCGCCCAAATGAGCCCGCACCACATCGACCATCATTTCGGGGTAAGCAAAACCCGTCATGGCGCCATGTGCCCCCCGGCTGAGTTCTTCGGGCAAAAACAAACCGCCGCCATTGCCGCACAAGATCGAGACCGAAGGCAAGTCACCCCTGGCGATGGCACCCTGAATCGCCGACAACTTGGCCAAGCCCGGGCAATCCTCGTGCTTGAGCATGACGCAGGTCGATGATTGACGCAGGATGCGCTGAATGACCCCGGCGGACATCTGAACACCGGTGGCCACCGGATGGTCTTGCAAACACCAAGGGGTATCCGGGCCGAGAGTTTCCTGAACCATGTCGAAATAAGCGACGATTTGGTCATCGGTTCGAACCGTGTGCGGCGGGGCCACCATGACCCCTGCGGCCCCCAACTCCATGACACTGTGGGAGAGCTCACGCATGGGCGCAAAACCCGGCGCTGAGGCTCCTACGATGACCGGGATTTTGCCACCGACGCGCCGCAATACCTGGCGTACGAAAACACGGGATTCCTCGGCGGTCAGTTTGGGCGCCTCGCCCATGATGCCCAGCACCGTCCATCCGGTGACGCCTTTTTCAAGCAGGAAATCGACCATCCGGTCGGTGCTGGCCAAATCCAGCTCGCCATTGTCCTGAAAAGGAGTGACGGTGATCAGGTAAACGCCTCGGGCGTTGCGATTGAATGCGCTCATGGTCAGGGTAAGTGGGCTGGCACAAAGACAGTCCCTAGGATACAACGACACCATCGCGCCAGCTTGAGCCCTGAAAAGACCCGATAGTCCCATCAGGGACTTTGCCGAAACTTCAAGCTGGATTAGACTGGACACTTGATCAAAAGATCAACAGTGGAGACGACCTTGAGCACCCCGATCAAAAGACCTCACACCCTGGCCATTCACTCACTGCGGCAATTTGCCATCACCGTGCCCGATCTGAATGTGGCCGAGCATTTCTATCAGACTTTCGGACTGCGCACCGAGCGCCATGGCAAGCGCCTGGATCTCTATACCCATGGGCATCCGCATCGTTGGGGCCAAGTGTTCGAACAAGGCGCATCCAAGAAGATCGCTTTTTTGTCACTGGGTTGTTACGCCGAAGACGAGCAACCGCTGAAAGAACGGATCAAGCAGATGGGGCATGAACTGATCTCCCCTCACCCGCTGTCTGACGGTCTCGGATTTTGGTTGCGTGACCCGGACGGCACGTCGGTGCAAGTGGTGGTATCAGACAAGGTCACCCCCAGCCAGCGCACACCCGACGCCGGCCCCATTCGCAAGGTCAACCCGATCGGTGCGGGCATTGCCCCGATGCGCAGCGAAGGGCAAAAGGTCTTGCCCGAGCGACTCTCGCATGTGCTGATCTTTGCCACCGATGTGCCCCGCTCTACCGCGTTTTACACCGAGGTGCTGGGCTTCAGGCTGTCGGACAAATCGATCGATGTCATTGCCTTCATGCATGGCGCACACTCCAGCGATCATCACTTGCTGGCCATGGCCAAATCGGAAGCCCCCGGTTTTCACCATGCCAGTTGGGTGGTGCACAGCATTGATCAGGTGGGCCTGGGCATGGAACAAATGCATGCGGCGGGTTACACCCAAGGCTGGGGCGTGGGCCGGCACGTGATCGGCTCCAATTACTTTTACTACGCCCGGGACCCCTGGGGCAGTTTTTGTGAATTCTCTTATGACATTGACTACATCGATGTCAGCACCGAATGGCCCGCGGGCGACTATCCGCCCGAGGACTCAATGAACCTGTGGGGTCCGCCCCTGCCCGACTACTTCATTCAAAACACCGAAGCGGCAGCACATGCTGGCGCATGAAACCCGGATTGCATTTCAACCCAATAAAGGATTATTCCCATGAGTGGATTCAAACTTCTCAGCGATCGAGTGCCCTATGTGCCATTCCCACAACGACCTGTGCTCAAAGGACCCGATGGCAAAGCATTGTTGGTTTGGGTGATCGTCAACGTTGAGCATTGGTCGATCGAACGGGCGCAGCCCCGCACCGTCCTGCCGCCACCCATGGGTCAACCCTTGTTGCCCGACCTGCCCAATTGGTCTTGGCACGAGTACGGCATGAGAGCTGGCTTTTGGCGAATCTTTGAAGCTTTGAAACAGCGCGGCATTGTCCCCACACTCGCCACCAACGGCATCGTGTGCCAGAGTTACCCTCAAGTGGCCGAAGCTGCGCTCAAGGAAGGCTGGGAATTCATGGGGCACGGCTGGATTCAGGGCCCCATGCACAAAGTAGAAAACCAGGCCGAGGCCATCGGCAAAACGGTCGAGACGATCCGCCAATTTGCCGGCTACGTCCCGCGCGGTTGGGAGAGCCCCGGCCTGACCGAGACCGACGAGACCATCGATTTGCTCAGTGCGGCTGGCGTGGACTATGTGGCAGACTGGGTGATTGATGACCAGCCGACCTGGATCCAGGGAACGCCTCGACCCATGCTGTCGGTGCCCTACACGGTGGAATTGAACGACATCCCTTTGATGGCCATTCAGCACCATCGCAGTGATGAACTCTATCAACGGGGCATCTTGCAAACCGAGCGTCTGCTGCAAGAAGGGGCTCAAAACCCGCGCGTCATGGCCATCAGTGTGCACCCCTACATCACGGGTGTGCCCCATCGAATTGCCGGCTTCGAGAAGTTGCTCGACCATGTACTGGCCCAACCGGGCGTGGCCGTGATGCCAGGCGTGAAAGTGGCAGACTGGTATTCGGCGCAAGTGCCGCCGAAGCGCTGATGCGCTCAGCCGTTGCGCACCTTGAGGGCCTTCACGGCGTCTGCCACCACGATCGGATATTGAACTTGCGCACCCGCGAGAAACAAGTCGACGGCATCACCTGTGCGGTCTTCAAAGCCTGCGCCCGCAGGCTTGGCCCCAAAGATGTGCTGGCGAACAGCCCAGTAAAACATGCTGCCATGAAGGTTCCAGACCAATTCGACTTCACGACCGGTGATCGGTGGTGCCTCTTTGAGGATTTTGTCGGGCACAAACGCCGCCCGGAATTCTTCGCACATGCCCAACAGCAATTTTTTGCGCACCACCGTCAGGTAGTTGCGGTTAAAACCCATGTCGGCCAATCCAGCGTACATGTAGATGCGAATCCACTCGGGGCGGTAGGTGGCCTTGGCATAAAGCACGTAGAACTGCCGCAAACGTTCACGCAAGTCGATGGACTTGTCGTGCAACAACTTCTCCCAACTGGGGTCCCAACGCCGGATGAACACCGCATCGAAAACCGCCTGAATCAGGTCTTGCTTGCTGGGGAAATAGCGATAAAGCAAAGGTTGCGATACACCGATGCGACGCGTCAGTTCTCGTGTCTGAACGCCGAAACCCGCTTCAGCGAAATAGGCAATGGCCGCATCGAGAATTTGTTGCCGACGGGTGGCAGGATCGAGGCGCATCCCGGTTTTTTTTGAGTTGGATTTATTCACGAAATGGATTTTAGGTGATGAATGAGAAACAAAAGCAAGCCCTGATCATCGGGGGTTCCATGTCTGGACTCTTTGCCGGCAATTTGCTACACAGGGCTGACTGGAAGGTGACAATTCTGGAAAAATCATCTGTTCCTCTGGTGAGTCGGGGAACAGGCATTGCCACTCACCCCGGATTGATCAAAGCGTTGTTGGCCGCAGGCGCTGATTTCGACCCGGCCACATTGGGCGTTGATACCGATCGTCGTTTTTTTAATACATCCTCGGGTGAGATCCTGGCCGAAATGGTGGTGCCCCAACAAATGACCACCTGGGCCCGACTGCTCAATGCCCTGGTCCGGGCTTTTCCTGCCGGGCAGTACCATTTAGGACAGAACGTCACCCATGTCATTGACGGGGATGCACATCGCCCGGCCCAGGTGCACCTGGCCGATGGTCGCGTGCTTGAGGCCGATCTGGTGGTGGCCGCTGATGGCAACCGATCCGAAGTGCGGCGCAAATTGTTTCAGGCCCCTGCCCTGTCGTACTCGGGCTATGTGGCTTGGCGCGCTTTGACGCCGCGCGACAAACTCAGCCCCGAAGCGCAGGCGTTTATTCGGGACGGCTTTGGCTTCCAGCAAGTTCCTGGCGACCAGATGGTGGGGTATGCCGTGCTGAGCCCTGAAAATGGCCAAGTAGGTGTCAACATCGTTTGGTACCGGCGCACCGATTCCGAGCAATTGCGCGACATCCTGACCGATGCCAAAGGTTTGCACCACCCCGAGGGCATTCCCCCCCAACTGCTGCGCCCCGAAGTGGTTCAGTGGGCGCGCGCCGAAGCGCGACGCATGCTCCACCCGGCCTGGGCCGAAGTGGTCGAAAAATCCCCCGAGGTGCTGGTCCAGGCCATCAACGATGGCTGGTGCGACAACATGGCCTTGAATCGGGTGGCCCTGATCGGCGACTCGGCCTTTGTGGCACGACCCCATGTGGGACAGGGCGTTGTCAAAGCCGCCGGAGATGCCCTCTCGATGGTCGAGCACCTGAACGGCTTGCCCGATGATGTACCGGCTGCCTTGCAAGCCTTCTCCCGACAAAGGGTTCCAGTAGGCCATTTGGCGGTGAAGATGGCTCAGCAAATGGGTGCAGTGGTCGCACCTCCGAATGAGGCCATGGCGTACTGGTCGACCTATTTCACCGATCCAGTCAACTTGATCCGCGAGACGGCCGTTGAAATTCCAGGTGTGGCGCATTTGGCCTGAGGGTATAGACGGGGCAATTGGCGCAGCTGACGCATAAGACGCACCCTAAGGTGCGCCCCAAGAACCCTCTTGATTAAACCTTGCCCAAAGCCCGCAGGACACGCTGCGGCGTAAAAGGCTGCGCCGTCACATTGGCTTCCAGGGGCGCCAACGCATCGTTGATGGCGTTCATGACCGCGCCCGGAGCCCCGGCGGTGCCGGCCTCGCCTGCCCCTTTGGCGCCCAGCTCAGACCCTTTGGTCGGGGTTTCCACATGGTCCACGATGATGTCGGGCATCTCGGAAGCCATGGGGACCAGGTAATCAGCCATCGAGCCGTTGAGCAACTGACCTTCATCGCTGTAGAGGCACTCTTCAAACAAGGCGCCTCCGATGCCCTGCACAATGCCACCCCGAATTTGCTCGTCAACGAGCATCGGATTGATGACGGTACCGCAGTCTTCGACGCACCAGTGTTTAAGCAGTTTGACAAACCCGGTTTCGGGGTCCACTTCGACATACGAGGCCTGAATGCCGTTGGTGAACGTGAAACCGTACTCACGCGGGGTGTAATGACGCGTCACGGTCAACTCAGACTGGAAATTCATCGGTAAGGTGTCAGGCCGGAAGTAGGCGACACGACCGACTTCGGTCAAGGGCAGTTTGACTTCGCCGGTGAGCTTGTCCACCACCTGATTGTTGAGCACATCCAGCGTGGCTTTGTCGACCTGCAGGATGGCAGCGGCAATGTCGAGAATGTTGCTCTTCAACACCTTGCCGGCCTGCAAGACAGCCTCGCCACCGATGCCGGCTCCGCGCGATGCCCAGGTTCCCCCGCCATAAGGAGTCACGCCGGTATCGCCGGTGATGAC
>JACCDS010550066.1_pt1 | contig 16606 bp, 18 predicted proteins | sample 7446441 | NCBI WGS metagenome assembly JACCDS01 (sample SAMN15323445, study PRJNA562643) | freshwater metagenome | isolation source: river surface water | place: USA:Blue River Watershed | collected 2017-08-17
GCAAACAGTGGTTTGTCAAGCATGCCGCCAAATGGCGGGGAATCAAGAAGGATAACAAATACCTCTATTGGTATAACAAACCCCTATGTCCTGATATCTGGATATGTCGCTATGAGGTTTGATAGAAATAAGGTTTGACAGAAAAAAGGTTTGATGGTTTTTTTATTTTCAGGCGTGGCACCCTGTAAGAGTATGATAAAAAACCAGAAATATAAAATAGTAAAAGGAGCAATAATGAGAACAGGAATACATCAAGGCCCTAGAGGCTTAAGAGAAGTATCAGCAGTAAATGAACCACTAAACCTAGATATGACCCTAGCAGAGTCAGTCCGTTTATCCATATCCAAGGCTACATGGTTATCTGTAGAAGATTTAGGGGCAGCCAAGCAAGCAGTCCTATTGGCAGAAACAATAGATGCAAATCCAGATAAGCGTCATCAATCAGCACCTATCTTGATAGCCCTATTAGCAAACCTTGGTTTACTCAATAATCGCAAGGCTACAGAAATGTCTCCTGCAGAAATGTTACAGGCTATTGCAAACGGCTAGTGTTTCTAATCCTTGGCTTCCTACCTACTGGACTGAACCTCTTAGCGAGGACTTTACTACAGATGGTGAGAAGGTTATTAATATTTCGCAAACACTCTGGAGACTTCCTGAGAAAAATGACGAAATCTTAGTATTAACTGATTGGCAGAAGTGGTTAATCCGCCATGTCTTAGAACGCTACCCAGATGACTACCACGACCCTTCTAAGGCTGGTAGGCTGCGTTATAAGCAGGTTGTGATATCTATGCCTAGAAAGAACGGAAAGAGCCTCCTAGGTGCCTTATTTGCCTTATATGGCATGCTTCTGCATGAGCCTGCTCCTGAAGTTATATCTGTGGCAGCATCTGCTGATCAGGCTAAAATCGTTTATCGCCGCCTTAAACACCAGGTAGATTCATCTGATTTATTAGCACATTTCTTTAGCAAGTCTACGGAACATAGAGGGCTTTGGACTAAAGACGGTACAGGAATGTATAAGGTTATTGGTGCTAATGTTGCAACAGCCCAAGGCTTACATCCATCCATGGTTATATTTGACGAACTCCATGTAGCCAAAGAAGATGTGTGGACTGCTATGAGCCTTGGTTCTGCTACCCGCACAGATGGCCTAACCATTGGCATCACAACTGCTGGCGATGACACCTCAAACCTCTTGAAACATTTGTATGAAAGAGGCATGGCTGCTATTAATGGGCAGGAAGACTTGGAAAGATTTGGTTTCTTCTGCTGGGAAGCACCAAAGGGCTGTGCCTTAGATGATGAGGAAGCAGTTCGTGGGGCAAACCCTAATCTTGCATCTGGCATCCTAAACTGGGAATCAGTCAAGAACGAACTAGCCACAATGCCTGAACCAGACGCTAGAAGATACCGTTTGAACCAGTTTGTATCCTCAATGAACGCTTGGATTCCAGTTGGTGCGTGGTCTCAATGTCCTCAAGGAAGACCAATTAATCCTGAAGTGTTTGCTATTGAGCGTACCTCTGGATGGGAATACTGCTCTATTGTTACCGCAGAACTTAGACCAGATGGCATGATTGCTACAGAGTTAGTGGCATCATTTAATAATACAAACATTGATGAGATTATCCAGGCATGCATTAAGTTAGCGCAATACGGCAAGCCCTTTATTATGGATGGAAATGTTCTTGATGACTTGGGCTCATCCTTAAAACAAAAGGGATTCAGAGTTCAGATGACTTCAAATAAAGATTTGATATCAGCGTCAAACAACACATACAGTAGAATTATGAAAAAGGAGTTAATTCATCCACAAGATGAGATAGTTTCCTTGCAAATGCAACGAGCAGTTCGTAAGAATAGCGGAGAATCCTGGAGGATTGCCCGTAAAGACAGCGGGACTGACATTGATGCAGCAGTAGCAACAGTATTGGCCGTCTGGTTTGTGGAAACACAAATAAAACCACAGCAGATGGTACATTGAGGAGAAGCAAATGGCAATTAGAGATAGAATAATTAGCAGACTTGGCTACGAGATAGCAGAACCTGCATTTGTTCCTGACACAGAAAATCGTGGAGTAGCAAACACTGCACCAACAAGAGAAGCAGTTGCCGTAACACCAACTACTGCACTTAGTCTTGTTGCTGTGTCTCGTGCCACATCTGTATTAGAAACTGCAATGATGCAGATACCTGTAAATGTTTACAGAGGAACAACAGAACTGCCTTCACCACTTTGGTTAGAAACACCAGACCTTGAGAATCAAATATCTCAAGCAGAGTGGCTTGGTACAACATTAATGCACATGGCAATTTATGGAAATGCTTACTGGCATATTCAAAGAGGTCCAAGAGGAATTGTTAATGTTAGAAATTTACATCCTACAGATGTGACGGTAGCAGTAGATGGTGATGGAAAGATTTACTACACTTACTACTCAAAGTATTATTCAGCAAAAGATATTAAGCATCTTAAGTTGTGGCATAACCCAAGCCCAAGTTATTTACTTGGAGAAGGACCACTACAAAGACACAAATCAGTTTTGCGTTCAGCATTAGACTTACACAATTATGCTGACAACTGGTTTAAGATAGCAGCAGTACCAACAGGTACATTAACCACATCAGAATTTCTTTCTGCAGATGTAGCAAAGCAAAATAAAGAAGCATTCATTGCATCTCAGCAAGAAAGAAGTGTTGCAGTCCTTTCATCAGGTCTTAAGTATGACTCAGTTGCACTTAATCCTGAAGAGGCACAATTCCTAGAAAACCAGAAGTACATTACACGCCAGATTGCAATGATGTTTGGCGTTCCTACAATGTATCTTGGCATGGGAATTGAAGGCCAGGGAATGACTTATGTCAACGGTAACGAAGATAGAACTAAACTATTTGAAGATGGATTGCAGCAATACATTGTCCGCATCCAGCAAGCAATTACTGACCTTCTTCCAAGAGGGCAGTATGCTGAGTTTAATCTAACAGAGTTCCTTCGTCCAAATGTAAAGACAAGATATGAGTCATATGCAATTGGTTTGAACAATAACTTCTTGACAATTCCTGAAGTCCGTGAGATGGAAGGCATGCCAGAAATGTTAGACACACCACAAGAACCAGCCCCAGTTGATGTCGTTGATGACAATCAACCTGTGGACTAAAATGGAGTAATGAATATGAATGAAATGATTACCCGCAGTTTTGAGATAAGAGCAACAGATTCTGAGAAGCGTGAAGTTTCAGGAATCGCAGTTCCTTTTAATCAAACTATTGACATTGGTGGAGGCTGGTCAGAGCGTTTTGAAAAAGGCGCAGTAGACCTAACTGCTGATGTTAAATTATTCCGTGACCACGAAGACATCATTGGTGTCGTCACAGAAATGGAAGAATCTGATGAAGGCCTTATGATTAAGGCAAAGATTTCAGAAACAGTTTTAGGAAATGAAACACTTAACTTGGTTAAGGATGGAGCAATCCGTTCTTTCTCAGTAGGTTTTATTCCAGTAACAGATGAAAAGAAAGACAAAACAATAATTCGTAAGAAGGTAAATCTTAAGGAAGTATCCTTAGTAGCATTTCCTGCATACGACAAGGCTGAAGTACTTTCAGTCAGAGAAGAAACCAATCAGGAGGAAATATCCATGGAAAACACAACACCTGATTACACTTCAGCAATTGAAGAAGTTCGTAATCACGCAGAGGAGTTGGAGCGTCGTCTAGATGTTATTGCATCAGAAAAGGCACCAACAATCGTAGTTCCACAATTCCGTTCATTCGGAGAGTTCGTAAAGTCAGTTGCAGCAGGAAGAGAAGATGCACTTGACCTACACAAGCGTTTCACAGGCGCAGACTCAGGCGATTCAATTATGAAGAACGCTTGGGTATCAGATACAGTTCGTATCTTGAACGCAGGCCGTCCAACATTCAATGTTCTTTCATCTGCAGCACTACCTGCTGACGGAATGAATGTAGAATACCCAAAGGTTAACACCAACACACTAGCAGTTGGAGAACAGGCTGCAGAAGGCGATGCACTTGACTACGGTAAGTTGACTCTTACTTCAGCAACTGCACCAATCAAGACATACGGTGGATACACAGATATGTCACGCCAGGTTGTAGAGCGTTCATCTATTGCATATGTTGACACAGCATTCCGTGCAATGGTTGCTAAGTACGCTGCTGCAACAAACGCTGCTGCTCGTGCTGCAGTTATCACTGCTTCTGCAGACTTCAATACAGCAACTGTTGCTGCATGGGACGCAGACGAAGTTATTGGCGCACTCGCAAAGGCTGCTGCTGATGTAAACAACAACGCAGGTTACGCACTAGAAGTTATCCTTGTTTCAAGCGATGTCTTCCAGGCTCTTGCAAAGGTTGTAGATGCAGCAGGTCGCCCAATCCTATCAAACGCAGGATTGACACAGAACACATTCGGTTCAATCAACCCAGTTGGTTTAACAGGAACAATTCTTGGTCTACCAATCGTAATGGACCCATCACTAGCAAATGGTTCATTCTATGTTGGTAACTCAGCAGCACTCACAACATACGAGTCAGCAGGTGCACCTTTCCGTCTAAACGACGAAGAGATTACAACACTTACAAACTCATTCTCAGTGTACGGTTACTTGGGCATCGCTGCTCCAGAACCAAAGGCAATGACCATCGTTGCTAACCCACTAGACTAATTAGATAACAGGAGATTAAAATGGACTGGACTGACCTCAAGGCATATGTAGGTGCTTCATCTAACGATGATGCCTATGTAGAAGAATGTTGGAATACATCTAAGGATTTGGTTGCAAGTTATATTGCATCTACCAAGGTTCCTGTTGGTGTGCTAAAGCGTTGCTACCTTGAGGTTGGTTCAGAACTATTCAATCGTCGTAACGCACCAATGGGTGTGTCTCAATATGCAACCTATGATGGTGCTCCCATCAATACTGCTAGGGACCCACTCGTTGGTGTGTATCCTTTACTTAATAGATATATGGTGAGATTCGGATGAATTTAGCAGCGGTAAGAACAGAACTAGAGAGTGCCATCGTTCTTGGTGGTATCTCAAAGGTTTATAAGTATGTTCCAGCAAGACCAAATCCACTCTGTGCGATTATGGAACCTGATACTGAGTTCATTACTGTTTATGAAAACCAATACGATGCAGACTATGCATCTAACTGGAAAGTACTTGTATTAGTACCTTATGCAACTAATGAAACAGAAACAGAAAATCTTGACGATACACTTGATACTCTTATACCTGCGATTTGGGAGTACACCACAGCAACAACATTGACCGTGGATAAGCCATTTATTCAAGAAGTAAATGGTGCACGGTTCTTAGCAACAAACATAAAAATTTCAATAGACATAACAGGAGGAAATTGATTATGGCAAGAATTAAAGGCAAATCAATTATCTTTGAAGTTGACGGAACAGAGTACGCAGGTTCAGTAAGTAATGTTACTTTCTCATCTGCAGTTGGTACTCTAGGTTTTGGAGATTACACAGATAGTCTAGATTTCACATGTGCAGTCACTGGTTTCCAGGATGTACAGGCAGTGTCACTATGGTCAGAGTTGTTTGACAACCCAGGCGCACAGTTGACCATCACATACGCACCACACGGTAATGCAACAGCAACATCTACACAGCCACACTTCACAGCAACTGGCTATGCAGAGACTGTTCCAGACCTTGGTGGAGCAGCAGGCGAATTCTTCGTGTACGACTTGAACATCATCCTTGATGGCAAGCCAACACGAGTAACTGCATAATTAGGAGTAGTCATGGCAGAGGCAGGAATAAATATCAAGGGTGTTAATGAGGTTAAAGCCACACTTAATAAACTTGTTAAAGATTTAGAATCAAACATAGAACTTAATAAAGAACTAAGTACGACTCTATCTCAGAAAGCCTCTGCTATGGCACCCAAATTAACTGGGGCTCTTGCTTCTTCTGTTCAAGGTAATCCTTCAGCAGAGAAAGCGCAAATATTGGCAGGTAGTGCAGCAGTACCATATGCAGGAGTAATTGAATATGGATGGCCACAAAGAAACATTGAGGCTAAACCTTATTTGAATCCAGCAGTAAACGACAACATTGGTTACATCATTGAGAAATACAATGACAGTATCAAGAAGGCAATAAAGCAATACAACTTAGACTAACAGGAGGCAGTAATGGACAACTTTGATTTAATGAATACTCTCAAGTGGAAAGAACTTGCAGAGGTTGAAGAATATTTAGATTTACCTATGGATGAATGGACTGAAAGCAAGTCCAAGTCAAAACTAGCATTCGCAATGCAATATATGATGGCAAAGCGAACCAACCCATCCCTTACAATAGGAGAAGCAGAAGAAATGTCAATCCAACAATTGACTGACCTTGCTGGAGTTGAATTCACTGTCCCAAAAGAAGTGAATCCAGCCTAAGCATAATGGCGGAGTTCTGTGTTGAAACAGGATATTTGCCAGAGCAGTTTTGGGACATGACGCTGGAAGAATACAGTGCAATTGTGACAGCACTTAACAGGAGGAAGAAGAATGGCTAACCAGATAACGATTGATATTGTTGCGGAGACCAATAAACTTACCTCTGGAATTAAGGATGCTAATGGTCAGATTGACACCATGTCAACTAAACTTAAAGGCATTGCAGGTGCTGCAGGAATTGCTGCTTCAGGATTTCTTGCAACAAAAGGTTTAACTTTTCTTAAGCAGGGCATTGATGAGGCTAAAGAAGCAGCAGAAACAATGCGAGCAGCCACAACTACATTTGGAGAAGGCTCTGCAGCATTAAAGAAGATTACTGAAGATGCTGATAAGTTTGGTAAGGCAATTGCAGTTGATAATGATGTTTTAATACAGTTATCAACACAATTAGGCTCTCGTCTGCCTGCTGATGCTAAGGCTTTGTCTGCAGAAATTGTTAATCTTGGTTTTGATATTGAAGCATACACTGGTGGGGCTGTAACTGCAGATGCTGTAACTGCTAAACTTGCAAAGGCATTTGTTGATGGCGAATTAACAGCAAAAGAAATGACAAAGATATTTCCTGATCTGTCAGATGCAACTTATGCACAAGCAGAGGCGTTATCTGCTGCTGGAAAGAACCAGGAAGCATTAACATTACTCATTGATGCTGCACAAAAGAAATATGGTGATGCAGCAGAAAAGAATGTTACATCAACACAGAAATTTGAAGTAGCATTAGCAAACTTTAAAGAAGAACTTGGTTCAAAGGTTTTGCCAATACTGGAAAAAGGAATTGACTTCCTAACAAAATTATTTAATGCATTTGACTCATTACCAGGCCCAGTTAAGAATGTTGTTCTTGCATTAGGTGCACTTCTTGTTACTGGAGCACTAACATTAACATTTTTAGCAAGCATGAAGGCTTCATTAGTTACTCTTGGAATATCAAGCACAGCAACTGCTGGAAGTATTGGGCTTGCAACAATTGCAACTAATCTGTTAAAGATTGCTCTAGCAGGACTTGGCATTGGCTTAGTTATTGCAGCAATTGTATTACTTGTACAGAACTGGGATACTGTAACAGAAGCAGTTGGAAAGTTCTGGGAAAAGATTAAAGATGTAGTTCCAAAAGCCTGGGCAAAGGTTATGGAATTTAAGGACAAAGTTGTTGGATATATTGATACAGTTAAAGATTTATTTAATTCAATTCCAGGTGCAATGCTAAATGTTGGTGTTAATATTGTTAAGGGTCTTTGGAATGGTATGCAGTCAATGGTTGGCTGGTTAAGAGATAGAGTTACAGGATTCTTTAAGAACCTTATTCCTGATTGGGCTGAAAAGGCTTTGGGTATTGCTTCTCCATCAAAGGTGTTTGCAAAGATTGGTTCTAACATTATTAGCGGATTAGCAAGCACATTTAATGCTCCTGCTGTTAAGTCTATATCAAATAGAGCACAAGCAGGCATTGCAGTGCCAAAGATGTCATTGCCTTCATTGCAAACTGCATCAGGAGTTAACATTACAATCAACGCAGGTCTTGGTACAAATGGCCCAGCCCTTGGTCGCCAGGTATCAAGTGCAATCAAGCAATATGGCAAGGTAAGTACGAAGGCGAGATTCTAATGTCAGTTAGAGATGTATTTAAAGTTTATCTATATCCAGACCCACAAAGTGCAATTCAGGACTTGACTCCAGGAGAAGATATTACTTCAGGCATTCTTAATGTTGATATTATAGAGGGAACTGATTTATACGAAGGTCCTCAAGAACAAATAGACACTGGTCAATTTACAATCGTATCTCGCAATCCAAATCTTGACCCAAAGGTAAATCCTAATTTAAAGTACAATTCAACAATTAAGTTTTGGGATGAAAGGGCTGGAGAGTTTTTTAGAGGTTTTGTAACAAATGTTGATGTTCAATACCAAAGAAACGATGACCCAATCATTACCATTACTGGTACTGATATCTTTGGTGCAGCACAAAGAGTTGTAGTTACTCAGGAAACCCATGATGCAATTAAAGCATTAAGTACTGGACCAGGTTGGTACGGACTTACATTTAGCGAATTTCTTCCATACATGCTAGATTTTACTTCAAAGTATTGCCTTCTTGATGCATTCCAGCCACCAGGTTATCCACAAAATTATGGATTCTGGTTTCCTTCAACAGGAACATTTGGGCAACAAACTTATGAGTTTTTAGGATATTCTCCAGCAAAATATATTCCTCAAGTTGGAGAAACTTATTTAGATGTAATGAATAAGTATGCACAAACAAACCTAACTTCTTTTTCATCAAGAGGAGAATGGGGCTATTGGTTTATTAATGTGTTTTCTTTCCCAAAGTATGACCCAGCATATTGGCCTGCTCAACAAGACCCATATTTAGAGTATACTGGTTATGATTTTAGTTCTGATCCTGCCGACGGCAGGCCTTATGAAACTATCTTGATTGATAATGGATACAACAGAGTAATTAACCAAATAGATATTTCTAATGAATACAGGTCTGTGTCTTCTGGTAATGTTGTTTCTACAACAGAAGATTTTACTCGTATTTCATCTGACTCAATAGAAGATTATGCAATTTCAAAAGCAAGCGTATCAACAAGTTTTAAAGAATACCAGGTCAGCAGTTCTTTCTGGGTAGATAGATACTCACAAAACATTTTTGAAATAACTCAATTTCCAGGTCAAGAAATACAACAGATTACATTTGATAATGCAAGATATCAAGATGTTCAAGATGAATTTTCTTATTCTGGTTACAACCTTAATCAATTAATAAGAATAAAGCATCAAATTGATGAGAATGAAACAATTGACAGAATTTACAATGTTGCTGGAATTACACACAGCATTACACCAGATAAGTGGGAAATGGGATTTACATTAAAGCCATCTAAAGAAGAATACATTTATCAGTACCAGGGCTCATTACCAATTCTTACAATGAATGCAACAAGTGGAGACGCAAACTTTAATTTTACTGCAACAATTTCAGCCATTGACCCAGAAGATGTATCTTCTATTACTTGGGCTTTGAGCGCAATAGATGGATATGAAGTTAGAGATATGTTTCCTTATGCAAGAAGTGGAAACATGTTTAAAGATGGTTCAAGAAGAACTGGTTATACTCAAACCTGGAACTTTGATGATGACGGAATTCTTGCACCTTATTCTTTTGATTCTGAGTCAACATTTGAAGACCCTACTGACAATCGTTATGGTGGCAATGGTCCAGGCATTTGGAATGTTTATGCTTATGTTTTATTAAAAAGCGGTTTTACAATTGTTTTACAGCAACAGTTAACAGTTGGAACACCAGAAGTTACTGCTAACTTTGGATGGGTTCAAAACACAACAACTAATTTTGGAAGAGTAAGTTTTACAGACACATCAACCAACCACGAGCAGGGAGAGCCTGATTCTTATTTTTGGGAGTTTGGAGATGGAACAACATCTACAGAAAGAAACCCAACACATACTTATGTTCCAGCAGGAAGCGAAAACTCATATAGCGTTAGCCTAAAAGTTTTTGCTTACGGACCTAATGGTACAAAAGTTTATAACACTAAGACATCAACAGTAACTTTGTTTCAGCCAACAATGGTTCCTAACTTTACCTTTGCAGTAGACCGTCAAACTGTAACATTTACAAATACATCAACGAATGTTGGCTTTGAAGAGCCAGATGCATATACCTGGGACTTTGGTGACGGTACAACATCTAACCTTAAGAACCCAGTAAAAACATATGGAGTTCCAGAAGGACAAAGTGCTAGTTTTAATGTAACGCTAACAACAAGAAATATTTGGGAACAAACAGCAAGCATTACTAAAACAGTTAACATTGTTGCTTCTGATGCAAGCGGAACACTTCCAATAAGCCAAATAAGATTAACAATGGACACCTATGCTGCTCTTAGAACTTCTGGAGTAACAGTTCAAAAGCCACTATATCCATATATGTTTGACCTTAAAGCAAGAACATCTTTTACGCAAACCAATCTTGTATATTTAGCACCTACTACAGCAGTTGGTACTAACCTTAGTACTTTTTGGGAAGCAGATGGAACGGTTGCAGAATTTTCAACTGATAAATTAAACTTAACAAGAGATTCATCTATCACTCCAAACGACCAGTATGGTTTAGCACCTATTTCAAACATCCCTGCGGGAACTGGAACTACAAACCAAAGTTTTTCATTTACTGTAGACAGAGGAACATCAACACAACTTATTAAAGATATCTTGTTAACATTTAGAGATGTTGGAACAACCAATAACATTAACTATCCTCTTTCTTCAGCATTCTTAAATAGAATACATGTTGAAGTTCCAGACTCTTTTGGTGGATGGGTTAGAATTGGATACTTCCAACTTAATTCTGGAAGAGTAGATGAGACTCAGCCAGCAGGACAAATAACTCAGGCAGTTAAAACAATGACTCCTGTAAGACCAATGCCTATGAATATTCCGTATTTTAAATATACTATTTCTGATAAGACTGTAACATTCCAATCAATGGAAACAGGAACTGCTTATGCCTGGGATTTTGGGGATGGAACAACATCAACATCACAAAATCCAGTAAAGACATATTCTACAACTGGAACAAAGACTGTAAGTTTAACTGTTACATTTGCAAACGGAAGCACAAGAACAACTACTGAGCCAGTTATTGTTGAAGGTGCAACTACTGCTAAAAGATACTTAAGAATTGAGCAAGTATTCTTTGATGGAGCAAGTAGATTTAGTACACCAACACTTGCCAACTTCTCTATGTGGAATGGCAGCACCAAACTAATTGGTAACAATCCAACATGGGGTCGCCACACAAATGCATTTATTAATGATGGTTCATCTTGGTATGCTGGACTTACTTCTATTCCAACATTAATTACTAATGAAGCATTAAATACAAATCCTTCATCACAAACACAACTTGTTACTGGTACTGGAGTAAGAGTTAGTGGTGATGATGCATTCTACCGTACACAATGGACTGGTGTTGCAGATATGTTTGGTTTATTTAATAACATTACACATGTTAAACTTGATGCAGCAGCAATTCCTACAAGCAATACTGTTTTAGGTGGTGGAACTCCGCCTTTGAATGGCCCTACTTATAATATCTACACTACTAACTATATAGGTGATGATTTCTATACAGCAAGAAATAGTGCTTGGACATTGCTTGGAAGTATTACACCAACAAACATGTCAACAACTGCACTGACAACATATACGCTGACACTATAAATTTCTGGACTGCCTCCAGGAAAAGCAGAACCCTCTCCACGATGTCTGATAACTAAGGAGAGGGTTTCTGTTATTTAATTATTCTTCAGTGCTTGGTTGCACCTCTGGTAGTAGTTCTACCTCAGTCTTAGGCGACTCTTTCTTCTTAACTTTAGGACGCTTCTTATCGTAATCCCAATCTTTTACAGGAATTAGTTTGCCTTCGTAATATACATTCTTAGCCATGGTGCTCCTTTGCGAGTATTGAATAAATGTCGTCAACTCGTTGTTCTAGTCGTGTTACTTGGTCTTTCATGCTGGACCCAGAATTAGGCTTCAACTCAGATAGGAACTTGCTTATCATCCACTTGGTAAAGCCAAAGAAGGCTCCAAGGACGGACACTGCGCCAGCGAAAACGGCAGCAATAATTTCAGGGTTAGTCAACATACATCAAGTATACAATTAAGGTAGATTAGCCTTGGGAGGAAATCAATGGAAACCCTGAATTTAATACCACCATCAATTGAGTGGCAAACCTATCGTGGTGACACCACAGAAATGACAGTTCTTCTTGTAGATGAGAACGACTCTGCTCTTGACCTAACAGACTGGGATTTTACTGGTAAAGTTAGAGAATATCCATCAGATCAGACAGTATTAGAAACTCTTAATGTTACAAAAAACGAGAATGCATTAACAATAATCCTTGATAACTCACAACTTCCATTGACTAGTTATTTTGACATTGAGGGTATTAATTCAGAAACAGACAAGGTTTCCACAGTACTTAGAGGAAGAATAGCAGTAGAAGAGGATGTAACACGATGACTCTTGGCTATGTTAAAGTAACATCTGAATCAGCACTTCTTAATGGAGAAGTTGAAGTTCTTTCTCCTGAAAAGATTAAGGTTTATGCATCAGGAATATCAATTGCACAAGGTCCTGTCGGACCGCAAGGCCCTGCTGGAGCAACTGGTCCTGCTGGCCCAACTGGTGCAACAGGAGCAATTGGACCTAAAGGCGATAAAGGCGACAAAGGCGACCAAGGAATTCAAGGCATCCAAGGTATTCAAGGTATTCAGGGAATTCAAGGTATTAAAGGCGACACTGGAGCAACTGGTGCTACTGGTGCTCAAGGAATTCAAGGAATCCAAGGTGAAAAAGGCGACAAAGGCGATACAGGTAATGCTGGTGCTGATGGCGACCATTACCACACAACATCTTCTACATCATTAACAATTGTAGGTAACGGAACAATTACGCTAACACTTAATGATATTAATGTTGATTACACACCAGCACAATCAGTAATTGTTGCCTATGATGATTTAAATTACATGACTGGTGAAGTTTTTTCTTACAATGGAACTACTGGTGTATTAGTAGTTACTGTAAAGCATAAAGAAGGTTCTGGAACTTACACATCATGGCAAGTTAATTTAAATGGTGCTGTTGGTATTCAGGGCCCTCAAGGAATTCAGGGAGAGCCTGGACCTCAAGGAGAGCCTGGTCCGCAAGGAATCCAAGGCGAACAAGGAATCCAAGGAGAAACTGGACCTCAAGGAGAACAAGGAATTCAAGGAATCCAGGGAGAGCAAGGAATTCAGGGAATCCAAGGAGAAACAGGAAATACTGGTCCTGCTGGTCAAGATGCAAGCGTAATTGTTGGTAATCAAAACATTAAGTTTAATAATGTAGGTGCACTTGATTCAATTACTACTGGTTCAGCAAATGTTGCACTTGGTTTTAATGCTCTTGATAAAGTTGCATCTGGCTCTAACAATGTTGGAGTTGGTTATGGTGCATTAGAAAATGCTACTGGTAACGGAAATGTTTCAATTGGAAGAATTGCTCTTGGTGGTCTTGTAAACGGTAACAATAATACTGCTTTAGGACTTTCTGCTGGTTCATTTACTGGTTCAACAACTGATCAGGTATTTATAGGTGCTGGAACTGGACAGTTAAACGGTAGCGGAGTAACTGCAGTTGGAAGCATTGTTGGTGGTTCAGGATATACTGATGGAACCTACACAGATGTTTACTTAGTAACACAAAACTTTGATTATTACGGAAACCCTCCAATTGCAACCTTGGTTGTTTCTGGTGGTTCAGTTACAAATGTTACAATTACAAATCCTGGCTCAGGAATTAGCGTTGGACAAATACTAGAAATAGATTATTCTTACAATATTCCTGAAGGACTATACGGTTCAGGCTTTACTGCTACTGTAACTACAATAAATACAGTACAAAGAAACACAGCAGTTGGTAGAGCAGCATTACAGATAAACCAAAATGGTTCAAATAACACAGCCCTTGGATACAGAGCGGGAAGATTTTCAGAAGGCTCATCAAGCGTATTTCTTGGTTATGAAGCAGGAGTAAATGAAACTCAAAGCCATAGATTAGCAATTGGCAATGGCAGTGGAGATTTAATTACTGGTAACTTTAGTGGTTCAGGAAATCCTTTGGTTAGAATTAATGGTGCTCTTGAGGTTGGTGAAACTAACATTTCTAGAAGCACTAATAGATTTGCTATCAAGAAAAATCAAAACGCTTCAACAGAAGCATTTGTTATTGACTTTGACCCATCAGGTGCTGGTAGCAATACTGTTACCATTAATGGAACATTTGCTTTGACTGCTTCAGGACCAGGAACCTCTACAGATGGTGGAAATTATGGTCAACTTGGTCTTGATGCCAACTATCTATATGTTTGTGTGGTGCCAGGTGCTCCAGGCAATGCAACTTGGAAGAGAATACCTCTACAATCCTTCTAAAAAGCCTTCTAAAGCCCATTTGACAGGGTTTTACGCCCTGTGCTATACTTTATATTGTATATTCCGACATATACACCTTTAGCCCTGGCAGGCGTTACTCTCTTTCACCTGCTGGGGCTAAGCCCTTTCTTGACATCCCGTCAAAAACTCTGCTATACTTATACTCTAACGAACTTCTGGAGATAATATCAAGGGCTTAAGCGTTAGCGAAGGAAACGATTCCTGGGTTAGTCACTTTCTTATATTAATTTATAAGGGAAGGGCTGTACTCAGGAAACGAGCACTCAACTACTACAAGAAAAGAGAAAGCAATGAGTAAAATCAATAAAGAAAGATTAGGTCATCAAGCAAGACTTAATTCAAATATGCAACACCAAGACTTCAATTGGAAGCAAATCACCAATAAATATCAATCAACCTGTTGTGTCTGTAATAGAGGCATCTCACATGGTGAGACAATCCTTTGGAACAAGGAAGCATCATTAGTTCAGCATCTTCCTGAAATGTGTCAATTCCTTGGCACCCGTAAAAAGCGGGTAAGTACAAGAGCACTTGGAACCAACCCAAGAGCCAAGGGTACCAATCCAAAGGCAGTAGAAGAAGAAAGACTACAAAAGCGTATAGAGCAATACACATTCCCTGTTGAGGTGCGCTATGTTAAGTAAAAAAGACCAAGCAATACAATACGCATTGACAAGACCAAAGATTATTAATACCTTTTGGTCAAATACAACTATAAATGAAAATGGCTGTTTGGTATGGAATTTAGGAAGAAATCCAAAAGGCTATTCAAGACTTTGTGTTCGTTTGCCAGATGACCAATATATAGACATATTTGGACACAGACTGTCATATGCCCTACATTATGGCTTTGATGCCTTGCCAAAAGGCATAGTAGGTGGAGATGGTAGCCAATTTGTGCTTAATCACATTTGCCACAATAGAGCCTGTGTAAATGTTGAACATTTAGAAGTCATTACACAAAAAGAAAATACAAGTTCTACGAAAAGGAAGCCAATCAATGTCTGAGAAAAAGCGGGGAAGACCAAGAAAAGTAGAAATATCAGTATGGGATAAGAAGTACTATAGCCTTGACCCTAAGAGAGATGCACAAGCAATCCGTAAGGTCAATGAGGAAAGACTGTTTAAAGCCTTTGAGGAGGTCCATAGACAGGCGTTTGACAAGGAGTTGGGCTGGTTTGATATCAATCCTGTTAAGAAGCGGATTTCTGCTATACTAGATGGGTTATGACAGCACATCCCAAATATGGTTTCTCCAACTCACCCTTCTACTACCTGGGTAAATACAAGACTACCCAAAGGCCAAGGGTATGTGAAAGATGTACCCAATCAGCCTACTATTATCATCATGACTGGGGATGGTGTTGTGCAGCACATCTTCTAGACCTGGTAAATATAGGAGAGGTAGCCTTTAGTTGGGATGAGTACAAGGAGGTTTGGGATAGATGCGAGAGATTACTCCAGAGGGAGCCAAGGAAGTCTGGTACTGTGAAGAATGTGGATGTGGATATGAACAATGCTGCCCAATGGGAAGAGTCATGGGATGGGTACAAGGAACTGATGGAGGAGTATGATGGGTAGCCCATATGCAACTGCTGAGTATAAGCGTAATCGTAAGATAGTCCTTGAGGCTAGTCAATGGACCTGTCATTACTGCAATGGGGTAGCCAATACTGCTGACCATATAATCCCTGTGTCAAAAGGCGGGGGTAACGAAGTAAGCAACCTATTACCAGCATGTACCAAATGTAACAGTGGTAGACAAGACAAGACATTGATACGACTAAGGTATTGGAATAAGAGATATGCGTGATATGGAGATACGAGGTTTGGGACTATCTGGTTTGGATACTCTTATAAGAGCAGCCTTTCTAAGGCCTGTCCAAATAATGAGACAGTTCATCTCAAACCTTGGTATTGGGGATATCCCCATATCTGCATATCATGCAAACAGTGGTTTGTCAAGCATGCCGCCAAATGGCGGGGAATCAAGAAGGATAACAAATACCTCTATTGGTATAACAAACCCCTATGTCCTGATATCTGGATATGTCGCTATGAGGTTTGATAGAA
>JACCDS011652673.1_pt1 | contig 16606 bp, 17 predicted proteins | sample 7446441 | NCBI WGS metagenome assembly JACCDS01 (sample SAMN15323445, study PRJNA562643) | freshwater metagenome | isolation source: river surface water | place: USA:Blue River Watershed | collected 2017-08-17
CGCAGCGGCTTCAGCCACCAGGGCCGCCATTTGGCCGGGATCAGCTCATCAAGGCCGTATTGCAGCAGGGTTTTAATAATTTGATAAAAACGGCTGAGACTCATAAATGTGCCTGTTGTTGCGCCAGCAGCTGTGTCAGCTGACGCTGCAGAAGTTCGGTTCGGCCGCTCAGCGCACTGACTTCGCGGCTAAATTGCTGCAACTCAGCAGCAACGGGGGAGACGCGCAATTCGTCCTGCAACAATTCCTGCAGGTTCTGTTGCTGCTGTTGCCAGTGGTGCGCCAGGCCTTGCTGTAACTGCCGGAACACCAGCCCGGTTTTGTGCGCGATGGCGTCGCCGGTGTACAGTGACAGCTTCTCTTGCCAATCCGGGTTCAGTTGTTGGAAAAACGCGGAAAACTGCTGCAAAGTGTGCAGATCACCGGTGATTTGTAGCTTATCTTCGCGAATGAGGCGGGTGAGCTGGCTGGGGTCTGTCAGTTGTTTCAACGCGCTGGCATCGACTTCAATCGCGCAATCGACCACCTCGTCATGACTGTTCAGCCACAGGCCGTTTTGCTGCGCGGTGATCACCAGCCGCCAGCCGAAACCGCGCAGTCGGAATGCCAGCTGTTTACCCTGCAGGCGCTGCAAGCGGGCTTTGCTGTCCGGATCGAGCGCAATCAACGGGTTGAGCAGCTGTTCTGCCACAGTACAACAGAGCGCAGGCAACAGCAGTTTCAACATATCGGCTGTGTCCTCAGAACTTGTATCCGCGGTGCAGCGCCACGATACCACCGGTCAGGTTGTGGTAACTGACTTCGGTAAATCCGGCTTGCTGCATCATATTTTTCAGCGTGTCCTGATCCGGGTGCATCCGGATCGATTCTGCCAGATACTGATAGGATTCGCGGTCATTGGCGACCAACTGGCCCATGGCCGGCAGCAGCTTAAAGGAATAAACATCATAAGCTTTACTGAGCCAGGCTTCGGTTGGTTTAGAAAATTCCAGCACCAGCAACCGGCCACCGGGTTTCAGCACGCGGAACATCGAACGCAGCGCCGCATCTTTGTCGGTGACATTGCGAAGGCCAAAAGCAATGGTGATGACGTCAAAGGTATTGTCAGCAAAAGGCAGCGCTTCGGCGTTGGCCTGCACATAGCTGATATTGTTGACCAGCCCCAGATCCCGCAGTTTGTCTTTGCCGACATTGAGCATCGAGGCATTGATATCCGCCAGTACGACCTGGCCGGTCGGGCCTACTCTTTTGGAAAACAGCGCCGTTAAATCACCGGTGCCGCCGGCTAAATCCAGTACTTTCTGGCCGGGCCGCACACCGCTGCAATCGATGGTGAATCTTTTCCACAACCGGTGAATCCCCAATGACATCAGGTCATTCATCACATCGTATTTGGCGGCGACACTGTGGAAGACGTTGGCGACCAGCGATACTTTCTCTTCCCGCCGGACTGTTTTAAAACCAAAGTGGGTACTGTCTGGGCCGTTGTGTTGTGAGTCGGACATCAGGTTGCCTTAGCGATCAAACATGATCAGAAGTCATCAAAACTGGCGCTAGTGTAAAAGAATCGGCGGCTGAGGCCAACTGAAAGCTGTCCTGTGCTTTGTCCGGGATCAATCGTTGGCGCGGTGCAGCCAGAATGCACAGCTTGCCAGCGTCTGGCCGTTGACGATCAACTGCAGCTGATGTTCGCCGGCATAGTGCTTGCGGGTGGTCAGGTCAGTAAAGCGGTACGATTTCTTTAGTGTTAATGGCCCAGGGCCTGCTTCGCGCTGCAGCCACTGAAATACCTTTGGCCGGCGACTGCCGGTTTTGGCGGCAAACCGGATGGCGAATTCGACTCTGAGCGGCGCCGGGCCATCCTGCAATTGCAGCGTGGCCGCAAAGGGCAGCGTGTCGCCATAATGCAACGCCGGCATACCAAGGTGCTGTTGTCCGGTCTCAAGCTGCAAGCTGGCCATCAGCTGGCGCGGGGCCAGGTCAAACAATTGCAGCGCACTGCTGTTGCCCTGTTTAAGCAAGCCGCGCAGCGCGTGTTTTAAAATCCAGTCGGTGTGCGGATGCTGGCCATGCCAGTCGCGGGCGAGCGCCAGCACCAGCTCCGGATGGTCCTTACTGATGTCGTTGAGATTATTCGCGACGCTGCGCCGGACATAATCTTCCGGATCTGTGTTCAACTGCTGCAAAATGGGCAGCAGCGGCGTCGGGTCCTGAATAAACTGCGGCAGCTGTTGTCCCCATGGCAGGCGGGGCCGGCAACCTTCCGACGCCAGCCGACGCAGGTGGTAGTTGTCAGATGTGCTCCATTGCCGCAGCTGTTGCAGGCATTGTTGCGGATAACGCTGCAAAAAGGGCCGGATGGCGAATTCACCGGTGGAATAGCAGGTAAAATGCGCCAGCGCCTGCATGGCATCGTCAAAATGCGCAAGGCCAAACTGCTCGACCATGTCAGCAAAAATAAAGCCCTGCAAGCCGCCAAAGCGACTGCTGACCGGCTTGAGCAGCGCCATACTGTCGGCAAAAGATAAATCCAGCTGCTGATACAAGGTGGCGGCAATGCGACGGACCCGCTGTTTCAGGCTTTGTTGCTGATAAGCCTGATCCCACAACTGTGTAACCAATTGGTTCTCATCAAAAGTGGGATGTTGCCGCCGGACTTCTGCTGCCAGTTGCTGTAAAAAAGCCAGGTCGAAATAATCTTTCAGGGCAGGAGCGGTCATGAGTCTTGTTACAACATGGCTTCTGTGGCGACTTGGTTGCGGCCACGACGTTTGGCGACATGCAGCACCTGGCTGGAACGGGCCAGAAACTGATGCCAGTTCTCTTGCGCCTGATACAAGGCAACGCCCAGCGAGATGGTGACTTTGGGCAGTGCTTTTTTGCTGCGTGAGGAGACAAACCGCAGTTTTTCGACACCACGGCGGATTTGCTCGGCAATCTCACTGGCGGTGCGTAAATCAACATCCGGTAACAAAATCAGAAACTCTTCGCCACCGGCACGCACCGGCAAACCACTTTCCTGCACGTAAGCACTGATTTTCTTCGCTACTTTCGACAGGATCACATCGCCGATGTTGTAACCGTAATCCTGGTTAAACTGGCGGAAATGGTCGAGATCGACCGCAATCGCCGCGATATGGCGCTGCGGATGCTCGGTCAGCCACTGATCAACATGTTGTTGCATCGCCAGCCGGTTGTACAAACCGGTGAGCGGGTCGACATGACGCTCGCGTTTCAGTTGTTCTAATTCGGCTTTAAGCTGGTAACTGTGTTCGTGAGCCTGGGTCAGCTGATCCTGCATTTTCTGCTGGCTGACTTTCAGGTCGTAAGTGGCCGAAATGACTTTGGCGATAGTGTCACGGGCCTGCGCCTGGCTGTCTGTTTTCAGCGCGATCAGACTGTGGTCCAACACGCCGAGATAATCCTCGATCACTGCGCCAGCCTGCGCTGTGTGGCTGTGCAAGCCGGTGACCAGCTGATAAACAGCGGCCAACAATTGTTCGTTTTGGCGCCCGGCGGGCACGACATACTGGCTGTACAGCTCCGTCATGACAAAATCGTCAAACGGAATGCGGGCGGCCAATTTATCTTCGATTGCCTGACACAATGGTGCAATCACACCACTGATATATTCATAGGCAACAGTGAAGTTTACCGGGTGGGCAGCCAAACGATGCCGCTGCAAAAAGGCAATGGCCAGGGCCGCCTTTTCACTCGCCTGCTCGATTGAATCCTGATACATCATGCCAAGTTAAACTCCAACGGATACTGCATAGACTTAGCGTAACTTAAGGCCGATATGTTACGGAAAAGCCATGCTAACGCAAGCGCCACCCGGAAATTACAGCGCTGTCAGTCTTAACATAACGGGACTGTCAGATGCCGCCAAGCACTTTTTTTGTGCAAAGTTGGTTTTTTTACAAAAAATTCAGGCATTTGCGGGCTGCCATAAAGTCATTGCCAGCGGCATCCGGTTGAAACAGGTTCAACAGGCAAAAAAGCAAGTTGGTTAGCTGCTGAGCTGCGTGCAGTTTTGTATACAATCTGTGGGATAAACAGCCTGTGGATGACAACAATGAAACTTAAACTTTTGGCCTCGCTTTGTGCCTTCGCGCTGATTTCCTGTGCGCAAGCACCCAAACCCTCGTCAGCTGTCGCTTTTGATCAATTCGCCGAACAGTGGTGGCAACGGGTCAGCGAAGTCGAAAGCCGCACACCGGCGGGCTTGCCTGATATGTCGCCAGCGGCGCTTGAAAAAGCGCAGCAACAGCGATTGGCGTTGATGGCAGAGCTGGAAAAAACCGACGTGACTCAGCTGACTGAGCAGCAAAAGATTAGCTTCACGATTTTGCAGTACCGGTTGCAGAACGATATCGACGAGTACCGGTTTGGAGCCCACTACATGCCACTGACGGCAGAATCGGGTTTCCATTCTAATGTGCTGTTTGCGTTTAAATTGTCTGCGGCCAAATCGGAAAAAGAACTACAGACTTATCTGGAAAAACTGGCGGCGCTGCCGCTTTACATGCGCCAGCAGATGGATTGGATGAAGCAGGGGCTGGCGAAAGGTTACACCCAGCCCAAAGCGGTCCTGACCGGCTATGAAGACAGCATCAAATCCTTTGTGACGGCAGATCCGAAGCAAAGCCCATTCTACCGGCCATTTTTACAAAAACCGGCCGATGTTTCCGCCGAACGCTGGACGCAAATCCAACAGCAGGGCGAGGAGCTGATCCGCACTCAGATAGTACCGGTGTATCAGCAGTACTATGACTTTTTTGTCGGTGAATATGTGCCGGGTGCCCGTGAAAACATTGCAGCGACAGCCTTGCCTGATGGTGCCGCGTTTTATCAAAACAGGCTGGAGCACTACACCACACTGAAGATGACGCCACAGGAAGTGCACCAGATTGGCGTGCAGGAGGTCGCCCGGATCCGTGCTGAGATGCAACAGGTGATAGCACAGACAGGTTTCAAAGGTAGTTTCGCTGAATTCATTGAATTTCTGCGCACCGATAAACAGTTTTATGTGACAAAACCAGAACAGTTGCTCAAAGAAGCCGCTTATCTGTCGAAGAAGATTGATGCTCAACTGCCAAAGTTGTTTAACACGCTGCCAAGAACACCTTACGGTGTAGAGCCGGTGCCAGCCGAGATTGCCCCTAAATACACAACGGGCCGTTATTCAGGTGGCCGGCAGGCCGGTGACCCTGGTTTCTACTGGGTCAACACTTATGCACTGGACCGTCGGCCATTATATGAACTGGAGGCGCTGACGCTGCATGAAGCTGTGCCCGGGCATCACCTGCAAATTGCGCTGGCGAACGAACAAACGAACTTACCGTCATATCGTCGCAATTTTTACACTTCTGCCTTTGGCGAAGGTTGGGGCCTGTATTCCGAGTACCTTGGGCTTGAAGTCGGGTTTTATCAGGATCCATACAGCAACTTTGGCCGGCTGACTTACGAAATGTGGCGCGCCTGTCGTCTGGTGGTGGACACCGGGATGCACACCATGGGCTGGAGCCGGCAACAGGCCATCGACTATCTGGCGGAGAATACCGCGTTATCGATGCACAACGTGACGACGGAAGTAGACCGCTATATCAGCTGGCCGGCGCAGGCGCTCGCCTACAAGCTCGGTGAGCTGACGATTAAGCGGTTACGTCACAAGGCAGAACAGGCATTGGGTGAGAAATTCAGCGTGCGTGATTTCCACGATGCCGTGCTTTCCAACGGCAGTGTGCCTCTGTCGGTACTGGAACAACAGATTGATTTGTATATTCAAACTGCCGCAAAAGCCAAATGATACTGGCCAGGGATGGCACTGGCTGTCCCACAGCTCTGCAGGTAGAATGACGCCTTCTGACAAACTGTCGTTGTGGATGAAGTAGTCACTGATGATGTGGTGGATATTTGCTGTAATTGGCTTGATGGCCCTGGTCGTGGCGTTGGTTATGCGGGCGGAAAGTCTGGCCGCAGAACACAAGAGGCTGATGGTTCAGTTAAAAATTCAGGATCAGGACAGTGCGCAGTTTCAGCAGTTCACCTACGAGCTGGCAGAGGAATTCTGCCAGTTTATGTTGTTACAGCTGGGCGCGGCGCGCCGTTTGTCGCGTATTCCCCCCGAAGACATTCAGCTGTTTGAACACAGCATTCAACTGATCCCGTTGTTATGTAAAGAACTGGCAGGGCGGAAGCTGGCGTTTCGTCCTGCTATTCAGCGCGCGTTGAAAGCGCAGGCAGAACTGGATGTCGCGCAGCTGGACGCTACAGCAAACCGATATGGCCGGTTAATCAATGGCTGGCAGCAGCAAAACCTGGTCGGCTATCTGCAAATGTGTCAACAAATGTGTATCTTAACTAAAGAGATTGCTCACAAAGAGCATTTCAAGAGTGGAACAACGGTCGGGCAGGTTTAGTTGTATTCTGGTCAGTCACGCAGAGCAATTGAAGGCGCAGTGTCAATTTGGCCATCCTGATCTACTGCTGCCAGCCGGTCCCCCGATTTGAGCACCGCCATACTGAAGCTGGGGCTGCGGCGCACAAAAGCCAGTTCATAACCAAAACGCTGTAGCTCTGCCACAGAGAATTTCTGTGCCATATTCAGCCGATCCCAAAAATAATTGAGGTCTTTGTCTTCAGCTTCGGCTCTTCTGTCTTCGGTTACTGCAACCATGGTGACAACTCCATTTTCCTATTGATGGTACATGGCTAACAACAGTCCACTATAGACTTTATTCGGCCGACAGCGAAAGTACAAGTTCAAATTCTGCTTTTGTTGCAGGCATTATGGACAATCTGTTGCCTTTTTTTAGCAAGATCATCTCAGCGAGCGCACTCTGCTGGCGTAATACCGGCAATGTGAGCACCTGGCTGAACTTGCTTTCGAAGGCCACCCGAACCGCAATCCAAGGCGCTTTGTCCACAGTGGCTTTAGGGTCAAAATAAATGCTTTGCGCATCAAACTGACTGGGATCGCTGAAGGCTGTATCAACGATAACGCCAACTCCGGCGATCCCAACCTCGGCACAGCTGGAATGATGAATCAGTACCAGGTCGCCTTTTTGAACCTGATCCCGCAGAAAATTGCGGGCCTGATAGTTACGTACACCTTCCCAGACCACCCCAGCGCTGCCCGCGCGTGCCAGATCATCAATGCTGCATTCGGACGGTTCGGTTTTAAAAATCCAATACATGAATACAGAGACCCTGGGCGGAGACAGTGAGCAAAATTAGCAGCTGAAGCAGGGATACTGCAAGAAAATTAACATTAATCTGATAATTAATAGATGAAAAGCAGGTCAATTGAGATAAAAAGTGATCCAGTAGCGGCTGCCGGGGTCAATGTATTGAGGTTTTGCAGTGTAGTCAGCCGCAGGCGACGGCCCGCCTGTGAACTTGGCATAGGGTCACGGTTCCTGCAATATATACCGATGTTGATTGAGCAGGAGCGAACCCTATGAGTCAGGTTCTATCAAATCTGTTGTCTTTACTGAAACTTGAGACTATCGAATACGGGTTATATCGTGGGCAGAGTCAGGATCTGGGTTTCAAAGCTGTGTTCGGCGGTCAGGTGATGGGGCAGGCGCTGTCAGCCGCTAAAGAAACTATCGCCGAAGAGCGTAAAGTTCATTCCTTCCACTCTTACTTTTTGCGTCCTGGCGATGCATCCCGCCCTATTGTCTATGAAGTAGAAAATATTCGGGATGGTAAAAGTTTCAGTACCCGTCGGGTCAGCGCGATTCAGTATGGGAAACCTATTTTTTACCTGACGGCCTCTTTTCAGGCCGATGAAACGGGTTTTGAACACCAGGACGTCATGCCACAGGTGCCACCTCCGGAAGCACTGGTGTCAGATCTCGAGTTTTACCGCCTGCATGCCGATCTGATCCCGGAACCCCTCCGCAGTAAGTTTATATGTGAAAAACCGATTGAAATGCGGCCAGTGGATTTTCAGAACCCATTCAAACCTGAAATCAGCGCAGCCCGTCGATATGTCTGGTTTAAGGCCAATGGCGCGATGCCGGATGATTTACGCGTGCATAAATACCTGCTGGCTTATGCGTCGGATTTTAATTTCCTGCCGACCGCGTTACAGCCACACGGACGTTCTTTCATGGCGCCAAATATGCAGGTGGCGACTATTGATCATGCCATGTGGTTTCATCAGGATTTCCGCTTTGACGACTGGCTGCTTTACGCGGTCGACAGTCCGAGTGCATCGGGGGCCCGCGGCCTGGTGCGCGGCCAGTTTTTTAACCGGGCCGGCACCTTGGTGGCGTCAACTATGCAAGAGGGCGTGATTCGCAGCTACGAGAAGGCAAAAGGCGAATAGAGGTTCAGCCAATTTGTCGGATGCTGGCGGCAACTGCTGCCGGCAACAGCTGTTGAACGACGCGCTCCAGCTGGGCAAATGTCTCAGTCATTTGCAGGCAAAAATTCGAATCTACCCGCAAGTAACCGCTCTCTTTGAGCGCATTAATTAAAGTGACAAACAACTTTTTATCGTGATATTCAGGCGAGTCCAGCCCGTGCAATGTCGATAGCCGCAAAGCCAGTTGCTGTGATTTTTGCTCCAGAGCGTCCCGCTCCATCGGTTCAGAAACACGGATCAGCTGCAGCACCATGCCATAACGCAACAAGACGCCATCAGCATTGTGCGACAGCAATTCCAGTTGTGCCCGGCCCAGGGCGCTGACCTGATAATGTTGCTGGTCTGACTGCAGTTCTGCTAATTGCTGACTGACAAAAAACTGCAGCAGGGCATCGAGATAATCGGTGATGTCCGCCGGAGCCAAAAACAATTCTTGCTCAAGGAGCGGGTACAAGTGCCAGATGTGTTCCCGCAGTTGGTGTGCCGATGTTGGCTGGCTTAACAAAGCGGTCGCCATGATGGCAGGGATGATGAATAAGTGGCTGATATTATTGCGGTAGTAACTCATTAATATTTGATCAGCCGCAGCAAACCGGACCAGCGAGCCAAAGTTATCACGTTGAACACTGATTTTTTGCAACTGAGTGGCATGCGCCAACATTTGTGCCGGGGTGTCATCCACTGTCGTGACATTCGGATGGTAAGGCACTTGTCGTTGCATCTGCTGATAAAAACTCAGCTGAGCCAGCAAAACCGGTTCCGCCAGCACCTGTTGCGGCGCAGCGAGCAAACAAGTTGCCAGTAAATTCATACTGTTCACTGCTGCGCTCTGGTTAATCCGCAGCATCACTTCATGCGCCAGCCCGCTGACAAAAGGATTGAGCCAATCCGGCTTTGGCGGTTCCAGCGGATCGATAGCCAGCTTCCAGTCAGGTACTTGTTGCTGCAGGTATTGGTTGAGCGAGAGGGGCTCGCCGAAATTGACAAAGCCATAGCCATAGTTACGTAACTTGGTGGCCGCTTTGATGATGCCAAATGCAGATTCTTTCGCTTTATTGGTGCCTTTGAGTTCACGCAAATAGGTACCGACTTCCATCACGTGCTCATAACCCAGGTAAACCGGTACCAGCGTCACTGGCCGGTCAATGCCGCGCAGCATGGCCTGAATCGTCATCGCCAGCATACCGGTCTTTGGTTGTAACAGACGACCGGTGCGGCTGCGGCCGCCCTCACTGTAATATTTGATGGAGTATCCTTTGCGAAACAACTGGGTCAGGTATTCACGAAACACCGTGGAGTAAAGTTTGTTCCCGCTGAAACTGCGGCGGATGAAAAAAGCACCACCCCGCCTGAATACTTTACCAATAGGCCAGAAATTCAGATTAATACCGGCGGCGATATGAGGCGACGCCAGCCCCTGCTGATAAATGATGTAACTGAGCAGCAGATAATCCATGTGACTGCGATGGCAGGGTAAATAAACAATTTCGTGACCCCGCTGAGCGAGTTCCCGGACCTGCTCGTTGTTGTTCACCTGAATACCGGTATATAGCTTACTGAATAACCAGCGTAAAAAACGGTCACCGACCCGTACCGTCGACTCGCGGGAATCTGCCGCAATCTCATCCAGCAGCAATAAGGCTTCCTGACGTGCTGAGGCTAATGGGACTTGTTTTTGCAGTGCTTCTTCTTCAATCGCCTGACGCACTGCGGGCGAGGCCAGCAACGCATTGAACAGCGCTGCCCGGTCAGGTTGGCGTGGTCCTGTTGCTGCCAGTTGCTGGCGATAAAAGTTAAACCGGGCCATCCGCAATAATTTATGCGCCGTGGAGCTGTCTGCGCCAAACTGCTGCGCCATTTCTTTCAGTGACAAAGGCTGGGCAAACTGGACCAATGTATGACGGCCAGAAATCAGGATAATGAAAAGTTTACTCAGCCAATTTGGAGCAGCCTGTTCGCCGATAATCGCTTTGACGCTGGCTTCTTTTCCAGGAGCCCGGCCCCAGTTTATTGAAACCGGGATCAGGGCCGCATCATGGTTACCATGCAAATGTGCCTGCAGTAATTGTTGCCCCAGCTGCAGTGCATCGCTGTCTTTTTTGTGACCGCTGAGAGTCTTCGGACATTCCAGATATAAAGTGCGTGGCAGACGCACATCCCCCAACTGAACTTCTTCGTCAGGTGCCGGTAATCCCAGTTGCCGGCAAATGCGCATTAAGGTTGCCAAGTCGCTGGCAGAAGCAACTTTTGTAATGTAAAACAGGGGCTTGTCTGCATCTAAAGCGGTTGGAGCCGTGACTATTTTCGACTTAACCAAAGGGGTCAACGGCCAGTACAACATGCGGGCCAACAATTTCAAATGAGCGAACATAACGAACCTGTATTTTGAGCAGCCTGCTACTTTAGCATGGAATAAAAAACGGCGCCAAATTCAGGTCCTACCAGTATTTTCCTGGCTGGGGGCCTTGGCAGCTGAGAGTTCACTGTATATACTCCCAGTATCCACTGTATAGGCATTCAGCATCATGCGACCACTTACTCCAAGACAAGCCGAGATTCTGCAATTATTAAAAGATTATCAGGCGCAGACTGGTATGCCGCCAACGCGTGCAGAAATTGCGCTGCAGCTGGGCTTTAAATCAGCCAATGCGGCAGAAGAACATCTGAAAGCGCTGGCAAAGAAAGGCTTTATCGAAATGCTGCCGGGGACGTCGCGGGGGATCCGCTTACTGGAAGATGATACGGCCGAAGCGGCCAATGAGCCGGAAGTTCAGGGTTTACCGCTGATAGGACGCGTGGCTGCAGGCCAGCCGATCCTGGCGACACAACATATTGAACAATACCATCAGATAGATGCCAGCCTGTTTCATCCGCCGGCAGATTTTTTGCTGAAGGTCTCCGGTATGAGCATGAAGGATATCGGCATTCTGGATGGTGACTTGCTCGCTGTCCACAAAACGACAGACGCAAGACAAGGTGAGGTTATCGTTGCCAGAGTGGATGAAGAAGTCACTGTGAAACGTTTCCGCAAGGATGGGCAATTTGTCTACTTACACCCGGAAAATAATGACTTTAATGTGATAAAAGTGGACTTAACTCAGCAGTTTTTTGCAATCGAGGGATTGGCTGTTGGAGTGATTCGTACTCAGACCTGGTGATAATCCAGATAAATTATACAGTTATAAAAAGCGCAACAGAACTTTCAGCTGTTGCGCTTTTTTTTCATTCTCACCTTGGCTTTTTGCAGATCTTGTTCAATTCTTAAACAGAACCTGTCAAAAAAGGTTGCATTGATAAGCAAACCGGGCAGGTTTCTCACTGGAAAAAATAACAACGATAAGTTGCAGGATCGCGATGCACAGTGGTGGAAGCGTCTGGTTCTGGCAACAGTTTTAGCAAACTGACAGAGGAGACGTGACGTGGCGAACACGATGATTAGTCGTTGCTCGCTGCTGGCCTTGTTGTGTGTCGAGTCGGCTTTTGCTGCAGAGATGCCCCTGAATATGACAAGAGGGGTTACCGAAATTAGTCAGCAGGTTCATGACCTGCATATGACAATTTTCTATATCTGCTGCGGTATTGGTCTGGTGGTCTTTGGTGCCATGTTCTGGTCCATTATCCATCATCGCAAAGCAAAAGGTGTGCAGCCTGCCCAATTCCACGAAAGTACCCGGGTTGAATTACTCTGGACCGCTATTCCGGTCGTGATCCTGATTATCATGGCGATTCCGGCGACCCGTACGCTGATTGCCATGGAGGACACGTCCAAATCAGAAGTCACAATTCTGGTGACTGGCTCACAGTGGAAATGGCACTACAAATACCTCGAATACCCCGTGGAGTATTACTCTTTACTGGCGACTCCCAGAAAACAGATCCAGAACAAACTCGCAAAAAATGAAAACTACCTGCTGGAAGTTGACAGGCCTCTGGTCATTCCTACCGGCAAGAAAGTGCGCTTTCTGATGACTTCTGATGATGTGATTCACTCATGGTGGGTCCCTGCTTTTGCAGTGAAAAAAGATGCAAACCCCGGCTTCATTAACGAAGCCTGGACCAAAGTCGATCAGCCAGGTGTCTATCGGGGACAGTGTGCGGAACTTTGCGGTAAAGACCATGGTTTTATGCCGATCGTTGTTGTGGTGAAGACCGCTGAAGAGTTTGACAGCTGGATTCGTGCTGAGGGTGAACGGCAGGCCGCATTGAAAGCTGAAGAACAAAAACTGCTGGCCATGCAAATGACGATGGATGAAGCGATGGCCATGGGTGAAAAGGTCTATCAGGGGTATTGCGCAGCCTGCCATCAACAGGGCGGGCAGGGGCTGCCTGGCGCTTTTCCTGCTCTTAAAGGTAGTAAAATGGCGACGACTGCAGAAGGGAAAGCAAACCATATTGACATAGTGCTGCACGGAAAAACCGGCACAGCTATGCAAGCGTTTGGTAAGCAACTCACCTTACAGGAAATTGCCGCTGTCATCACTTATGAACGTAATGCCTGGGATAACAAGACGGGTGACTTGATTCAGGCCGCTGATATTCAGGCAGCCAAGGCCGGACAATGAGGAGCTTCGCATGAGTACCGTTTCTACCGACCCCCATGCGCATGATCATGACGGGCATGAGCATCATCACCAGCCTCCTGCCGGGTTGAAGCGCTGGTTATACACCACAAACCACAAAGATATTGGCACGCTCTATCTGCTGTTCGCTCTGACCATGTTTTTCATTGGTGGTGCTATGGCGATGGTGATTCGGGCCGAGTTGTTCCAGCCAGGTTTGCAACTTGTGCAGCCAGAGTTCTTCAATCAGATGACCACAGTGCATGGTCTTATCATGGTGTTCGGCGCCGTGATGCCGGCCTTTACCGGTCTGGCCAACTGGCTGATCCCTATGATGGTTGGGGCGCCCGATATGGCGTTGCCAAGGATGAACAACTGGAGTTTCTGGATCCTGCCTTTCGCTTTTGCCATCTTGCTGTTATCGCTCTTTATGGAAGGTGGCGGGCCGAGTTTTGGCTGGACTTTCTATGCGCCTTTGTCGACGAAATACAGTGGCGACAGCACAGCGCTATTCGTGTTCTCCGTTCATATCATGGGTATTTCCTCCATCATGGGGGCCATCAACGTGATTGTGACCATTTTCAATCTGCGTGCCCCTGGCATGACCTGGATGAAAATGCCGTTGTTTGTCTGGACCTGGCTGATTACCGCGTTTCTGTTGATTGCGGTCATGCCAGTGCTGGCTGGCACTGTCACTATGGTCCTGACGGATAAGTACTTTGGCACCAGCTTCTTTGATGCGGCCGGTGGCGGGGATCCGGTGCTGTTCCAGCATATCTTCTGGTTTTTTGGGCACCCGGAAGTTTACATCATGATATTGCCGGCTTTTGGCATTATTTCCAGCATAGTACCGACGTTTGCCCGTAAGCCATTGTTTGGTTATGCCTCGATGGTCTATGCCACATCCAGCATCGCATTGTTATCTTTTCTGGTGTGGGCGCACCATATGTTCACCACGGGCATGCCGGTCTTTGCCGAACTGTTTTTCATGTATTGCACGATGCTGATTGCCGTGCCGACTGGCGTCAAAGTCTTCAATTGGGTCGCAACTATGTGGCGTGGCGCTATGACCTTTGAAGTGCCGATGATGTTCGCCTTGGCTTTTATAGTCCTGTTCACCATTGGTGGATTCTCTGGTCTGATGCTCGCTATCACACCGGCTGATTTCCAGTATCACGATACTTATTTCGTGGTGGCGCATTTTCATTATGTGCTGGTCACAGGGGCAATTTTCTCGATTATTGCGGCGGCTTATTACTGGTTACCGAAATGGACGGGTCATATGTATGACAACACACTGGCGCAGTGGCACTTTTGGTGTTCACTGATTTCGGTCAATGTGCTGTTCTTCCCCATGCATTTTGTCGGGTTGGCCGGTATGCCACGACGGATCCCGGACTATGCACTGCAATTCGCTGATTTTAATGCATTAATCAGTATTGGTGGTTTTGCTTTTGGTTTGTCACAACTGCTGTTTGTCTGGGTGCTCGTTAAATGTATTCAGGGCGGCGAGAAAGCGACAGATCAGGTGTGGGAAGGTGCTGAGGGACTGGAATGGCAATTATCGTCACCGCCGCCTTATCACAGTTTTACCACACCGCCTGAAGTGAAATAACGGAGGTTGCTGATGACGGCACCAACACCCAATCACAAACCACTGCTGATTAAACTGGTACTCGGCACTGTGTTGATGTTCGGATTCGGTTTTGCATTGGTGCCACTGTATGACGTGTTTTGTGATTTGACCGGGCTGAATGGCAAAACCAGCACTATGGCTGCAACGGCGGAGCGTGCTGTGCTCAACAGCAAGCGAGTGGTTGATATTGAGTTTATTGCCAAACCGAACGCGGACATGCCATGGGTATTCAGACCACAATTGAACCGGATCTCGGTGCATCCGGGCGAAATCAAACTGGTGTACTACGAAGCGGAAAATCCAACCCGTCACTTTATGGTCGGACAGGCGGTTCCTTCGGTATCGCCCGGACAAGCGGCATTGTATTTCAATAAAATGGAATGCTTCTGCTTTAACCGTCAACCATTAAATGCTGGTGGCAAGTTATTGATGCCATTGCAGTTCTATGTAGACCCGGCGCTGCCGGAGCAATTCAGTACTATCACGCTGTCTTACACGCTGTACGACGTAACCCAGCACAATCCGGCAGATGATACTGCCGGCAAGACTCAAACGGGGGAGTAACATGGCCAAGACATATCAAACGTATTATGTCCCGGAGCAAAGCCCATGGCCGATAGTCGGGGCTGTTGCACTTTTTTTACTGGCGTTCGGCGCTGGTCAGTTTGTCAACGAGGTCACCAGAAACAAAGACACACACGGAGAGTATTTATTGCTCGCGGGTGTCGCCTTGCTGTTGTTTATGCTGGTCGGTTGGTTCAGGAATGTAATTGATGAATCAATGGGCGGACTTTACAGCGCTCAGATGGACCGTTCATTCAGACAGGGGATGAGTTGGTTTATCTTTTCTGAGGTGATGTTTTTCGCCGCATTTTTTGGCGCATTGTTTTATGCCCGCATGATTGCCATGCCCTGGCTTGATGGCGAAAGCAACAATGCGATGACAGCCGAAATACTCTGGCCTGATTTCAGTGCGCACTGGCCTATGACTAAGACGCCAGGAGGAATTGAGACCACAGCAATGCCCTGGCAAGGTTTGCCGCTTTATAACACACTGATTTTGCTAACGTCGTCTGTCACTTTACAGTTCGCTCATGTAGCGCTGGAGCAGGGGAAACGGCTGCAACTGAAACTGATGTTACTGCTGACTGTGCTGCTCGGTGCTGCGTTTCTGGCTTTGCAGGCCTATGAATACATGCACGCCTATCAAGACCTCAACTTACGGCTGGACTCTGGGATTTACGGCAATACTTTCTTTCTGCTGACTGGTTTCCATGGCTTGCACGTCACTTTGGGGGCGCTGTTCCTGAGCATCATCTGGTTGCGGATTGTGCTGAAAAACCATTTCACTGAACACAACCATTTTGCTTTCCAGGCCGCGGCCTGGTACTGGCACTTTGTGGACGTGGTATGGCTTTGCCTGTTTGTGTTTGTCTATGTGTTATAGCAGCTTCAGTTGGAGCTTGTTACTGCAGAGAGACAGGTAAGCGGCGCATGGCCGCTCCGGTCAGTAAGGGCGGGCATGTGGCTCAATCCAGCCCATGCCCAGCGCCAGAATAATGAGTGCCATGACGACAACCGAAAACAGCACCCGGCGCCCCAAGTGCCGGGACATTGAGACCTGGTTCGGATCATTTTTAAGCATCAGCCAAAGTGCACGGAATAATTGAAAGACCACGAACAACAATAACAAGACCAACAGGGTTTTGAGCAGCACTTCAGGGTTTCCTTATGAGCAGTGGGCAACAAAGCAAAGCACAAAAAAGCCTTAGCCGCTGGACAATACTGGCTGTTTTTTTCACTGTGGCTGCATTTTTGTTGCTGAGCAAGTTGTCCTGGTGGCAATGGCAAAGAGCAGAGGAAAAATCGGCACAGCTGGCACAGATAGCACAATGGCAGCAACAAGACGGGGTGGAGCTTGCCACGCTGGCTGGCTTGAATGGCCTGGATGGCGCGCCGCTGCAGGGCGAAGTGCGCTGGTTGTCACCCTACAGCTGGCTGCTGGACAATCAGATTGTCAGCGGTAGAGTTGGC